>JAABUW010010424.1_pt1 | contig 10335 bp, 9 predicted proteins | sample 5560081 | NCBI WGS metagenome assembly JAABUW01 (sample SAMN10711882, study PRJNA513363) | rock metagenome | isolation source: Antarctica rocks | place: Antarctica: Victoria Land, Knobhead sud | reverse complement strand
AAAGCAATGGCACAAAAGTCTGCCAAAGCGCACCGGTAATAGCAATCTGGTTGTTGTTCATCATCTGAGCCGCCATGACTTGTACAGACGCTGATCTAAGTGAGCTTGAGGTAGCAAGACTGAATCGAACAGAATTGAGCGAAAGTAAAGACGATAGCCAGTATCGGAGTAGAATTGTGAGCTGTAAAAGACGACGAGAACTGGGCAGATGGTATTAGCTGAGGATTGTTTTGAGAGAAGTGAGAGTATTTGTGGGTGAAACTTGACAAATCCGAAAACAGCACTAGGGGGTTGCTACAACACTGAGGGCCAGCCCACACTACTCACTTCTTTGTTCGAAAATTTCCACCAACCACAAGATCACTAGCGATGAATTCACACAAGATTGTTCACCAAGTCACGAGGCACAAGCGCGTATGGTTCCGCTCATATCAATGGAATCGACCTCATCGTCCCTACCGCAAAGTACTTCTGCGTCCCAAAAGGAGACATGGCCCATCGAAGGGATTGATAAGGTTGCTTCGATGCATTCGCAGAATTCCAGGAAGGCACCCTAGAAATACCTATGCCTTCGATGACCTTCATACGTTCCCTGAGCCCATCAGCCTTGGTCAAAGAATCCTGCTGCGCGGGAGTCGACGTTTGCCAGCACGAGATATTATGAACCTACACGAACTTTATCGGCAAACCCAAGCCTCAGCCAGCGAACTCTTCCAAATGATAGCAGGCGATGCGGAGCCTACCAGCAGTAGAAGTGTCATCGTACGCTACGCCATACGTCACAGGTTTCAAAGGTGAATATCGTACTCCTCGGTGATTGCGCAGTCGACTCACATAGCTCAGGGCGTTAACGCGCATATCGCAACTCAGTGGGATCTTCCCTGTTGATACGGAAGTCTCGCATCAAGTTCAAGAACTTCTGGAGCAATTCTTCGAAGACTTTCATGATCCCAACGAGGCCGAGACAGATCTGTTGGCGAGGGCTGCGCGCAGCCATGAATCAGTGATTTGGGACTGGTGTGAGTTTGATTTGCTGTGTCCGCTTGCGGATAGAGCTGACCAGAACGATGCAGTTGAGACCAGGAAGGAACAAGTGCGGGTGTACGAGTCTTTGCAGGAAAAGTACAGCGAGATTTCACGCCATGGTCCAGGGATGCTTCGGAGGTGCAAAGAATCCTTCAGGCGCCCAACACCTCTTGACCGCCACTGAACGTTGGCGTTCGATATAATTTCCCAGGATCGAAGCATGTTGCATCAATCGGCGGACGAATTGCTTCATGATTATCGGTTCTAGTAACGAAAGATATGATACTATTCTCTTACAACTCTAGCAACACCTCTTACCATTCCTCCCATCAGGGACTGCCCGGGCTCTTTCTTAGAGGATCGACGGATGAATACCTGATCTTTCCTTTTGATCCGCCGGAGATCTCTATGCTCCTTTTACTATATATCAGTCGGCTCATTCTACCTGGACGAACAGCGGCCGGCGTTTGCCCAGTGTTCATCGATCATGGTTCCTAAACCAGATGACTTGTCAAGTCACAGATTTGCTTCCCACCAACTATTGTACGGCTTCATCATTTGACCGTCACAAAGGCTCGGAAACGGAGTACGTTGCCATGGCGTGTAGGATAATTGGCAGCGTACAACGAATTCTGGAGGATTGGTGGAGGGTGGTGAATAGATTTGTGTATGGGAATGGTTGCGCTGCGCTGCCGCGAGGGATACGGTTGGTACGTATACAACCGACCGCCCTCTAGCAGCATGTACCTTAGCTTCACGATAGATGGAAAAAGAAAAAAAGCTTAGTCCACCAAAAAGCAGTCTGTACTGTATGGGATGAGATTGAAGTTGAGTTGAGGAGATGGTTGGCATTCTTGGCAGCGACATGGGTGCCTGTCGCTTTCAAAGCGTCTACAGCCGAAGGCTTTGCCACACTCGCTTTGTCTCTTTGAGAAACTATCTTCGACTATACATGCGTTATTGCTACTTCTTTGTCGCACAATAACTATAATACAAGCTTTTGATCTATAGAATGCCAATCAATACAATATGCATTCTACTTCTCCTAATATAAGATCTTTCGCATTTCGCCCAATTTTTGTCTCGTCTATGTAAGATTGTTCTCGAGCTATAGAATTTCGATCTAGTCTTCGTATCAACAAGTGCTCTTGAATATATCGAAAAAAGACGATGTTGTCGCAAGCGCAATAACGCAAAAAGTAGATTCGTACTTATTGCTCTATCTTTCGAATCTTGAACTCGTATTCGCTAAGCTTTTTATAATTTATATTCTCGCCTTTCTTTTTGTTTCTTTGTGCGATAATATTTTGCATTTGTCGCACAAGACTTTTGCAAATCTTGTTAATCGTCTTGCTTGCTTTTTCGAGTCAATTTTGCGTTCGACTTTCGAAGTTGGTTTTGACTTTGCTCGCGATTGCGAGTTGTGCTATAAATGTCGTAACGTTGTTGTTCGCAACTATAAGTTGCTCGAGATTATTTCTTTCGCTAATAACGTTGTTCGTAGTCTCTATTAGAATATTGATAAAGACAACAATCGCTTTTGTTGCGTTGATTAATTTTTCGATCTAGCAATTGTTTCTTTTGTAGAAGATCGATCGCAATAATAAGTTGCAATTCTTTTTGACAATCTCTTGTTGCGAGGTTGTCACAACTTTGATCAACTGCGCGATAACGTTGGTTACAACAATAATAGTTTCGAGAATGCTATCGTAAATGCGAAGCTCGTATGTATTGTAGTTCTTCTTGAGCTTGTTTATCAACCTATTCAAACGCTTTGCGGCAGCGTCGATGGCCTTCGCGACGTTGATAAGCTCGCGATCAATCAAATTGTCTAGATCTTCGATTGCACTTGTGATTTTCCTAGATCTTGGAGCGAAAGCATCGGCAAGTTTGGAAAGCTTCTGGAGATTCATGAGCACTTCGTGGTAATCTCGAGAGGCGAGAGAAGGTGCATGCAAACCGGCGGCGTAAACTTTGGAGGCTTCTCATACGGTATTTTGCTGGACGTGTTCACCGATGTCTGTTGGGGCTTTCGTGCAGCAAGGGGATCGTTTGACCAAATGGATTGCTGTTAATCGAAAGTGGAAGTGCTCGTTACCGGACCAACGTGTTGTTTTCTTGCAATCGGGACAATATAATTCAAGGGACGTTGCATCTTCAGGTTGCTGTCCGAGATTATCAAAATGACCTCGACGTGCTTATTACAGGGACAATCTCGAGCATATAAAATATCTCTTGCCCCAATGCTTCTACAGAAGCAGAAGCAGTACAATGTCGTACTGTACTTTCAAACAGAACTGCAAGAAGAAGTTGTCGATAGCAGCAGTTATATTTTGGGGTGCAGTTTTCCTTATTCCTGGTGTAATAAGGCGTCTTACAAAACGAGATTACAGACGAAGAAGTCGAATTGAAGTACCTTATTGAGAGTCTCGATCAGAGAAATATATCAAATACTCTGCCTACTGTGAGTCTAGGCACCCTTCTTCTGGGATAACGTTCACCCCCCTTTTCTATAATTGCATCTCTCTCGGGGAATCAACTTACTGTAGCTCCCAGAAAAAGCCCAATATGATTATTCCCTACATTCGGCATGGGTTCACTGTGTGGAAGTAGATGAGACCAAGAATCGCCACTTTTTCATGATAGCTTGTAGACGGATTTATAATCGCTAAATAAATTGCGAGTAGGTTGATTTCCTTTTCGCAGTTCAATTGAGCCTCGAGCCTCATTCTATTCTGTTTGCAGTAGGGAGAGCTGTCATTGTTTGCCCCAATGTGCACCACCGAGCCTGTAACTGCCCCTGTCTTCCCTACTCCGTACATAGAGGTACTGGACGCACCCCCAATATATGCGAATCTTATCTAGTTCGGCCTAGATCTTGCCCAAGTGTAATGGTCGCTTGACAGTGTGTAGTTAGGCAAGAGGACCCTCCTGGTGACCCAGAGACCGGGGAGGAATTCTTCCCCCAAGCCTCAGATCTTCCTTATTTAAGAGCATAATGCTAGCCTGAAAGCGTACTTAGGGCAGCTCACCCGAGGGCGACAATCGACCATAAGCACACGCAGGTCAGCCGCACTTCGCAAGTCGAATAAGAAAAATCAATTATATCAATTATCGAGCGCCCAAGACTAGACAACTCAATGAGTAACAATTGGCTGATTCTGCTAATTCAGAAATGTCAGGTCATTGGTCTAAACTTATCTTTTACATGTTTTGACATATTATCTTAGTAGCGAACATGAAATATTATTGCTAGTGTTGGTGAGCTTTCTTCTTCTTGGAATGCTCAAGCAAGTTGTCTACTTACGTAGCGGAAATTGCTTGTTCCTTGTTATAGGTATATGCTCCTGTAGATGAGAGATAGAGAACGATAACGATAGGACTACGATACTCGAGACTACTATTATTGAGTGGCTCTAAGGCTATGTACAGAGAAACCCTGTGATTAACTTCTGCTTACTTAGTTCTCGGCTTTTGTTGTAGTTTGTGTAATCCAAGCTGAGTACTCATCTTACTCTTAAAGTCTAGTCTAATTGACAGTACTCTACAGGATTCTCTTTTGCCTTATAGATTTACTATGCGTCGAATCACAATTACTCATGTAATGTTTCTTGTAAATTCGCCGACCCTTTTAAGCCTTCTATTATTCTATTTCTTTCTACTCACATCCGTCTCATCGACTATATCTGTCAATCATCACTCGAGAGCTTCGAGTCAGACATACAGGAGTGTGGCATACTATCTCAATTGGTAGGATATGATATTGTGTGGCTATTCTATACGCAATCTTGGACTAAAATTGGGTAGGGCCATCTATGCGCGCGGGTTCCCACCTCAGGACTTGACTCCAGATACTCTAACACATGTTCACTACGCCTTTGCGAACGTGTCTCCTGAGAATGGTACGGTGTGAGTATCTTCCACGAATTTGACTACAAGATTTGAATTTACAACATAATTACTTCAGATACCTTAGTGATCCATACGCCGATCTGCAAAAAAGATTCTCTACCGACTCGCCTAGCGAGACCGAGAATAATCTTTATGGATGTACTAAACAGTTGTATCTTTTGAAAAAGCGCAAAAGGAATCTCAAAACACATCTTAGCATTGGCGGTTTCACCTACAAAACCAACTTCGCTGGAGCACTTGCTACAGCCAGTAGTCGGAAGGTCTTTGCGGACAGCAGCGTGAGTCTTCTTTCAGACCTAGGATTTGACGGTCTCGATCTTGACTGGGAGTCACCTGAAGACGACATTCAAGCGATGGCTCTTGTCTCTGTCCTGAAAGAGCTACGTTGGGCTTTGGATCGTTATGCCTCTTACAACAAATTAGACTACAAGTTTGCATTGACCGTTGCTGTAGCGGCAAAACCAGAGCAATTCAATATTCGACAATTCGCCGAGATGGATACGTACCTGGATTACTGGAGTCTAAGTAAGTATGATCACTCTGTTTTTAGCGCTGCACTCTCCTGGGAACTGGACTACTGACTACTAATATCATTCCTTCGCACAGTGGCATATGATTATGCTGGTAGCTTCACTGATGTTACTGGTCACGCCTCCAATCTCTTTCCATCCATATCCAACCCGCCTTCAACTCCCTTCTCGACCCAGCAAGCCCTCCAGAATTACCTCTCAGCCGGCGTTTCCCCTTCTAAGATTATCCTGGGCATGCCCCTCTATGGCAGGTCTTTTCTTCAGACAGCTGGATTGGGTCAACCATATCACGGCGTCGGAGATGGCTCGTGGCCATCGGAGAACGGGATTTGGGATTTCAAAGCTCTTCCATTGCACGGGGCGACGGATGTCTACGATGGGGAGGTTGGAGGAAGCTACAGCCATACTAATGAGATAGGGTCCGGAAGTGAAGATGTTGTTAGTTATTATAACAAGAAGACAGCGCAGAGGAAAGCAGAGTACATCGTACAAGAGGGACTTGGGGGCGGTATGTGGTGGGAGAGCAGTGGGGACAAGGCTGGGGACGACAGTTTGATTGGGACGGTCGCGCAAGCTTTAGACCAAGCTGGAGGCCTGGACAAAAGCCAAAATTGGCTGGAGTATCCAACAAGTAGGTATGAAAACATAAGGAATGGCATGATGGGGGAGTAGATGTATGGTGCGGGGCCCTATCGTCCCGCCCGACTCTACTCCTTACCTCTTTCAACCACTTGGTCATTGAGGCAATGCTCTTCGATGTAGCTGCGCGTCGAATTAGGAAGTGTGGCTGCCCCTTAAGCCTCGGCCCCCTGCAGTTCGTTCGTTCAAGTATTTCTTTCGTGACGATAGTTGTGCAGCCAGTGCCACTCACTCGCTTGAGGCGAGGCATGATTCTTAATGAAAGTCATGGTCCTGCACTACTGTCAGTATGCCTGTGCTTGGGAGATGCGCGGTGTGCTTCTTTTACGTTTCGATCATAGCCAACTCATCCTGGCCAAGACGCATCCATCACGTGATATCACTTACTGTACGCTTCTAGCCAATCGGCTCAATATTACGTGGGCTACTCCGACTGGTTGAAAGCGATACAGCAAGCATTGTCCCGCCGCCCCTGAGACCATGAGGATATCGGAGGGGAAATTAGGTGCCTGATCACCGGCTGACAGGGCCAATTTTGTCAGCCCGCGCGATATCACCTCCCGGGAACTAGCCGGGGATAAGGGTCCATCCCCACCAAATTTGGTGTAAATACCACCTAAATTGTGGAGAGCTCCCCGGTGCCTCCCTCCATGGTCAATAGATATATAGTATAACCGGTGCAAATGCTTAGAATTTGAGGTCGATTTAGAGCTTCAATTAAACGTCTATCGCATGCATTAAATAAGCCCGAGAACCCCCCCCAATCCCACCGTTTTTAGGCCTGAATCGGCCGAGAAATACGCCTGATCTCATGCTCTATCTACCTCCGCAAGCCCTTCCGTATCTGCGTGCCTAAGGAGTTCAGAGTCACCTTCGCCGCCGCCATTTCCGTCTGTATTGACGCCACCGTAGCCTCTACAGATCCACCGGCAGCCTTGTTGTGTATGTAGGTGATGATCGCCAGCCGCTTAGAGTAGAACTCGCGCTCAGAGCCCTTCCAATCCTTTCGCCAGACGGGCCCGTATTTGTCGTTCAAAGAGGCTATCGACGGGCTCGTACCAAGGCCTACATGCCACTCCTTCCATAGGTCGGTGAGGGTGTGGATGTTCCGATTAAGCAAGTACGACGGCGGCGCGGAGGGGGAGGTAGATCGGTGGCGATAGGAGCGAGACGGAGTCGCCCTCTTTGACGGCGATGCAAAGGACAGCGAGGTCGACGAAGAGGCGGTTGTTGCGGACGACTGTAGGCGCGGATCAATAGCACAAGGAGCGTCCCTCACCGCCGCCGCGTTCAGGAGCTTCTGCGCCTTTATTGGCGTAAAGGCAAAGGCTATCTTTCCTTCAAGGAAGTCATCAAGCTTGCCCTCCATCTTTAAAGACTGCTCCAATTGCTTGTTGAAGCTGTCGGTAACCAGATTGGTTATAGAGCTATTTAGATTGAGCACCTGTTGCCTCAGGATCGGAATAGCTAGGCGTATCTGCGAGTCCATGTCTTTATCGTCATCGTTAAGGTGGGCAAGCACGTCGATGGCAAAGGAGGTGTATTGGGGGTGCTTAAAGACCTCTAGATTCCACAACGAGTGCTGTGGATAGTCCGCACGCAGCAGAACAGAGTCCTGAAGGAACACCAGTCGTAAGTGGGCCAATAGGCTCAGGAACCCCTTTGTGGCGATGTCGGTCGTCGTCGTCTGCATCCAGAAGTCGAGCTTTGGAAAGATCAACTGCAGAAGCTCCTTTGGCGGCTCTACTTGACTGCGGGCGATAAAATAGGTGCCTGAATACTCCGATTGAAAGCCTGCCATGCCACGCATGAACTAGCGAGGCAAGCCGGTGAGGTAGCCCTTATGCATAGAGTCACCGGCCCAATGACCTGCTCGCTGGATCTGTTCAATGTCAATATCGAGCAATTCCGTCTCTTTTGCACCTGAACCTCGCCCGGCATGTGTAACCTTCGATATCTTAATGCCTAAATGATTGTAGATCTTATGAATTTAGTCTCGTTGCGTATAATTCGAAAGCTTCTTTTAAGTATCTTTAATAGAGTCTACAAATTAGTTAACGAAATTCTAAAGAGTTAAGAACGACGACAAAATTCACAATCACAACGCTGCGATATAATTACAAGCGCTTTTCGCCCTAGCTAGATAACATCACTAGTAGTGAGCTCTGAAGATTGTAGAACTATTGAAGCGATGTTGCGAACGTGGTGTTGATGTAAAGAAAATGCGGTCGCATAAAATTTGGGGGGGAGGACCCTGCCCGAAAAAGCTCTTCTCGGGATCCTCGCCTGCAGAAATAGGATATCTGATCGACGACGACGTCCACAACCACAACGCCTGCAGATTGTGTATATCTGCGTCGGCGGGGTGATTGATACATATCTATAGACGAGGGGCAAAGAAACTGGACGTGTAGAGCTTGTAAAGTGAGTGTAAAAGGGGGGGGGTAAGGTGGAGTTCCCGAAAAGCGCACAATGATGATTAAAGCATTGTTTGCAAGCTCCGAATTAACTCGCTTGCAAGCTCCAAATCGATCGTTTAATAAGTTTGAATTTAGGTCATTTGAAAGCTTCAAAGTCGGCCGTTTGGGAGCTTCAGAGTAGGCCTTTTGGGAGCTCCAGATATCCATCGTTTGAGGCATAGAAATGCATCGTTTGAAAGCTTAGATTGACGACCACATACCTATTAATAACTGAGTATCGTACCACGCTCTGTTGGCGGCAAAGGAGGGGAATTTCTCGTCGGATTGCTCCCATCGCCACACAAAGTAGTTGGCCATGGCGCTAAGTGAGTAGAGGCGTACATCTCGATATCTTAGGACGCCGGCGTACTCAATCCGACCGTTCTGATTGGTCTTTCCATTACTCATAACATAGAGTAGGTAGGGGGCAGGTAAAGAGCCCTCGTTTTGAAGGTATAGAAGCTGCAAATCTGGAAGCTCTGCACGTCGCCGTGACCCCCCTCGTAGAAGCATGAAATGGCCAAGCAGGAAGTCGATATTACTGCGTAAGTGGTAGCCAATAGCGACGTTTTTAGCCCCCTCAGAGTGCTTCTAGAAGGAGTCAGATATTAGGCGGAGTTCTGCATGATTGTAGTCATTTGCAATAGTGCCTTTTTCGCGATCTTCATGACGATCCTTCGACTTTTGATGCTGCGTTACTCGTTGAGTCTTCATTAGGCTCTGCAGCGTCGCCCCATTAGGATGTGGATGCGTATTGGTGCTTCGAGAATGTTGATCAAAGTAGAGGTTGATCAACGCCGTCTTGTAGCCTCGCACAGTTTGAAATTTGAGCGTTGGAGGACTCGCCTGATCGTCGACGTTATTATCCTGAGGATCTGTTGTCGAATCATCGGCCAAAGCGGCGATAAAGAGGTCATCGTTCTTCGTGTCTGCTGTCGTCGTCGCCTTTGCCTCTGCCTCTGCCTCCTTCGTTTCTTGTCGTTTGCGCTTCTTTTGCGGACTCTTTATTGGACGATCGATCACTTCTTCAAGTAGGAATCGAGCAAGCTTAGACTCATGTATGAGATCATCGTCATCGAACTGACGTTTGCCGCACTAGGCTCGCCACTCCTTGCAAACGCGTCCGTAGGCTCTTGAGGTGTTTTTAGGACGATGAATTTGTGCGAGGGCCAGAGCGGCATGCTGGGCTCTAAAATTGGCGGTATCATTGTTCAGATTGATCTGATATCTATCGGCCATGATGCGAAAGACGTAGATGTAGATGGAGGCGCAAATATAAGGTGCAAAAGTAGATGGAGGGAGGTCGAAAAGTGGGATTTCGCGGGCGGTGGCAGGGGCGGAACCCTAAAAGTAACCCTAAAAACTCACCACCAAAAAGTTGATTACTAAGCATTATATCGACGACGAGGTGATACGGAGGGCTGTCAGCTGGCAATCAGGTGGCCTAGAGATATCTCCGTGATATTGGAAGGATTTAGGTGTAAATGGGGGGGTGATATCAGAAATATCACCTTGTCAGCCGGTGTCATCTCTGTCAGCCGGACCTCTGACACCATAGTTGGCTTGCATCACCAGTTGGGCCGAAACGTTACCCTTCAATGGATCTCCGCCAACGAGAAGGCATATGGTAACGAGGCCGCTGGTGTAGCAGCTAGAGAGGCTAACAGATGGAGAGAGAACCAAAGGTCGTGGACCGGTAGTGCCCAACCCCCCGACCTTCAGACCCTCACCTCGACGGCGGAATCACGAGTAAGAGCCTGGACAATTGC
>JAABUW010010423.1_pt1 | contig 10337 bp, 9 predicted proteins | sample 5560081 | NCBI WGS metagenome assembly JAABUW01 (sample SAMN10711882, study PRJNA513363) | rock metagenome | isolation source: Antarctica rocks | place: Antarctica: Victoria Land, Knobhead sud | reverse complement strand
TCCTCACCTTCCCCTCCGTCGGCACCTTCACCCAACCCACCACCCACGACATCTTCTCCTGCTCGACCGGCCCCTTCGCCCCCTCCCCCACCAACACAATAGAAATGGGCGCCCTAACCGCCCGCCTCGCCGCCGCCTTCAACCGCTCCACCCTCCTCATCGACACCGTCGAGCCCAGCGCCGGTCCAGGCCAATACTATCAGAATCCCATCACGAACCATTATTCGCGTATTGTGCATGGTGCTAATTTGGATGGGCTGGGGTATGCGTTTCCGTATGATGATGTGGCGCCGAGTGGGGGGAGGGATCAGAGTGGGGCGGTGTCGGATGGGAGTCCGCTGCTTTTGACTGTGGCGGTTGGAGGGGGGAATGCTACTGCTGCGCTTACGGTACAGTGAGGGAGGGAGGGGGTTTTGGGACGGTGATTGGATTGTCGAGGTGGGTTTGTCGGATGATTTTCGAGAGGGTGATGGACTGGTCGCGCTATATTGGGGGTTCTGGTTTGGATATCGACACTCTTTAGGTCTGCATGATTGGATTCAAGTCACTCATTTGGAGCTTTCTTGATTTATTACACATTTCGTCTATCTGTTCGACGCAACTTTTGTATATATTTGGCCGTCAAGCTGTATAGCTGCTTTATGAATCTTACGATCTCGACGATGTACCCTCGTGCAAAGATTCGGCTCTAAATGCTCCATGCTCGGTGAGCTCTTACTGCAAAAGGGGTATCTCACGTAAATGCCAAGCAAGCGCTACAATGCCAATGGAGCATGTTTACTCCTTGCGCCCAAAAGCAGACCAGTCTCCTTGTCAATTCAAGCAAACAGCATTTGTCGTCCTCCGCCCCCTTTATCTGAGCCTTCTTCCTGATCCATGCGAATCCTCTGCTGCGTCAGAAGCTCATTGTCCACAGCCTTCGAAAGCGCTTCCAGAGCTTGGTCCATCGGGCAAGGGTCCTGCGTTGAATACTTTGCCAAGGACAGGATTGGCAGTCGGTGCAACGTGCGACCGCTTAGGCTCTGGCATCAGGCTGCATCAGCTTACTGTTCCTAAGTGTAGGGGTCAACGAGCCTACCGCACTCCTCTCGGCAATGTCCCAGAGCTTTCGAGGCCAAGATGATTTGTCCCCATAGTGATGTAGTAGCATGAGGTTATAAGTGGGCAGGTCGTTCTTGTTTACGATCAAGAAGCCACCTTCGAGAGCATTCGACGACTCCTGGCAAGGCTCAGGACTGCTGAGAGGGAGTCAGCGCCTGATGTATAGACGGAGAAAGCAGCAAGACCTAATCGGGGTGAAGAATGCCTCTGCCGAGGAGGAAGGGGACGCTAACCCATCCACAAGATAATCGAAATCTAGTAATTCCTCCTCGTTCGACTTATCAATGCGAGAAATGATGCCGGAGTCGGCTAGTCCGAGATAGCAAGTTCTGAAAATCTCGTATCGAGCCTCCGCGCCGGGTTCTGGTATATGTAGCTTCTCATCAACGCGGTCCAGGAATGCGGGATCCTAGCAATCGAACGTCAACGCTGGATTCTACGCAAGTAGCAGGCGATGAGTTTACCATTGCTTTGATAAGATTGCTTGTGCAGATGACTGCAACATTGGGTCGGGTGTGGAGACTGTCAAGTGCAATGAGCAACGCATTCACAGCCTTGTAAGGAGACGAATTAGTGAAGATTCTCTAATGGCAGGATCGAGTATACTTACCCTCAAGCTATCTTGGGGTTCGCCTGAGCTGGCCGAATGCTGCCGTGTGCTTGCGAGGCTTTCTATCTCATCGATGAAGACACATACGAAGGTATTGACCTCATCATCAAGCATCGACTCAATTGTGCTAAAAACCTTGCTCACGGCTTTTCCACTCTCGGAGAAGTACTTGCTGAACAAGGAATGTGCATTGATCTCAATGAGCTTACTCTTCGAGAAAGTCTTTCCAAGACGTATCGAAATTTGCTGAGCCAGGGCGCGGCACAAAGTCGTTTTGCCCGTGCCAGGCGATCCATATAGCAGGATGGTTCTGTTCCAGCTGGCGAGGTGGTCTTTCTTAAGCTGGCGTGCGGAGAAGGATACTATGAACCCTCAGCGGTTATGCCATATTCTGACTTGGCTGACCGACCCATGCGCAGTATGAATCTGAGCAATTGAAATTGGACGGGATCGTCGAAAATTAACCTGAAATTGTCAGGCGGCGTGTCGTTATGTCATAACGAATCAATCGCCTACGAATCCCAGAGCCCATTCAGAGTTTTATTTGGGAGGCTGGTGATCCTTGCCTGCGGAGCGCTGTGATCTTCATCAGGGCCGACGATTCCAACATTTGGCAAACGGCCTGCAGACTCTGCATCTTCTACCTCGATGAAGCGGAAAACGTCGACGTTAATGGAAACTTCTGCGAGAGTAATCATGCGCTTCAAGTCGATGTCGGCCGTGGAAGAGATGTCTCCGATTCTGACAAACTCGATGTTTTGAGCTTTATGCAGGCCAGCTTGGAGCAAAAAGGTTAGCGACTTTGAAAGAAGTATGCTATTGGAAAAATAGTATTAGGTATCCTACGAAATGAGACGAGGCGCTCGCTCAGGCCGACCGTTGCACGGTTAAGTCTGAGCCATTCTTCGATTTGACTGGCCAGCTGCATATTTAGTTAACTACAGTGAGGGTTGAACCAAGAATGTCATAACATACAATGGCTGGTGATGGCTCTGATTTGATTGTACAGCACTCGACGTGGAGTATTGGCTTGGATTCAGAAGATGGTGGTGTTCGTGTCGCTATCAAACCAACCATTGTGAAGGTTTCGTGGCCGTAGAAACTCGCGAGAGATGATATCCGAGAACCTACTGCCCTTCATCTGGCTGCAATGGTGTTCGAGAATGCTGATACCCAAAAAAAAGGAGGAAAAACGAGCATGGGCAGCAAGTAGAAATGGCGGGGTAGTCCTGTCGTTGCCCAAACAGACCAGGCTGCCCCTGCCTGCTTGCAGCGTCATGCCGCAGTCAATTTTGCCTCAATCCTGCCATCGTTTTAGGCTTGAAAGACACGCTCTGAATTACATCAGAAGAGCTTCTCCCCCTTTCGCATGGGTATCATCCTACGCCAGTGCCCATAGCAAACACGATGGCATCCATCTGGGTCGCCGAGCGAGACCCCTACAAGGACGCGAGCAGGAGCCAAAACCAAAGGGACATCACCACTCAGTCGGTCATCTCCATTGCCTTTGGCCTCTTCGCCTTCTTGGCTTTCTGCGTAGGCGAGATCCATTCAATACCTATATCTCAGACAATCATCATGCGGGAATGACTGGCTGATATGGTGTAGTCCCTGCGACCAAGATGGACTGGCCTATATGCAGCACGCAAGAGGCAAAAAAACTCTGCCAGCTCGTTACCAGAGCTACCTGACACGTTCTTTGGGTGGCTTCCAGCATTGTATCGCATCACGGAGGAGGAGGTACTCGCTTCGGCAGGCCTTGATGCCTATGTCGTGAGTGCCTATGGATATATGGAAGATCCTTTGCCAAGCTGATGCGACCTACAGTTTCTCTCGTTCTTTAGAATGGCAACTAAGTACATAGCTGTCACTTTCTTCTTTGCCTTAGTGGTCATGCTCCCTGTACACGTGCACGAGACTGGGGACTATGGCTTGCCGAGTCGAGGCAACTTGACAAACAGCAGCACTACTGCATTCACCCAGAATTATGGCCATTCGCATCCGCTGGTCAGCACCTACGGCAGCAGACCCCAAAAATTAGAGGACAAGAAGCCGACAGAGTTGATGTTGTGGATGTACGTCTGTTTTGTGTATTTCTTCTCTGGGCTTCTACTATACTATGTCGTGACCGAGACCAAGAAGATCATACGGATTCGACAGGACTACTTGGGAAGTCAATCGACCATCACCGACAGAACCATCAGGATCTCTGGCATCCCCGAAGCGTTGCGTTCGGAGGACATGATCAAAGAAGCGATCGAGAATCTTGAGATTGGGAAAGTCGAAAGTGTTCTCTTGTGCCGAGATTGGAAAGAGCTGGACGAGCTTATGGCTAAGAGGATGAATACCTTACGAAAGCTCGAGGAAGCTTGGACTGTGCATATGGGTCATCCAAAGCGTGGCGGAAACAGGGTATTGCTGCAAGGCACAACCCCTGGACCACATTCGCATGACGAAGAAAGCTTACGTCTTCTCGATGGCGACGTCAATCATCACGGTTCGGATGATACGGGAACTGGCGATCGTCCGAGGACTCGAATATGGTACGGATTTATGGGGCTGCAAAGTAGGTTAGTCGATGCGATCGATTACTACGAGGAGAAGCTTCGAAAGTTGGATGAACGGATCAAATCATCGCGCAAGAAGGTGTTCAAGCCTATGCCGATAGCGTTTGTCACGTTGGACTCCACCGCTGCAGCAGTAAGTGGCTATTGTCGTGATATGCTTAAGCAGTAACTGACTCCCTGCAGCAAATGGCCGTGCAAGCTACGATGGATCCTGAGCCGATGACGTTACTGGCAAATCCTGCTCCCGCACCTTCAGACGTGGTGTGGCCAAACACATACATTCCTAGGTCCAGCAGAATGTTTCGGGCGTGGTCTATCACCCTTGTGATAGGGGTACTGACCGTTTTCTGGTCATTGCTCCTCGTCCCACTCGCAGGGTTATTGAGTCTCGAGAATATTGGGAAAGTCTGGCCCCAACTTCATGATGCCTTGGATCGCCACCAGATAGCCAGGTCACTGGTAACACAGGGTCTTCCTACCTTGATCATCTCCTTGCTGAGTGTGGCCGTCCCTTATCTCTACTACTGTGAGCGCTGCGCTATCTTGCTGGCTGATGTGGCTGCTAACCTGTTATTGCTAGGGCTTTCGACGTTGCAGGGAATGATCTCACAGGGAGAAGTCGAGATGTCATTAATATCCAAGAACTTCTTCTTCACGTTCTTCAATCTCTTTGTCGTCTTCACCATCTTTGGGACCGCTTCCAACACCCAAGAGTATACCTCTCAGATTGGCGACTCTCTCAAGGATACTACCAGCATCGCTTATGTACTGGCTAATTCTCTCAAGAATCTGGTCTTGTTCTACATCAATCTTATCATCTTGCAAGGACTCGGCCTATTCCCATTTCGGCTGTTGGAATTTGGCAGCGTTGCCTTGTACCCAATCAGTTTGATTGGTGCCAAGACACCACGAGGTACCTGATTGTCTCCTATCTCTCCGTTCTTTCTATAGTCTAACAAAGGCTGACCATCGTTAGACTACGCCGAGTTGGTCCAGCCACCAATATTCAGCTACGGCTTCTACCTTCCTCAGACCATCCTGATCTTTATCATTTGCATCGTCTACAGCGTCCTACCGGGTTCTTGGTTCGTCCTGTTCTTTGGACTGGTATATTTCATCATTGGGAGTTTCATCTACAAGTACCAGCTCCTCTATGCCATGGATCACAGACGACACTCAACTGGACGAGCTTGGCCAATCATCTGTAATCGAGTCGTGCTGGGCCTGGTGGTCTTCCAGCTTGCAATGGCTGGCATTCTGGGCCTCAGTCTGGCGTTTTATCGGGCAGCCGTAATCTTACCGCTGATTGCGTTCAGTATCTGGTTTACTGTGTACTACCAGCGTACTTATGAGCCCCTGATGAAGTTCATCGCCATTAGGAGTCTCACTCATGATCCGCCCTTTGGAGCAATCCCGCAGGGAGAGTCAAGGTATGAGAGTGAGACATCCAGGGGTAGGCATGTGGACGAGGACGACGAGACTGGTCTTCGCTACATCAATCCTAGCCTGGTTCTGCCACTTGAAGATGTGTGGCTTGCTAAGAAGCGTACAAATGAATCGAATCACGGAAACAATGCAGATGCCGATGGGGATTAAAAAGAAGCAATATCTTGTGTGGGATGCATAGCGACCTGGGTGGGCTTTTTGCGGCGTCTGAGAGTCTACAGCTTGACATTAGATATCGGCATTATACTCATCCAATAGGCCAAGTTTTGAGCTCTGTCCCTTTACGCTTCAAAGACACGACAAGATATCAGCACTGTGCCGCCAGGGGATCAATCTAGACACTATGCAGTGGGCTGGAGCTACGTAATGGAAAGAGTTGATGAGGAAGCGTGTGTCGCACTTGGTGGCGCTTTCCATATTGGTATGTTACTTGCTCTTCCTTAAATCAGAGCTTCTTGATCCAGGCGCTTTCGAGTGTCGAAAACCTAATTGTCCATCTTCCTACTACACATTGGCAGCATAAGTCTCTCCTACAGTCTTTTGACCGCAGTCCTGTAGCTACATGACAATAACACCACGTCTTCGCAAACATTCCTTTCCCGAGGAGTCGCTGGCCTCGACTCCGACACGCCGTCGGAGTCACCCCCCAAGACTCCTTTCATTGCTATCTTTGAGCACGCCTTTATCCATATCTTGAGCCTGGGTCCAAGCTCGCCCTTCACCAGGGTTCCAAGACAACATTCCCTGCCAAACCTTCGCTACCTAGTTACACCCCACACAATCACTACTGCTACCAGTCCCTCGTCCGAAGCCTGTGGTTTACCACCTCTACTTTTCCCGAGCCATCACCCAACCTTACCAGATTCACTCACGATGCCAGGAGCATTGACATCGCCGGATGAGGACAGTGCATCTATCCGTCCTCATGCCTCTCCCCGATCTTCTCGATCCAATTCTCAACAGGGTAGCTTTTCCTTTGGAATATCATCAGAAGTGTCTCGGCCACATACAGATTCAAGCGAGGAACAGAGCCCTACAAGAGGCCGTACACTGGTCCGTAAACCGGCGCATCGTACCACCAACCGTCGAGCAACGACCATTCATCAAGAACGTCGAAGGACCATTGAGTGGGACTCAATTCTCACACAAGAGCGTCTGATGAGCAGAGACCTAACTGCTGAACCTCAAGGTATCTTCGACTCGATCTTGGAACCATTGCCGCCAGGCGTCGAAAGATTTCGCTCCTCGCTTTCGGAAGAGCTCTATAAGTCTGCAACTTGGGGCTCATCTATCGACCTGTCGCGTTTCGGAGGCCATAGAGACACCTTTGCTTTGTTGGGTCTGCATCACCTGCAACCCCGTCGGGTTTCATTACCTGCAATATTCTTTGAGAGGCTCCTACTCTACATAGATTTTGAATCCTATTTGGCTATCCGCCTTTCGTGCCGCTGCTGGTCAGAAGCCATTACCCGGATCTGTCCCATCGTGTCTCCGCCGGGTTAGTAACTTCCTGCTCAAATGTAAACCCGCATGGAAAACTTTTTCGGTTATGGGCCATGTTTCAGAAGCCATCTCCTCTTCACTCAATTTCAGGACTTATGGTCCTGCCCGAAAGAGCAATGCTGATTACGAGAATTGCAGTTTGCCAACTTCCTCCAGAGCTAGTTGGGAGAATATACGGGTACCTCAATCCTGTTGATTTCAATGCTGCAAGACACACATGTCGAGCTTGGATGATTGCCAGCCTCGACGAAACACTGCTGGAATTGATGCTCGGACGTGGCGGTTGGCAGGGCGATGCAAATGCAGATGCCGCTTTGCAAGGGGACCTCGACCCGCAAAGCGTAGTAAAGAATATCGACGAAGAGTGGGTGTTGAGTAAAAGGCTGGCTACCGAATGCTCGCTGAGACCCGATTGGAAAGGCAATGGCCTCCCGGAAGGCAACCCGCAGGACGATCAAGATCGTCTGGCGAGTTTACGCATCGCCTCTACAACAGACTTCTCCGAGCTGAGCAACGGCTACGGTCGAGCCCATGACGCTCAGCATGGGTCCGCTATCCATTGTACAGTCAGTGCCTGCAACAAATTTGTCCTCATTACAGAAAGCTGCGTCATCTACATTTATTCCATTCAGGACAGTGTAAGGACTGTGCACCGCAGCGGTGGACACCTCTCACCTCTCACTACTGTCATATGTCCCCATCGCGTGCTTGCTGTAAGCATGGATACCACTGCGCAACGATTCGCAGTCGCGGCACTTCTCGAAGGTCGCATAGGAGTCGTCTGCGATCTCTCGAACAGTACTGCAGGGTCTTTAAGACCATCAAGCCCACGTGCTTTGCCAACTGCGATACGTGAAAGCAGGGGACCTCATCAAAGCCCTCGGTCGTCTAGCGAGCATGTGATGACCGATGTTACAAGTCCTCATGAGTACGCTGTCTTCCAAATGGCTAACGATCGTGCCACCGCTCGGGCCATCGCCGAAGCCACGCTCCCAGAAATCCGTGGTTCTCGTGCTACTCGGCAGTCCTGGACGAGTGATGACCCTCTGCTTACCCCACTAACAGCGTCCCAGTCCTCCCACGGCGAAGACATTCCAATGGGTGCCACGGGCCACATGCCTGTCGCAAATGGTGCTCGTTCTGTATATCATAACCTCTGCTCCGCAGAAGACCCACCAAGAAGCGTTGCGATTTGCTCCCAGCGTCGCTGCGTGGCCTTTGGCTGTGCCGCTGGTATCGAGCTTCATTGGATCGATGCCTTGACTGGCCAAGAATTGAATCGCTGGTTCCCACTCACAGCACCGAGCGACTTCTTGTATTTCCTTCCACCTCGATCGGGAGTTGACAGTGCTAAGAAGCTAAGACTGATCAGTAGTGCTGGTCATCCGAAATTGAAGGAAGCCTTGCACGGAAAATTCTTTCCCCAAAGCATCAATGACAGGACTCGACACCAGGGCATGACATGGGACGAGACCTTGCCCAGCGGTGAGCTTGGGGACGGCCCGTGGAGAGGAATCGGATGGTGTAATCATGTGAGAGCGGTGCCGGTCAGCGATGGGTGGAACATCCTCTTCACTGACCCAGGGGACGGTTACCTGTGCCTGGGAAGGGATGCGCCGCTTCTAGCTCGGGCCACGAAATTGATGAGGAGGTTCATTTTCGATGGTCCGAGGGACGATGATGGCAGAATAATTGTACCGAATGTCTATACAAGCGGCGCTGAGTTGAAATGGGGCGTCCGGGTAGTGGTTGGATATGGAGAAGCGCTCTGGCTCTTCGTGGTCCCGCCTGACGCCTACTTTATGGACAAGGGATGTGGAAACGGGGATACTCCTGAACTCGAAATGGTTGATGGGGTTGAGCCTACTAGCATTCAAGGGGTTGAGATAGGCCGAGTGCCTGCTCTAAGCGATGTTGCTGTCGATGCATCAGGCGGTGACCTTACCATTTGGGCGTTCGCTGCGGATGGAATGGCTTACGTTTGGCAGATGGGTGGCAGAGCCATGGAGCAAAGAACGGTGCTGAGAGACGGAACAGTCTGCTCGCGGCAGGATGGCGATGGAGACACCTTCATGCACGACCTATCTGACAAAGCCGTCCACTTCGATGGCAACGCCTCGATCCCATTTGTGCCCCAACTCAGCTACAAACAGGACCGGATCATCGACATAGACGGCGACGTGGCTATGCGAGACATTGACGAAGATGAAGGGTACTCGTCTGAGTTCGATGCCGCTGGAGGTGTATTTGCGATCCATGCGCCGCCGCTTTGGGGCAGATGGAGCGAAGAGGATGCGGATTGGGTTCCTGACTACCTGGGACGTAGGGGAGGTGCTATTGATGATGAGGGGGTGGGTATTGATGTGCTTGAGATGAGTAGGATGGAGGTTGAGGTTTGGTGTGGGTGAGCAGGGTAGCTTTGTACATTAGGGGGTTTATTATCATTATTTTCAGCTATGATAGGTTTGGATCCTGTTGTGCTGAATCCCTTGATGAGGATGTGTATGGAATGTGTTGGCCATATTCCATCACCTCTGTCAACAGCGTCATGCATACTATCCCTGGGTTCCCGCCAAGGGTACCCCTAGGATGAGTTTTCGGGCATTAGAAATGCATGGTGGTGGGGGTGGCTCCAGGGGATACCTCTCCCTGGAGCTTGGGGCGCTCAGAGCTCCTTTAGGGGTACGGCTCAGGAGAGACCCCGGGTGGCTAACAAGCGACCCCTTAGAAAGACCCCATGCGAACTATACCTAATAAAGGCTCTAATGAATAGGTCTTTAGTATAAAAGTTATAGATACTATTTTAAAAAGCGATTTACTTCGCGAAAGTAAGTCCTGAAACCTCGTCGTTGCTAAGTTATAACGCTGCGAAAGAAGAGCGGTTGTATGGAAGGCGCGCTGTGCTAAGACCTCGCATTTTTAGTAGGAAGCGCGATACTAATATAACTCGATGACGACGAGGTATAACAGGGAGCTTATATAAAAGAAGTTATAAGGAAATACTACCCCTATATCTTTATTATAGATTATTAGTCTATGGACTCGACTTTAACGAGGTTATTCAAGGATATGCGAAGGGGTCTCTCGTTCGGGGTCTCTTGTTAGCCACG
>JAABUW010010421.1_pt1 | contig 10339 bp, 9 predicted proteins | sample 5560081 | NCBI WGS metagenome assembly JAABUW01 (sample SAMN10711882, study PRJNA513363) | rock metagenome | isolation source: Antarctica rocks | place: Antarctica: Victoria Land, Knobhead sud | reverse complement strand
TGTCTGCCTCGTTGGTGGAAGCCAGGGATGGTCTTGGTAAATGCTTTTGTGATCCAACTTGTAAAAGGACACAAATTGCATTGGTTCAGGCTACTATGGAAAGCCCCTAAGGCTTATTGATCGCTTTAGTCATTGATTACCACGCACTGGTTTTACTCAATATGGTAGCCACAAAGCAGAAGGCTTGGTCACGGGTGGGTTCCTCCCGCCTTAGCTTTCTGAGTTGCCTTACCAGTCACGCAGACGTGTGGGTCAGGGTGTGGGCTACCCCGCCTTTACCACAATCTTATATCAGGGGTTGCTGGCTGGGGATTCTCTGGTCGGGGACTGTCATGTCTCTGTGAAGGATTTCAGGACAGGTTTCAGAAGGAACGCTTTCGTGCATCCGATCAAGCTTCCGATGGAGCGTCAGGTATCTGCATCACAGATACGTGTGTGCCGCGAGCTTGGCAAAGTGTTGCACGCTGCACAGGAAGCTCGATCAGGAGCTTCATATCGAGCTGCATGCGTAGCCGCAAGGTGCAGCAATCGGTATAAAATGAGTGTAGGGGGCACCCGCTTGAGCAAGCCAGTAATTCTCGCATCAGCCTACATCACAAGGACGCTGCTCATTTACCGTCAATCCCAACTCGTCCTCGATGGCTTCAAAGAGCTTCGCTGTGTTGGTCATGGTCGTTATGGTAAGCTGAACTCACGAGTGATCACTGCTAAAGTAGTCTGTTGACCTGCACGACTGTGTCTCGCGTTCTACTATTGTCGAAATGCACCTCTTGCGTGATGCGTGCTTCAAGATCTGTACCTGCCGAATACAGTTTTTGCGGTTCGCGAGTTGATAGGGGGGCCAAGTTGTCGATGCCTGTTCTTCGCGCTAAGTCTTGTTCATTGCAGGTCGTTGCAATGATTGAAGCCCGCGACTTACCGATGACGACCCACCCAGGCCGGTCACTATTAGACACTAAAAAATCTGGACCCAAGACTCAGCCAGGCTTCCAGGTCAATGGTGAGTGGTGGTGGTGGTGGTGAATTCGCAGCTGTTGATTATCTCAGCAATCTTGCTTCCCTATCATGAACTTGCATACTACTTCAAAAAGCACACTCGGTACAAATGATTGCGATTGGTGCATGTCACATGTCTGGTCATATGCGCGAACTTTGATTGGCACTGATTGTACAGATATGTTCAACAGTGCTTTACAGCCTGGCTTTGTCCTCACTGACAGCGTGTAAGACAATAGCATATGCTGGAAAAAGTGTCGGGCTGAAGTGGAACAGTCTGTGTTTTGGTGACCCTGCAGGCTTTGACGGTTTCAACAATAACGCCTGGGCGCATTGACACTGCAAGGCTCTGGTGTCAGCAACTTTTACCTACAGGGACAAGCTCAATCAGTGAATCTAGATCTCAGCGGTGTCTCACATGCTGCAAGTGCCATCAGCTCAGGTACAGGCCATTTCTGGCACTGCACCTCTGCTATCTGCAATCTAGCTTACTTGTGTACACTCAGATTCTTGAGGTTGGTGCTTGGCCTCCGTGTTATTTCTGCAGCATCTGTGCTCGTAATGTTTGATGTGTAAGACTTGCAGCACAAGATTTCCATTGCAGAGCAGATGCTAGTACGTCAGGCCATGCACTCAGTATTAATGTTGATTTAGTTGTCATCTGAATCAATTGCAAAGCTAGCTTTTTGGGCCATGCTGCCACAAAGCCACTCTGCATCAATGGTGTCATCCCACACGCAGACTGTGGAATGTGCAATCTCTGGTATCATCACTGCATACTGTGCGCATTCATGAGACCCTAGGATCCATGAGGTGATCTTCACTGTCTGTATAGACGCTCGACATCTTTGTTGTCAAGTGCTGGTTTTCGCTATGCAGGCAATCTACAGATCAGTGGCAGTGTGGCTTTCCCCAGTCGTGTCTCATACACAGCTGGGACCTGCAACCTGGGACAGGCAAGCGATCAGGTAAAGTTCTTTGAACAGCTGCACAAGATCAGCTGATCAACAAAACTCGGCTGCTGGACCTGTGTATACAGCGTTTGGGCAACATTCAGTGTACTCACCCTACCGTGGGTGGCGCGTCTGTCCTACACTTGAGTTGACAGCTAGCTGAGAGGTGCAAATGCCTCATACATTGCCAGCGCTATATGCAAGCTACTGTTCACAAGCTGTAGTCACTCATCATGTAATGATGATCTGCCTGTGCTTACATAGGCAGCAGGCAAACGCAGGCACCTTCATCAGTCTGGCTTTCTTGACCAAATACTGGGCAGCTCGTGTCAACAAGTATCGGCCGTAAACATACCAGCACCAGATCTGAGCTTCACCTGCGGCATCAATGTCATCACAGGCAAGTCCACTGACCAGACATTCTTTGACAGGGCTTTACTGTATGCAACCTCTGTAGACACACCCCATGCCAAAGAGCATAAGATGCAAGATGTTGTGGGTTTGTCGTGGGTTTGCTGCAAACAGTGCCGTGTGATGATTGTTGAGAAAGGCTTGACTGGAAATATATGTTTTCAAGCAAAGTCCTAGCCATTGTGCTTGCATGAACACTGGTTGCACAGAGATGCTTGGAGTGTGACTTGATCTTGTGGCATGCTGTTGCTTTGTGAGCAGTATGGATGTGAACCATGTCTGCCTGGGTTAGCATCATACTTGGTTGACTCGATTCTGTACGTCAACCTGCCAAGTCAGGTGTTGCAAAGAGCAACAATGGCAACAGAGGCATCATTTCTGCAGGGAATGGGAGCAATGGAGGCAGTGGAGCTTACGACACCAACAACAATGTGCTAATTGGCACAAATAGCAACAATGTGCAAATCGACGGTAACAACAACAGCAATGAAGTGAACGGCAGCGGTGAAATCAGCGTACAATCCCTTCCATGTCAATCATCTGCTGCACACAACATATTCTGATGCACCATGGTGGCCACAACAGTCAACACTCCAAATTTTGATGTACCATTGGCTTCTGGCCGTTTTTGCAAATGATTTTGTCAATATGGCCGTCAGCTGCAAAGATTCTTATGGATGGTTGTCAAAGCTGTTTCACACGTTGCTACACATTGGCAAATCAGACTCTGTGTCTTGTTTGGAATCATGCAAAGTCATCGTGTAGGCATGTCTGGGTCTTTAGGAGCCGCATGCCTTCAATTGTTGTGCTTTGGTAGAGTTGATATGCCTGGAAAGTCTCAGTTGCGCTTGCTTCAGCATCCACTGTTGTCAGTATCCATTTAGTTAGTCTGAGTGGGATGTAGGTTACATGTATAGCATAGATGAGTTGACAGCAGATCGGTATCTGCTGTACTAACTTACAGCTGCAACAGGCTGTTGGCAACAGCACAGACATCATCTGGGCAAGTTGTCAAGCATGTGTTTCTGAAGGCAAAGCAGATGTAACACTATGCCATCCATCTCATACAATATATTGTTAAATAAGCTTATCGCTATGCTATGAAATGCATCATATGCTAAGCAGATAACAGGCAAGCAGGCAAGTGACTGCATATCAGCATAGTTGGGTCAACTTTGGAATTTGACTGAACCATGCCTGGTTACATATGATGGTGCTAACACAAAACCACATCTGGGACCCTTGCAGTACTTGACTACCGTACACACTGATATACTGGTTGCTGAAGTCTCCTGCACTTTGTGCTGTGGCCCAGTTCCAAGCAGTGCCTGGTCATTGCAAGGCAACGCATTGTCAGCAACAGCAGACCAGCCAGCGCATCAGTGCCCAAAGGCTCTTTCAATGAGTGCTAAGACCAGCTATTCTGCAAGCTTGGGCTGGCTGGTGTGTAGCAGGGCAAACGAAGCTATGGGCAGCACATGCTGTGAACTTGGCTTGCCTTGCTTCTGTAGTCCACCAAAGAACTGTGGTCAGACTTTACTTTTTGACATGCAGCTTGACAAACACTGCCCATCAGCCGAAGTGCTGTAGTCTGCAGGAGATGCAGACAGGATGCGACAAATTGTGCCATGCCACAGGGCTATGCTGCTGGCTACAAGCATACTGCACCTCTGCACATTTGTGATGCTGTTCGAGTAGCCTTCACTGAGTGCAACCACTCACAGATAGTGATGCTACTGAGTTCACTTTGACAGCAAGGAAGAAAGACATGCTGGAAACTTGGACCGTCATCATCAATGACAGTACGCTGAAAAAGCACCACCACTGTTCACCTGACAGATGAACAAAGACTCAAATGAGGGCTGCGCGTCAGCTTTAGACCTGCTGGACTTGGCATTCCTTGAGAGTCTAAACAGCACTACAACTCGCCCGCCGAGTCTTCGTGCACATGCTGCGACAAGTTCTGCATGTCATGCGCTCGCAAACTCAAATGCATATTCATCGGCATCACAGAGTCCCCGGGCCTTTTCACTTTATGTCATGCATAACATGCAGTCTCTTGGGCATACACTTACGCTCTGCTAACCCTCTACCCTGCCGCATGCAACCTGCTAGCATGAGATGATACTGGTGTTACAACTGTCATATGTTTGGTACCATGTACAGCTTGCCAGGCAGCCTGCACTGGGAGCCCAGAAGATCAGCGCAATGGCTCACAAGCAGCTTTGCCAGGTGGTGCCACATGGGCAGGAGGCTGTGGTTGCCACCACATGTTAGGAGCTCCAACTGATTGCAAACAAAATGAGTGGGTTGCTTATCCAGCATACTTCTGCCTGAATCTGCTGCAGATTGCTGCAATTGGCTTTGCATCATGCGGCTGACAAAGGTCATGCTTCTCCTCCTTGTGGATGATCTGTTCAAGCCTGTTGCCTTTGCAATTCATGTTGTGTGAGTCACATGTCTTAAGTATCATGCTCTTTGTCACAAGCTCAATCATGACACTATGTGCCAATGCTTGGTTGTGTATGTACAGCTCTGAAATCGGTTGCATGATGTGAATGAAGATCCTGGCATAGAAGCTCTGCTGTCAGAGACAGCATGCGCTCTACTGCGCATCCACCAGACGCAGTCCACACTCATTGTTGCTCATTGAGGACCTTGTGTCAGCTGCAGACCTTGTACTTGCAACTGCAGATGTGGTCGCTGCTCAAATGATCTACAGAGTGGTGCAGAATTGCCTGCAGCTGCCCTTGCCTACTGCACTTGTGCTGGAGCAAAACAAGGTATGCATGCATGACGTTCAGACAAGAAAGGCTTCTTTCAATTGGATTGCTCCAAGGCATATTACGCCTGAGCCATCCAGCTAAGGCAAAGTGGCTGGCGAAGATGCCTGCTGGTGCAGTAGGGAACTAGGGAACTGACTTGCGGCGCACGTACCTGATGCCTGCTGGCTAAGTTTACATTTTAATTATTAATATTATTTTGTCATTAATGATGCCTGCGCTGTTCACAAAAATGGTGGTCTGTGTTGGTGCTGGAGCCTATGTCATATCCTTGGCACATTGCATGGGCTTTGCTCAACTGATGTGATATGCACTCTGTCCACTTAAGCATTTGCAATGCCTTGCTGTATCTGTGATTGCACATCAGAGCACCACAATGTAGCTGCTGCTGCTGCTGCTGCTGCTGCTGCTGCAAAAAGTCTGCTGACGCATCATGAACATCTGAAGTCCTGGTAGACTGAGACTTGGCGCTAGTGCCAGCTTCAACTGCAGATTTGCGCAATGGCTGTCACGCCTGGGGATCTTGGGATAGTCTGTTGATGACTGTGTGTCTGTAGGGTGTAGAGGACATTTTGCAGATGGTAGCACAGGATGCACATGAGCCAAACAGCGCAATACAAGCGTAACAGACAAGTGCTGCACAGATAGTTGACCAGACAGCTGCAGAGACAGCTGCACAGACATGTTCACAGACAGCTGTACAGATAGTTGCACAAGCAGCTGCAACAAATTCACAAAGCCACATGATACCATGAGAAGCCGTGCTTGCATCTGAAGAAACTGCAGCCAAATGCAGCTGCGCTCCAGGCACCGCAGGTGGCTACCTATCCTCTGCCGTGGGGAAACCGCATAGGATCAGCAGCTTGCTTGGCTGCATACACAGGCTCACAGACAGTACCACAGGCAACAGACACCAACAGCAATGAAAGCTGGTGCTTCAGAGTGCTGCACAGTCTTTCTTACAAGCACTGTTCACTTTGTAGGCCAGCTTTGTCTCCCACATCAACCCAGGCAGCTTCAAGAGGATTGCATGTCAGCCTACAAGCAATTGCTCAGGTAGAACAAGCAGAGCACAGATGATCACTCAAGCAGCTGCTGAAGAAGCTGCACAGACAGTAATGGTGGCTTCATCTGTTATTGGTCAGTTGGCCAGTCAGCACTCAAGAAGCTGCACAGACAGCTGTCAATGAAGCTGTTCCAGCTGCACAAGTAGTACTTGCATCAGCTGCAACAGGTCAATTAGCTGCTGCAAAGGCAGCTTTGGCAGTGGTATTTCAGACAGCTTCATCACCCACTGCTCAGAGATCTTCATCAGCAGACATGATTCTCTTTATGTCACAGGGCAACCTGGTGGGTTTGCCCTCACAAGTTTGTTGTACCGCTGTTTTTGATGATGAAACATTAAATTTTTACGCATTGCATGAGATCAAGGTGTAAGTTTCAGTGTTGAAGTGATATGGCGTTGTTACATATCTTGCGCCCTTGGGGCTTGTGGTTTTCTTTGGTGCCCCAGCGTTTGCTAAAGTTCTGTATGCTTTGTTGTTCTGCAAGGCAACACATGAGCAGTATAAGGGCTAGGTGTGCATTTTGTGGCTGTAGCTGTGGGACACTTGCTAACTTCATATCTGTTTGCAGGCTGCAAGGCTTGCCAGCAGCTAATCAGTGCCTAGCCCAGCTGTTGCTGCAACAGCAAGGATGCATCAAACCCCTAACAGCACTCCACTGTTGACTCTCCCATTCCCAGCTCCAGGATCATGGATCGTGTGCAAGCCTCTGCGGCTCAGTCAAATCCTGCACATAACAGAGGCAGCAGTGCGCTCTCAATCACTGGCCGCTCTGGCAGCGTGCCAAGCAAGCTGCCTGCAAGCAAGGTTTTCAGTGCTGAGTTCTGGGATCAAGATTGGGCCCATCACAGCTACGCTAAGTTTGCTCCAAAGGGCAACGGTGCAACTGCTAGGGCAAGCCAAGCTGTCAATGTGAGGGACAGCCTAACTACTGTGGTCATGCCTCTCTTGACCTGTGGCATCAACGTCACTGCCATACATCCTCATCAAGTGAGCCTCTTGGCAAAAGCTGGTTCACAAGCAGATGCATCAGACCTGATGTCTGTGCTGACTAGTCAATACTGCACCTGAGCTCTCTCCACACCATGCATGCTGTGGTCATTTGACCCATAGATCATGCTGGTTATTGAGCATGCGCGCATGACTATATTTTCCACAGCATTTTCTACGGTGCACATATTTGGTTTTGCACCAGCTTGAGCATCCCCGTGAAAATTCTGCTGAGCTTGCTCATTTCAGTATACAGAATGCTATGCAATCTTTTCTGTGCGTGCAAAAGAATCCAATGTGTCTCATGTGCAGACACTCAAGCATCCTTAAGTAGTACCATCTTACAGAGACCAGCAGTCATGCCGCAGCACGCAGCAGTGCTGCCACTGCAGAGCAGCCACCTAGCTTTTGAGGCACCCAAGGGTGTACCGCAGGCAAACAGCCATGCGTTGAAGACTTTCTGTTTCTGAGACAACCTAAAAAGCACGAACCAAGTATACTGTGATCAATTACAGCCAGAAGTCCACACTATGACAATACAAGCCGCTGAGCGCCTGGGGCCTGTAGCTATAACCTAAAATGTTCATCAATACATACTGTTACAGTCGTTTGTGCAATCACAATATCAATTATTTGTCAGTAGTGTCGTTCAAATGTGAACCACCGGTGTACACCTGTGGGCGGGAAGGGCACTGCGCTCGCAAAGATTGCGCAAAATAGCTTTCCAGGTAAAAGTGAAAGCATCATCTGCAGGATGCCGATCAAACATAGTATCAAATCGCACTAAATGGTGGTCTGGGTTGACAGAGTACTGCATGACATGCTTGTGTGCATGCAAGAACTTCTGCCTTGTCAAGACATCATCCTCGTTCCATGTACGATTTAGCCAGTCAACAAAATCAAACTGGTCAGTCAAACTAACTTGTTCAAACTTCAACTGTCCATGAGGCGCTGCCTGTTGGTGGCTTTGTTGGAGAGTTTCATCAGCATGACGAAATTCACTAGCAGCATCAACGGAACTTTCAGGCAGATGCACCATGCCGTGGTCCCAATCAATCATGTCTTTGTATGGCATGTAATTGGTAATGTCTGAAACATCAACTACAGGAATGCTACTTGCCATTATGGCATCATACAAGGAGTTTCTGGTCACAAAGTCACCACGCGGCATCAGTGTGAACCATGATGTTTTCATGCCTTCAAAGACAGTGCTGGCACTTTCATTCTCCCCTTGCCATTGCACAAACATGCAGTGCTCTGCATGCGCTTCACATGAGTCACGCATGGCACCTTTGCTAGTCATGTGGTCCAGAAAGCGGCCTGCTGACATGAGCGCAAGCCTCTTCTTTGCTTCCTTGACTTCTGTAGCATTGAAGCCTTGTGCTGGCAAGCCCTGATGCCAATGTACATGCGCCATGTATGGTGCAGTAATCCAGTTTGCTGAGCTGTACTGGTTAGTACTGTGCGCTTCAATGGTCACAAAAGTGAAAAGCTCACTCTGAGGCATTGTCTGGATAGTCGAGACATAGTATGTGTATACGTGAAAAGGATTGTTCAGGGCAATCACATGTGGCTTCTGTCCTAAATCTGGGAATGTATCAAGAGCAGCAGCCATAAAATCCTGGACTTCTTCACTGATGTTTGGTCTGCGGGAATCAAAGTGGGCGGCCACAAAAACGATGTCAGCATCCTCTGCGTTGCTGACCTGCAAAGGTGAGATGTTCATTTGATTGATCCACCAGCTGTCTTGATGCTCGTAATAGCTGGTCCATAGTTGATTGTCAACATCCAAGATCTCGCCCAGGGTCGCAAAGCCATATCTGTCCTGTGGCCTGGAATCATGCTGGTAGGCTGGGGTTTGTGCGACAAAGACACGGAGCTGGCTGGAACTCTGGCGTGCAGAAGGCGAGCTGATTGATGTACGAAGCACTGAGCTCACACATCTGGAGTATACGTGAGCCGCTTGAAGCCATACAATGAGTCCCGTCGTTGTCAAAAGCAGCAAAACAAGACTAAAATGAATGCCTTTATTATGACCAGATGTGTGTAGTGTAACCCTGCAGCACCTGGTCTTGGGCTCCCTCATCAAAGGCTGTTTTGAGCTTGCAACATTTGGAAAAAATGCTCTAGCAATTCGCAAACTGAGGAAGCAGCGGAGCGCTAGTGCGCGGGCATACTGACGTTTCGGATGCTCAGCTGACTAACGGCGTTTCGCCTTCCCAGGTACGTTTTACGTAAAATTACGTCACGACACGGAACGGAACGAGAAGCTATTCTTTACTCCGCCGCGGATTTTAAATCCGCGGCGGAGTAAATCGAGCTTCATATCGAGCTTGTTGTAGCTTCAAACGGTCTTCTTTGTAAAGTTGTGCAGGAACCCCAAAGCTGTACATGTGACTCATCATAGTGGTTACATTTAAATCAAACTGCGTTGGTGTCTTCAGCTGTCGCCTCACCAGAAGCCTCACCATTTGACAATGTCTCAACTGAAACGAAGACCAGCAACAGACTGACATGAGAGTGACTCCAAGGAGACTTTGTGACGCCACAGAGCCCTGAGTCAAGGGTCCAGAGCCGCTTCCTGCCAAAGTATTGTGAAGCCTCTGATCCACACATTCTACACCACGTGTTCATGAGCCAGCAGCTGCCTGGTGACAGGCGAGGTGGTCTGGGTCTGCAGCCATTGCTCTAGGGCAACACGCTCATAGGTGTCACCGTCTGCTGCAACTACTGAATCCTCAAATCCTACCTACATCAGTAGTCAAGTCAGATGACTGAAATTGTGGGTTTTAATCACCGGGGTCATAGGAGTAGTGATGCAGGAGCAGAAAACAACAGCTTGCAAGCATGATGTGATCAGCACATGACAAGTATGCATTACCATTACCGCAGAAAATTAAAATGTGTGCTATGACTGCCATGCACAATGCAAAAGTGAGTTGGAGGAAGGTGTCTGTATGATGCCAGCATCACACGGTACTCAGCAACTGCTGTTGTGAACACTTTACAAAGTGTAAATTTGCAGCAAGCAGATAAACACAGGTGCATGCTGCAAGCAACCGTCTTGATGCACAGAGCTTGAGTGATGCATGCATATGAATGCATAAGCACACTTGCTGTGAGTGGGGGGCAGAGGGGGTCC
>JAABUW010010420.1_pt1 | contig 10340 bp, 14 predicted proteins | sample 5560081 | NCBI WGS metagenome assembly JAABUW01 (sample SAMN10711882, study PRJNA513363) | rock metagenome | isolation source: Antarctica rocks | place: Antarctica: Victoria Land, Knobhead sud | reverse complement strand
TGGAATGGGTTGGTTGCATGTATAGTGATAGTTTGAGTTCATAAGTTCACCACTGTTTTTATGCGATCAGGTATTGTAGAAGAAACTGAGTTGGAAGACTTCAATCTATAAAGTACAAGGCTCGGACATCCCATCCAGCACACTGGAATATTAAGAAGGGGAGAGATCAACTACAAGAGTGGAGCCAATGCAGACACCGGAGCGAAGAGGTGAAAAGCGACGTCGAACAATCGAGATGTGAGTGGCGAGTGACCTAGAAAGGGAATGAAGGACGAAACGAAGTTACAGCGGAGCTTCTACGCTTCCTCTTCCTCTTCTTCCTCCTCATCGCTCTCAGCATTCTCAAGCCACCCAAGAAAAGGCTGTGCAGCCTGCCGGACCTTCTTGCTAGTTGCCAGATCGACGTATTTCTTGCTGGCCTTGGATCCCCAGTTCTTGAGCACAGCTTCCGTGATCAGGTCTTCTTGGTAACAAGCCATAAGTATCTGGGGAACCTGGGGGACGAGCTTAGGGTGCTCCTTGCCAACGAAGCGTTCAGTGCCACCCAAGAAGGCCTTCTCATGGCGCTCAGAGGTGATCAGCTTCTTCAGCATACTAGCGCGCTTGGGGATCTGTTCGACGATGGAGTCGTCGAAGATGGTCTGGGCAAGTACGGTGAGGGTTTTGTGCTTTGCTTCGAGGCCCAGATCTTTGGCTTTGACGTAGATATCGACATCGTCTAAGTTGTTGACACCTCCCGTTGCTTCGGCAGTGCTGATAACCCAGCTGCCGAGTTGATCGTAAGAGCTGTTGCCGCCACCTTCACCGTCATCATCGTCACCGTCCTCGAATACCAGCTTTTGCTTAAGATCGTCTGGAAGTTCCTTGGCTCGGGCTTTGACTGCTTCTTCAGACACATCGACAGCCCATACGTCGTCCTTGACATCAGGTTTAGCATCCAGTTCTTTAGCTTCGGCATTAATGCGGCGTGTGAGTTCATCGTCGCTGCCAGCTTCAGGAGCGAAATCTCCCTCATCAACATCTGCGTTATCGGAATTACTCTCCCCAGAGGCGTGGCCGTTGCCGTTGCCATTCTGCTCAGCATCTCCATTTTCCTTTGCTTTGGCCCTACGTGCCTTTCTCTCAGCCTTGTCCGCCTTGTCCTTCTTGCCCTTCTTCGGCTGAGTCTTGAGGATGAAGGAGCTGAGCTTGAGACGAAGGTCTACATCGGAGCGTTGACCACAGGCTTTGCAATCCAAAACGATGTGTCCGTCTTTTATGACGACGTCGGTCTCAGGATTCTTGCACTTCTTGCAAAGGACGAACTTGCTAATGAAGCCATCAAGATAGTCTTGTAGCTTGGAAGCCTCGTGGGCACCGTTGATAATCCAGCGGTCGTCTGCGGGATTGGTGTTGGTCTGCGCACCAAGCTCGAAACCAAAGTACTTGATAACGTCTACGATGTATTTAGCAAACCTGTCACCAAGATAGTGGTGACCGGATGGTACTTACAGGATGGCGGGCGGCTCAAGGATTGTGCAACACTGCTCAGGTTGACGATGACAGTCTTGATGCCATTTCCCTTTCCTTCAATCTTGGACAAGAGACGCTCCATTTTGTAACGGTAGAAGGGGTCGGGAACATCCTAGAATAGAAGTTAGGCAACTCCCGGCTTCATGAGAAGTGCGTGTCTTACCCGACGAATATTGAGAGTAGCCATAGTTATTATTTAGATTATGCCAGATTTAAGGAAGATGCTGATTTTTTGTAGCCTCGAACTGAATGGATAGACCGCCAAAGAGTACCGAAAGAGACATCCAGCGAGTCCGTAATAGTTGCTGCGAAGCTGCAAGATATACCGATTTAGAGAAGCTCCGAATTAGCCGTTGGACCTTGTAGAAACGCTACAAGGTTTCCGCGGTATGCGAAATGATTGCAGCTTGAGCGGCGGATGGTGTCTGAAGGCGTTGACACGGGGCGAATACATAAAAAGCAGTGTGTCGACAGTGCTTTTCTGCTCTGAGTGGTGTTTTCTAGTGGTGGGCCTAGCTGAAAGAAGGGAAGAAGGCTTAGGGTTGTATGCTAAATACGTTCGAGCTCTTTGATCCTCTGGAGTAGATTCAGTTGCTGCAGTATGTAGGCAAACGCGTGTGTTGCCTTAAGACCGAGTTGGAAAAGAAAGAATTTTATGAACCGGGCAAATGAACGTTTTTAGCGTGTCCCGTGCAATGACTGCATGACCTCCTTTCTTGTCTTTGTCTTCTCACCACCCAACCTCAACTCCTTTTTCCTTACCAGAGCGTTTGAATCTAACATCTCCTTGATCACTATAAAACACGATCAAGGAGACAGACAAATTGTATGTGACTTCCATCAACCGTTTGTTTCTTAATCGAACCACCCGTTCGTTATGAGTGACATCGCCGGCCATCCCGTTTAACCTGAAGCTGTCATATCATCATCATGCTGTGAGAAAACCAACACACGCTGACCATGAAACCAATACACTCTCATTAGATTTTCCTTCGACTCATCTCTGTCGCCTCGTACACTTTGGGGGTTTAAGACCTATGTCAAGTACAAGATCTCCCTCTCTGAGCCTCTCTGAGCTTCCTACTTTACTCCAAAACATTTGGGAGGGAGTAATCTTCCATCTTAAATGATATTCAATGTTCCCTTGGTGCATACCCCATATTTCAACGGCTATTGTCGTCGGCTGTTGTCTCTAATATCTACTACGTCCGTTTTGTGTATAGGGAATCGAAGAGGGCAACCAGTGTATTCTAGCCACAGGGCCAAACTCCACAAATCATGGCTGTCGATTATTATTTGTACCTTGTGACAGACTCTACCCAAGTGATTCTTGGCGACAAAGATCTTGTGAGCGTCGTCCACCAAGCAGTGGCAGGAGGTAAGTTTAAAGAACGTGTTCAGTCATGCGGTAGACTAATCACATCTAGGTGTAACAATCGTACAATATCGCGACAAGACTAGCGAAACAGCAGACTTGATTCGTATAGGGAAGAGGCTTCATGAGGTAACCAAGAAGTTCGATGTACCACTCCTCATCAATGATCGCGTCGATGTTGCGCTTGCCGTGGGTGCGGAAGGAGTCCACATTGGGCAAGAAGATATGGGTATGTAGATCTTCCATGATTAATATCCATCCAGAGTGTCTCTCATTGCCGGTAGAAAGGCTTGTGGGGAGAATTTTGAGGACGACCGGGACCTTCCGATCATATCTAAAATAACACAGACAACTTCTTGGGCCACGCTGACAATGCTATTAGATCTCGCTACCGCAAGGAAGCTCCTGGGCCCAGATGCTGTTATTGGTGTGACATGTTCCTCTCAGGAGGAAGCTTTCGCAGCAGTCAACGGAGGTGCAGATTACTTAGGCATCGGGACCATGTATGCTACTCCTACGTAAGTGAAGCCCGTCTCGAAACGCAATGGAGAATCTATGCTGAGAGTTATCCAGAAAAGACAATGCAAAATCCATCATTGGCCCCATGGGTACAAAAGCGATCCTCAAAGCAATCTCAGCTATGGATAGAAAAGTATCAACAGTAGCGATTGGCGGCATCAACGCGTCAAACGTGCAGCGAGTCATGTATCAGTCCAAGTCAACGTTCAAGGGGCTTGATGGCATTGCTGTGGTGAGCGCCATCATAGCCGCAGAAGATCCGAAGCAGGCCGCTGCCGACCTGCGGAGATTGATCGGGAATCCTCCAGCGTTTGCAAAGGGCATTGTGGGCTCAAGGGCCAACCTCGAAACCCTCCTCAAGGAAGTCCCTGAAATCGTCCGAGATGTCGGCGTTAGAACGCCCTTGTGCCACAACATGACCAACCTGGTCGTCCAGAACTTCGCTGCCAATGTTGCTTTAGCAATAGGGGCAAGTCCAATAATGGCCAACTATGGAGAAGAAGCGAAGGACCTTGCAGCTCTAGGCGGCGCACTCGTCGTCAACATGGGTACGGTCACTCCGGAAGGAATCGCCAACTTCGTCAAAGCCATCCAGGCATACAACACAGCCGGCGGTCCGGTTCTATTCGATCCGGTCGGCGCAGGTGCAACCAAAATCCGTCGAGAAGCCGTCAAATCGCTCATGAGCAGCGGCTACTTCGACCTCATCAAAGGCAACGAGAACGAGATCACCACCGTCCTCGGTGAGAGCGTAATTCAGCAAAAGGGCGTCGACAGCGCCAAAAGTGCCACAACAGCCTTGGAAAAGGCTAGACTGGTCAAGAAACTCGCAGCGCGCGAACGCACCATCATCCTCATGACCGGCTCCACCGACTACCTGAGTGATGGCCGCCGTACCTACTCCATCAACAACGGCGACTCCTACCTCGGCCGCATCACCGGCAGCGGCTGCACGCTGGGCACCACCATCGCGGCCTTCCTGGCTGTACATAGAGAAGACAAGCTGCTCGCTGCGCTGGCGGGCACACTCATGTTCGAGGTTGCTTCTGAGCGAGCGGCGAAACGGGAGGATGTGAAGGGGCCTGGGACGTTTGTGCCGGCGTTCTTGGACGAGTTGAATGTGGTTGCGAAGCAGGCGAGTATGAGGAACGTGAATTGGATGAAGGGAGCCAAGGTGGAGGAGCTGGATGTTAGCGAGAGGGTGGGTGGGGGGGGTGAGAGAGGGGCGGAGGTGAGAGTCGATGAAAGAGGGTCGGTCTGGGGTTGATGTTGGTGGCGAAATCGGTTTCGATGAAAATACCGAGCAGCTGTTGTGATGATTCGACGGAAGAAGATGCACCGTTTGCGTAGCTGCGAGGAGGATCCTGTTTCTGATGTACAGATGTACAAGTCTGCATAGCAATAGACGTATAGCGCTACTTCATTGACCATAGCCAACCCACCACAAGCCTTACTCCCATCGCATTCACCGACCTTCCCTCCAAATCTCACCCACATCCCACCACCTCAACCTCCCACCCCCCCCTCACCTCACCCTCTCCACCATCGAAATCTCAAACCCCAGCCCCCCCTCCTCCCTCCTTCCCCCGCACCCCTCCTCCCCAACCCACTCCTCCATCTTCTCTCTATTCCTCCGGACCCACCCCCTCCCGAGAACATCCTCCCCTCCCCCCCCCTCCACATCAAGCGGCAGCACATCCCCCGGAAACCACGTATCGCACTCAAACTCCGTGTCGACCCTCGTCCAGAGAACGCGCTCGCAATTCGGCAGCGCGAGCGCGGAGGCGTAAAGCTGGGCGCCGCCGATGATGAACGTGCGGGCGAGGGCGAAGTCCGGTGCGGATGGTGGATGATGGTAGGTGGTGTGCGATCCTGGCGGTTCTGGTGGTGGTGGTGTCGTTGCTTGTGTGGTAGTAGACGACGACGACGACGATTCCGAATGCGCCTGCAACCACGTCAACGCCTCATGCAACCCCCGCACCCTCTTCACCACCCCCTTCCCTTCCCCCTCCCCCTCCCCCTCCAACCCCAGCCCCCCCACCGTCCTACTCACAACCACATTGACCCGCCCCCCCAACGGCCGCAACCTCTTCGGTATACTCTCCCACGTCGTCCTGCCCATGACCACCGCATTCATCCTCTTCCTCCCCTCGCCACGCCCGTCTTTGGTTGCTGGGGTGCTAGAGTCGGGTTTCGTGGGTGCGGGGAGAGGGGGGAGGCGTTTTGTGACGCGGGCGAAGAAGGCGAGGTCGGGTTTTAGGGGGGGCCAGGGGAGGGAGCCGCGGAGGCCGATGCCGAGGGTGGGGGTTGTGGCGACGATGAGGGTGAGGGACGGGAGGTGGGGGGGCATGGTCGTGGTGGTGGGGGAAGGGGGAGGGGAAGGGTCCATTGGTTGAGGCGGTGTGGTGTGGGGAAGGGTTGAAAACGAGGGGAGCAATTTTCGGTTTATGTGCACATTTGGCACTAGGGTTGGAAAGATGATGAAAGGGTCAGGACTCAGGAGAGAACGATGTATATGATATCATAGACTCCTAGAGCAATGTCTCGCCCAGGTTACAACAAGCCAACGTTGCACCACCGTACGCCTTTTCCCTCATCACGAAAACCCCTTGAAATCCCATCAATTCTTCCTCGTCTACCTTAGTCTTTCTTGTCTCCATTCGCGCCATCACCTCCCCCCAACCTCCTCAACGCCGCCGCAACCTCCACTGCATACTGATCAGCCCTTTTCTCCGCCTCGCTCGCTCCTACGGTCTGCAATTTTCCGAAGAGCCATGACTCTTTTAGAACTCGTGTGAGGGAGAGGATATCTTCTGCTGCACGGACCTAGATAATCGAGGTTTAGTGGGAAGAGCATTGGTGGAGTTGGGGGACTTTTTGATTGTGTGACGACGGTTGCACCCAGCAATAAAGATTTTAGTACTTGTCTGCATGGGACTCTAGACATGCGTTTTCAAATGGAAATAGAAAAGCAGGATAGTGCCATAGAATTCGTCTTGCTTGGGAAATGATAGTCTGTACAAACCGCAGGGACCGTTCACACACATACCAAAGCAGCCGTCTCAACCTCCATCTGATACGCACCCACTGCCGTCGCATTGCGGTCTTGCTTATCAATCTAGTACTCGTCCCCCAATATGTCAGTAAACGCACGTAGACAATCGAGCATCTACTCCCAGAAACCAGATCCTGCCTCTTGACTCCATCCCCGAATCGCAGGAAATGTGCAGTGTATGAGAAAAGAGACGAATTCTTCCTCGACCCCTCTACAAGCAAAGAACATCAGATGGGGAAACAATCGAGCCAAGAAAAGAGTCTCTCACAGGCGCTAAAGCAATGATATTTTCAAAGCGGCGGAGCAGCTGGGCGACATCGGCGCCTGCGCGGTCTATAGTCGTAGTTAGACAAGATCACAAACTCTGTCCCGAATACCGTGTTTGACAGGAGCGGCTTGTACCTAGCAGAGCGCCAGAGGTGGGTTGAGTGGAGTCCATGATAACCGAAAAAGATAGCGAACGGGGGCTCTACAGTGCTCAAGTACGAGCGGCAGAGGATGTACGAGTACACATTGATTGAGGTGTCTCGAAACTTCACCAGGCCGGTCAAGAGTGAAACATCATTCTTGCAGCTGCACTCAACACCTAGGTCCTTTGCTGAACTTCACCAAGGTTGATGAGTGATGACCAACGCAAGGGAATCGTCAGCAAAACAATCTCTTTCTCAACCCTGCTTAAAAGGCTGCTTTTCTACATCAACCACCACATATAGAATAGCTGTGGATCAACCAGACAAACTATCATGTCATGTGGAACATCTAGGAGTTGCTCAAAGTTTTGTTAAGACTATCTAAGTCAGTGGCCGTGCAAAGAGCAGGCTGTAGTAGGTATCATTGCAAGACCGTTCTCATCATCACATCAATCTTCCGCAGTACGAGGACGTCCGAATCTAGTAGTTGTTGCTACTGTCGTCGTAACCGCCCCCAGCCTGGTTACGTTTCTCTGCACCCTTCTGCTCCATCTTCTCGTTTTTGAACATACCGCCAGCTTTCTCCATGAGCTTACCCATGGTAGAGTCTGGTGTTGCAGTTAGCTGTCTGGTTATTTTGAAGGTACAATGAGCTCCGTGTTCACTTACCACCTCCAGATTCGCCAGACGTCTTGCCAGTAGTGCCAGATCCATAGGAGTCACTGCCCATGCCACTGCTGGTATTACCAGATCCGTAGGTGTCGCTGCCCATGCCACCGCTGGTGGTTCCGGATCCATAGTTGTCGCTGCCCATGCCGCTGCGGGTGTTGCCGGATCCATACGAGTCGCTACCCATGCCACCGCTGGTGGTTCCGGACTAGAAAACTGTCAGCAAAAGATTCTATAGTGATTCCAACGATATCGACTTGCGCCATAAGTGTCAGAGCCTCCGCTCGTACCACCTGTTCGGCCAGATGACTGCATTCAAGCTCAGTACCATTATACAAGATCTGAAGACGGGTCTTACTTACGCCATAGGTGTCACTGCCCATGCCAGTGCTGGTTTTGCCAGATCCGTAGGAGTCATCACCCATGCCGGAGCCACCCATTCCACCAGTACGGCCACCCATGCCGGAGCCAGTGTTGCTCTGTGACTCGAAATTAGCAAGGGTGGAAAAACTAGCAGGGACTTGAATACATACGCCGTACGAGTCGTCCCCCATACCGGAGCCACCCATTCCACCAGTACGGCCACCCATGCCGGAGCCAGTGTTACTCTGTGACTCGAAATTAGCAAGGGTGGAAAAACTAGCAGGGACTTGAATACATACACCGTACGAGTCATCCCCCATGCCGGAGCCACTCATTCCACCAGTTCGGCCACCCATGCCGGAGCCAGTGTTACTCTGAGACTTGAGGTTAGCAATGATCCGAAAGATAGGGATTTGAATACGTACCCCGTACGAGTCATCCCCCATACCGGAGCCACCCATTCCACCAGTTCGGCCACCCATGCCGGAGCCAGTATTGCTCTTGCAATCGATGTCAGCAAGATTAGGAAGGATTGCAGCCAGTTAAAGACCTACACCGTAAGAGTCGTCCCCCATACCAGAACCACCCATTCCACCGGTGCGGCCGCCCGTACCAGAGCGGGTGTTACCCTAACGTTGGAGGTGAGCATGGGCAGGGACTTGCGGGGTCAGTTTGACGTGGACATACACCGTAGCCTGATGAGGTGTTGTCGTCGTCGTAGTTAGACATGCTTGCTTGTGTGTTAGGTTGTGTTGTGATGATGTTAGAAGGACTAGGTAGGATTTCTGTTGAGAGTGCGTTTGTTTCTGTGTATTGATTTCGGTTGTGTAAGGTAGATTGAAAGAAGATTGGGGGAGGTTGTGGAAGGAATTTATGCTCGAGTGCAAGTAGTAAGTTACGCCTAGTCTGATTGGATGAAAGTAAAGTTGGAAGGCACGATAAACGTTAAGTGAGTGATTTCTGATTTCTGGTTTCTGGTTTCTGGTTTCTGGCTTCACTCTTTCCCCCCCCCTCTATGGCTGCGTCATTTGATGCGGGGCAGTGATACTCCACTTTGATCAGACACCTTGCCAGTTGCCATCCATGGCGTTTTGTTGCCGTCGGCCTGTAAGCTTCCCGATCCCGCGCGATTTTCTTGCCCGCGCCTTTGAAACTCAGAGCCTGATTGATGTGCAGGTGTGATACTGAACACGCTCAAGGTTTAGTGGAACCTGCACCAGCTGAATACGATTTAGTGTAGCCAGACCGCTTGAAAGTATTACAGTTTGGCTTCCTCGCCAATGCAACATCAAGACATTCAAGACGCACTTGGGAAAGCCCGGTTCATGCAAGGGTCCAATGGACCAGAGATGGATGATGCAGGAGTCAGGACCAGATCTGCAGCGGCTAGAGTATAAGATCAACGAACGTACTTGCTCTGTGAGACCGTCAGCACGAAGGAATCCCACACGCCTTTCATTGCCTCTGAGTACTCACCATGAAGCGCTTGTGGAAATCCGAGCGAAGTAGATCCTAAACGAGCCAGTCAGTAGGGTCCTAAGAGAGAGAAAGAAGCGACTTAGTACATTTACAAACTCTTTTTTCCCCTTGTTCTCCGTGCCTCTAGCCTGGTTCCTAAAAACCACATCGTCGTCCCACCTACATGAGACGTTAGCTGGGTCTGGTGACTCGTACGGGGTTACTCGCGTACCTCCGCTTGACCTCAGTATCCTTCGTAGGGTTTAACAGAGGATTGCCAAGGGCGATGTCGTGTTCTCGCTTATCTTGCTCTACCTCTGCCTTCTCTCGGTCCTGAAATTGGTGACCCTGTCAGTTATTTGACCAAAGCTATTGTGATATGCCTCGGTTGCCGACCTCTTTCTCTTTCTGCTCTGCTCGTTCCCGTTTTATCTTTTCAAGCTCCCGGAGTAGCTCTGCAGTCTCATCTTCCTCGTCATCGCTGGCAAGAGATTATTAGTTCCGTGTACCATCTCAAAAAGCGTAATCTTGGAGTCAGACCTATCCTCCTCACTACTATCATTCTCGGCATCGTCCGAATCCGCATCAATATCCCTCGTCTCTTCCAACACCCGTCGTCGCTTAGCCTGTAGGTCTTCTCCAGCATCACCGGTCTGTCTCGGACCAGCTTCCAGCTGCCTTTTACTAGGCGCAACAGGCTTGGCCTCAGTGATTGTTGCTCTATCAGACGGGTTCTTCTTCGAGAAGTGTGTAGCTTCTGCTTCTAGGAGCTGGGATCTCAGATCTCTAATTTGAGGGTCTGCATCTCCGCCTTGGCCCGGTTGTCTATTCCCTATTAGCGGACGTCCTGGCCTTTGTAGTAGGCAATTGATATACCGAGTCTTAAGCTGAGTGTGTGCTGGTAGTAGTCGTTGATGGTATGCCACACCACGCTGGGCGTCTTTTCCCCGAGCCTATGATAATCAGCCATGTACGAATC
>JAABUW010010417.1_pt1 | contig 10341 bp, 5 predicted proteins | sample 5560081 | NCBI WGS metagenome assembly JAABUW01 (sample SAMN10711882, study PRJNA513363) | rock metagenome | isolation source: Antarctica rocks | place: Antarctica: Victoria Land, Knobhead sud | reverse complement strand
TTAAAATCCAACATTTTAACAAATTTGGTATTATCATCTCATGCTGTATTCTGTGTAATTAATATATGATTATCAACTAGATAGAATGAAGAGTAGCTGGTATGAAATAAAAGTAAACATTTTAAGCGAATGGCTCTATTTTTTCCCTGTAAAAAAAAGCATTATAAGTGTCTTGCATTATCCTTATAAAAATAAAAAAATATTATAAGTGTTTTGGACTTCACTTATAAAAATAAAAAAAAAAATAACGTACAGTTTACAAGGTGAGATTCTCGAAAAAAAACTTTTTTCAACCATTTAAACGTATTATAATAAGAGCTTTTAAATCATATACTTTTTGAAAAATAAGTATAACTGTGACTAGCTTGGTCTCTATTTGACATTTAAAATCAATAATAGGTTTAGACATGAATAGTATATGTGATTTTTTATTATCTGGGGCTATGGTTTCTACCATAAATTCCTTTTTTTCATCTGTGTTACAAGAATTCTTTCCTAATCATTATATGATGACAGGTGGAGCACCTGGAACAGGTAGCGGTACAACTACAGGTAGCGGTAGCGGTACAACTACTGGTAGCGGCAATAACACAACTTCTAGTGATAATAAAGCTACTACAGGTGGAAATACTGTACCTGAAAGCACAGATACTGACATTTCAGATACTCCCAGTTTTTCATCAGCAAGTACAGATTCGGAGGATTTAGATACTTTTAGTAATCCCAAAGATTCTGTAGAAGATCGTATATCTCAACTAGAACAAGATATAAAAAGATTAAATGCTAAAAAAGACGACTTTTCAAATGGTAAAATAGATCCTCTTCCTGGTAAAACACGAGAAGAAAGTGCTAAAATTTATAACAGTAAGGCTGTATTTAAATTACAGGAAAGAGATTCGCTTCAGAATAAACCAGATCGTAAGTATATGAATTGAACTAATTATAAAAATAATGACTAGTCAAACAGATAATACTAATTATAATGGTTTACTGTTCAGGGTTATTGATGGACTCATTGTGGGTGTTTTTTTTTTTAGGAAGGTACGAAAAAGAGAGCTTATATATTGCTCGTTTTTCTATAAGCCTTTGAAGAGAAAGGTGATTTTTATCCTCTAATGCAAAAGATATAGGAACACTCATTCGGATTTTTGCATTATTTGCTGGTTTAGTAGGAACAGCATTTTCAGTTTTAATAAGATTAGAACTTTCAGATCCGGGTATACAATTTATAGCAGATAATCAGTTGTACAACAGTATAATAAGCCTCTGAAGAGAAAGGTGATTTTTATCATCTAATGCTAAAGATATAGGCTTAATACTATCTTTTATTTCATGACTCAGGCTGTTTAATTTTATTCTGTTTTAGGATCTTTTGGCTTTTTCTATAATTTTAATCTGTTTTAGGATCTTTTGGCTTTTTCTAAATAATGAGAATTAAGTCTAGGTTTATCTTAGAATATTGTCTTTTTTTAGTGTTTCATATCCTTTGACCTATTGCTTATATATATCCTTTTACCTATTGCTTATTTATATTGTTTTCTATATCTGAGTTATAACTAACTTCAGGTGGAGATGTATAACTATAAATACTTATGCAATAACAAGATCTTACTTCTCTAATAAGTATTTAAGTAAAAAAAAAAAAAATTTTTTTTTTTTTTTACTTAAACATAAAATTAAAAAAGTATATACTTTATTAATTTTTAAAAGTATTATAAATGTAGTGATAGGTTGTATATTTATGTATTTTTTTTATAATACATAAATATGCTATAAGGTTCCTTAGCTTAGCAGGTAAAGTATACTTTTGATAAGAGTAAGTTCGACGTTCAAGTCGTCGAGGAATCACATGAAAAGTATTAAAGCAAGAATCTTATATTTTTAATATTATAATATTAAATTTAGAGAGTATCAACCAGGTCCAATTAATGTTATCAAATTATTTATTACTCATTATTAAAAGTGTATTAGTTAAAACACTATAGATTTAAATATAAAATAATTTATATTTCTCAGAACCCTGTAGTATTATAATATTAAATTAAAAGTAAAGGCATTACATAAAAATACTCATAACTATAAGCTAGCGCACATGCATAATAAATGCTCTGTTACATAAAAACAAACTAACTTATTAGAAAACTAATCTAGCTAGTAAACCCTTAATTACTAGAAATTATTACAACAATTTAATTTGTTATGATATTAATTGTGTACATATACAAGTTTACTAACTGATTAGTACTTACCTTGGGCTAAAATAAAGGTTCAAGCTTGATATCGGGCTCATACTCCCTATAGATATCCTTCTTTTCTTGCTGTAAATCAGACTCATACCGATTATATATCCCATTAATAGTTGTAGGTTCACCCCCATCTGCCTCAATCAAAAGGAGTATAGCTAGGGATATTAAAAGTTGTAGACGCTGGCGGATGATTTGGGGAAAGCGGATGAGAATTTGGTGAAGTTGGGTAATAGATTGGAGAACTTGGAGGATAGGCTAGGAATGTTGAAGGATAGGCTGACGGAGATGTAGGGAAAGTTGGAGAAGCTGGACGAGAAGCTGATGGAGGCTGAGGGTATCTCGAAGTAGGAGTATTAACAGGGGGCGAATAACTCCTACCTATCATATATTGTAAGCATGTGTTCTTAAGGTAGTGAATAGGTATAATACTTACGAAAAGAGCTTTTTCTTTTTTTTTCAATAACGACAAAGCGCATTAGATCTGGATCAGAACCTTGTAGACGGGATATAAGATCAGTAAGAGACTTTCTGTCATATCGAGACGTCTGAATCTCTGAAGATTTGGCGGGTAATTTGCGAGGGCACCAAAGATGGCCAGGTTGTTCAAACAGAATACGAGCATCATGTAGGAACCTTGGCTTGCACAGAGTTGAAAGAAGTATTCTCGGATGAAAAGTGGGCCATCACCCCTGAACAAATAGATACAAACACCGCTAAGAGGCCATACCTTGTGGTGGAAGAGGCAATATACGAGCACGGACATTACGTTGCCATGAAGTTATATTTGGTTATGGAGTTGAAGAAAGTGGGTGCACGCTTGGAAGATGCTTTGGTTCAGGTTTGTGATACCATCGCTGAAACTGTCGACACTAAGGGAAATACTTTTCCCGATGAGTTTGAGGTCTTTGTGGTTGTGCAATCTGGCCTCAAAATTACATTCTTCGAATACCACAATTACCAGAACAATTTGGATGAAGAGATTCGAAACTTCCGAGGCTGTGTTTCCCTTTTTCCCTCACACAAGGCTAAAATATCAAGGGTAAGCTTCAAACGGTCATGCCTAACATACCACCCGACCTGAAAAATCTTTACTTCTTCCACAGTAGATATAAAAATAATACGCATATACGGGAAGAAGCAAAGGATTATCTTGCTCCTTGCGTCTTTCACATCGTACAACACCAACAACTGGTACACGATCTTTTTCAGTATATGGAAAAGAATAAACCAAGATCATCCTGGTAAGTCATTACTAATCAACATAATCAATATTTCGCTAACAGATAAACTAGTTGATAAAGATCCCTTGCTATCTTCTCTTGTTTAGTGTGTTATCTGATGGAAACTGTCTTGTATGTTAGTAAAGCATAAAAATAACAAAAAAAAATAGCATGTTTTCAATGTTAAATGGATAGTTTTTATTTTAGCTTGTAAAAAATGCGTATTACAAATGTTTGTATAATTAGCAAAATATGAAAAATATATTGCTATTCGAGAGTTAGTTATTTATCTTTTTTAGCCTATGATAAAGCACAAAAAAGTAAAAGTTAATAAGGGTTTTAAGATATGCGAACTTATTATAGTACATAATAAGCCTTAAGTATCATTTAAGACTTGTCTCGGTAACAGTACGGCTACAACCTAGCGTAGGTCTATCTATCATAATTAGTATTAAGACCTTGTGGCTTGCATACGCAAGAGCTTTTGCTTTTATTATTTATAAAAATAATATTGCATACTACAATATTACAAAAATAATTTTTTTTATAAGACAACTAAATAAAAATATATAGAAAAATTATGTTTAATTGTACAACCTTTTATGCACCGGTGTATACTGTATATAATAGTAGAATATTTATAATATTTTAAAGAGAATTGGCTGAGCGGCTTAAAGCGATAAGCTTGAAACTTATTTGATCAACAATTGGTTACATCCGTTCGAATCGGATATTCTCTGTATATAATATAAACTAGATATATTTAATATAAACACTACGGGTTAGAGCCAGGTTGGTTAGGCGCTTCTTTTGGGTAGAAGAATTGTTATGTTCGAATCATAATAACCCGAAAAAAAGTAAACTTTATGATTATAACGTAATAGTAATATAATAGATATGGAACATATTATTTCGTCAAATGTAAAAATAAATGACGATAAGTATACAAAGAAATTATTATGGAATCACAGCTATATATCAAAGGGAGTATTTTAATTTGTTAATTTTATTTAAAATTATCATTTGACCATTTTGTATAATAACTTAAGGAATCATATCATACACTTTTCACCCATTCCGCCTCGTAATGTGAATAGTTACTGGTGTGTGGGTGTGATGGTTATGATAAGGTATTTAATGTTATCTATATAACGATTAAATTAGTTTTAATTTAATAAAACATGAACTCTTAGAAAAATTAAATAATAAACGAAGTGAATTGAAACATCTCAATAACTTCAGGAAAAGAAATCAAACGAGATTCTGCAATTAGTGTGAATGAAAGCAGAAAAGCCTACAATTAAATAAGTAAAATGGAGTACATACCTGTTTGAATATAAAGGGGAACCTTCCTCTAAGGCTAAATATGATATATAAGCAATAGTGACTAGTACCGTGAGGGAAAGGATAGAAATAGTAGTTTTATAAGCAGCTCGAGTAAAGTTATTTTAAACAATAAGAGCGTACCTTTTGCATAATGGGTGAATTGCTTGCCCAGTAAAATCGTGAGATTTTATAGAAACTGACTCATGACCTTATTAAGGTCGGTGTAGTAAATTAGTTTTTAATTACTATGCTAACGGTGGACCCCTAAGGGTATTTTACCTATGGAAATACCGTGGGAAGCTGATAAACTGTAGGAATAATTATTTTAAGTAATAATTAAGTATTCAATACTTCTGTTTATTTAGCCCTGTAACGACTGATTTGAAAAAAGAGACTTCGTTTATACGGAGTAACACGTCAGCACTTGAGCATTCCAATTAAATATGGTAAATATAATAAATATAGTAAATTTAGTAAATATAGTATAGTAAAAACGAGAGGGTAGATATGGTAAAAGCAATCAGATGCTCTTGTTTGGATGTTTAAAACAATCTAAACTAAATAATAATCATTATATTAATAAATATAATAATTTAAAATTAAATAAGAATTTAATAAACCTTAAGCAAGTTTTTTTAGTTCATCAGCATCAAACTCCGGGGAAGTCCTAAAGAATTAGATACTAACAATTAGAGGTAACTCTAAAAGGGCCTGTGGTAATGCTCAGGAGATAGTAACAAGTCTAATTATTACTAAAAAATAGTGAATGGATAATCGCGGATCTAAGTTCCTTTGTATTAGTCTATAAAGGATAAAAGAGCAACGAGTAGACGGTGCTGGGTATAGAATTCTATACTTAAGGTGTACTCTAGCAGCCTTGAAAGAGGTTTATTTCCGAAAAATAAAGTAAGAAGTAATTAAATGAATAAGATAGCTTGATCTATGTATAATATTTTATATTGTACAATAAGATATGTCTTTACACACAAAAATTAAACACAATTTAACACCGGGGCGTTACGACTTCCTGTATCACTTTGATTAATCAGATATAGTATATGCATTATGAACAACTATAAATTATTTTAGGATCCTTTCTGTTACATTAGCTTAAATAATTTCTAACCTACGTAGGTTTATATATAATAATAATAATAATTTTATTTAATTAACATTTTATTTTTAATTTTATGTAAAATTCAAAATTACTGCTTAGTATTATAAAGATTGTTTATCCTAAGTACCTGCAGTATTCATAGAAAACAATTAAATTTTAATAGAAATCGTTTAAGCTAGTGGTACAGAAAAGGTCCTTAAATAATTTATAGTGCATATATTATATGTGGTTAGTCAAAGTGATACAAGAGGTCATAATGTCCTAAAAAGATGTTTAATAATTTGTATTTGGATTAATATCAGGTCGAATTCTGAAACGCGTAGAGAACTTACAGGAAAAGTCACTTAATTTTAACTCAGGATATACACAATATAATAATAGGATTATTATTAGGTGATTTAAGTGCTGAAAGATTAAACTCAAACTGCAATACAAGGTTGCAATTTAAACAATCTTTAACTCATGAAGACTACATAAGATTTTTATTTTCTATTTTAAAAAGTAAATTTGAAATTAAATGTAGTTTACATAAAGTAACTAATGGCTAGAGAGTTTATATATTCAGTAGTTCAAAATAAACTTTAAAATTAGTTAAACCTTTTTTTAATCATTTTTATTATAAATTAAAATAAACCTATAAAATACTAACTATAAAATTATATACACCTAAGTTTTTTCTTAAGTTGAAGGTATAGTCTAATCCTATGGGAAACCGTAGGTAGTAATGCAGCAAGTTAATATTAGATGCGAGCAACAAAGCGAAGATAAAGCAATTATGATATAATGATATAGTATCTAAAATTAGACCCGAAGCCTAGTGATCTTACCATGATCAGGATTATAAAAGTCCGAACGGGTAGAAAACAAGATTGAGCTCTTGTCATAGCCCGAGTAGAAGTAAACCTTCTGCTATATACCATCAAATTGACGGGAAATCCCTAAAGCAATCTTAACTAACCAGGCATGGCGACATGGCCAGGGGCGCAGGTAATGACTCGCGATATAGTAAAATCAAGATTGATCCACGAAAGTGAATGGGTAATCCGCAGCCAACCCCCATTTTTTTTTTCTTATATGGGGAAAGGTTCATCGACTATAAGGTGGTTGGCGCAAGCCTAAGATATAGTCAAGCCTCAGTGGAAACATTGCAGGATAATATAGTTTTATAAGTAATATTCTTGGAGCTTAGCATTATTATGTTTTTATTACCTTCGATTGGGTCTAACCTATTTGAATAATAAACGAGCAAATTATCATAAGTAAATACTCGTAGCGGCTACAAGCGAGGTACATGTAGAAAGGTACTCGGGCCATTGGAAGGTTAGCAGCCTAACCCGATGATAGAATTGAAAGGATAACCTTTAAAAACATTAATATTAAAAAAACATAAAATAAAAAAAAAAAGCTACGAACATAAATTTATTTCTACACTTATTGAAAGCCAATGGCTTTTTATCTACACCTAGTAGATATTATTATTCAAAGAGTCCTCACTTTAATGATGTGAAACCTGTGGTTATTTACAGCAATGCTGATCAAGATAAATTAAATATATTAGCAGATAATCGTAATAAAATAGGTATCTATCGTATAATTAATAAAATAAATGGTAGCACTTACATTGGTAGTTCTGTTAATATAAGTGTTAGAATGTATACTTATTATAGTCTACGTTCTTTAGCAAAAAGCAACAGACCTATTGATAGAGCTCTTTTAAAATATGGATTCTCCAATTTTAGATTGGAAATATTAGAATATAGCGATAAAGACAATGTTCTAAAAAGAGAACAATATTACATGGATCTTCTTAAACCTCAGTATAATATTGTGGAAATTGCAGGTTCTACTCTAGGTTACAAACATACACCAGTATCTCTTGCCAAAATGAGAGATTTCGTATTAAGTGATGAAGTTAGAGATAGAAAGGCACTTTCTACTGTAAATGCTACAGCAGCTATAAGAATATCCATCATAATTGAAAATATAGAAACTAAGGTTAAGCAAGAGTATGCTAGCTTAACCGAAGCAGGGTATGCATTAGGTGTATCTAAAGCTTCAGTAAGTCAAGCATTAATAAATGATAGACTTATTAAAAAAACGTATCGTGTAACCAAAATTATAAAAACATAAAACATAAAAATATATTATCTATTAAATGGATAGTTTAATCTTTATAACTTGTAGTTATAAGAATGTATTAAACTGTTTAGGGAGAAAGTTCTCGGCTCAGCCTTAATAGGCTAAAGAGAAAAATCTGTATCGTTGTAAAGATATCCGAAGAATTGTGGTAAGTTAGTGAAAGACAAAACTGACTAGGATAGCTGGTTAACGTAAATATTAGTAATTTTATAAGCCAGTAAGTGGGAGTGAACCTCCTGCTATAAATCATCAAATTGCGGGAAGTCCCTAAAGCAATTTCAACCAAACAAGTGTGGTAACATGACTTGTGGCACAGGTAATGACTCGTGGTAAGGTAAAATCGAAAGTGATATACGAAAGTAAATGGGTAATCCGCAGCCAACCACCTGCTTACATATATATGCAACAGGTGTGCAGTTCATCGACTAGACGTTGGTTGGCCTTTACTTAATAGTAAGGCTTAAGGTATAGTCAGACCCCACTTGAAAAAGTGCAGGAAAATATATAATACATACATCTAAAAAAGATATTGTGTCTTAAAATACATTATTAATTATCTAAAAACACAGACAGGTATGTCTGGAAAAAAAATACACATTAGGGTTAGTTACCCTGATAAAGATTAAGTATGGTTGTATACAACTTTTTTTTAAATAAAAACATGATGGATTATCTATTTATACTTACAGTTGCTATATTAGTTTTTTGTTTGGATCAAGGTATTTTTGGAAAAAATTTAAAGAGTATTTATAATACTATTTTTAATGTTAAAAATGTAGGATATTTAGCTTTATTATTTATGTTAGTACTTTTATTTCTAAATTTAGATTATAGTATTGAGTATTGCATTAATAAAGATATTGAAGACAAATTAAAAGCAGCTGCATCTATTAATAACAGTGTACATGTACACAATCCTAATATAAACATATCAGGTAGTATGGCTAACGCTTTAACTAATGTAGGTATAGGAGCAGCTGTAGGTGCAGGTATGAGTGCTGGAGCTAAGATAGTAAAAAGTTCTAGTTTACCTATTTTAGGTAAATTAGGGATAGTTATTGCAGGTGGTTTAGGAGCAGGTGTTATAACTGCAGGTACTAGTGCAGCTATTAAAATATCTAATCACAAAGATGGTCCTAGTTCTACTTCCACAATTACTGATAATAATTTCTCTGCTAAATCTATAGATGATAACATAGAATTAGAGAGTGTAATGACACTACTTAATTCTGAGTTTATATTAAACATAGTAATAGTATATTTAGTTATTAGTTTATTAACTTTATATTTAATAGATATGGCTATTAAAAATAACTCAGAATTTACTTTATTAAAAAATTTTTTTAGTGAACAGATATATAAGTTTTTTATTTCAACTATGAAATTTTCTAGTAAATCCAATAAAACATTTTTATTAATTACATGAATAATTTTATTTATATGTTGTGTAAGTAGTTTATCATTTTCCTATTTTATATTAAATAATATAGATATTATATCAGATATTATAAAATCTAAATAATTAAAAAAGATATGAAAAGAGATACTTAAAAAACAATTGAAAATGAAAAAATATTAATAAATCAATCTAAAAGTAAAATCTTATCACAATTAGAAAATAAACATAGTTCAATTATTTCTTTAATTGTTTACAAATATATTACTAATGAAAAAAAATTAATTTTGATAGAGAATAAAGGTAAAACAGGGATTTATCGTGGAACAAACTTAATTAACTCCAAAACTTATATAGGGTCAGCTAATGATCTAAGAACAAGATTTGGAGTATATTTTAGTACTAGACGCTTAATTAATTCTAATATGGACGTATATAAAGCTATTCTTAAATATGGATATGCAAACTTTAAATTAGAAATAATAGAGTATTGCAATTCAAATGTTGTATTGCTTAGAGAGCAATATTATATTGATCTTCTAAAGCCAGAATACAATATATTAAGTATAACAGGTTCTACTTTAGGATATAAGCATACAAAAGAGACTTTATAAAAGTTTAAAACTCGTAATCTATCAAAGGAAGCTTTGGCTAATTTAAGAAAAGCAGCTAAAAATCGTGTTCTTTCTAAAGAAGTATGTAAAAAAATTTCTCTAGCTAAAACTGGAATTAAACTTTCAGATAAAACACGTGCCAAGCTGTCTTTAATTGGAACAGCAAGAGAAGGCATTGAAGTACAAGTTACTAATATATTATCTAATGATATTAATAAGTATTCAACTTTAACATTATCGGCTTTAGCCTTAGATGTAAGCAGGACTGCTATTAAAAAAGCAA
>JAABUW010010416.1_pt1 | contig 10342 bp, 12 predicted proteins | sample 5560081 | NCBI WGS metagenome assembly JAABUW01 (sample SAMN10711882, study PRJNA513363) | rock metagenome | isolation source: Antarctica rocks | place: Antarctica: Victoria Land, Knobhead sud | reverse complement strand
GCATCCATTTCCCTCTTTTTATGCCATAATTTTCCACCACAGTGGCGAAGCATGGTACTCAGGCAAACCCCCATGCATCTGATCATCATCACACTCCTGCAACAGCAAGATTGGAACACTGTTGGCATTTTCTTGTGATCGCTTGTTTGGACACATCAACCAATTGTTTGGACACATCAACCGTACATTGTTGCCTTGACCCAGCCAGACTGGTATCTGGTATGGTCAAGGCAACAATGTACAGGCAAGACAACTGTGTCCGTCATTGCAAGACTGCATCAGTTGCTGTTAAGCGCTTCTGTCAGACTCCTTGGCCCTTTGGTTGCACAGCCAGATTTGCAACTGGGCTTCACAAGCCTAGTAGTCAAGCCTGCTCTGCACACCTGCATGGCCTCGACGTGGCATGGCAAAGCAAGAGCAATACATAGCCAAGGGTGGTCCTCACCGTGCGTGAGGTTGACTAATTGTGGACATATCGCCATGGTCGGATAGCAACCACAACAATGACAGCGATGATGATGAGCACAACGACCAGGCCACAGCACATCCACTTGCGCGTGTTCTTCTGGTACTTCTTGGCTTGCACAAGCTCGTTGACACCAGACTCCACGTGGTCTCTGGCCTTACCCACCTGTCAACAGCCATCATAACACGTGGAGAAAATATGTGAAAAAAAGGAGGAAAAAGGAAATGTGAAGAAAAAGAAAAAGAAAAATGTTGCATGGTCTCACAGTTAACACACAATGTTGCATGCCCTTTGAGATGCAATGAAGACAGAGCTGAACAGGGTAATTAGTCACAGGACAAGCACAGCTTTCATAGCAGTGTTGCAAAGTTTGAGTGTGAGCCAATAAGCATTGATTGGATACAGGTGGAAGCCAGCATCCTGTCCAAGCTGAGCTCATGTGACACAAGTAATCAACTTGGCATGCGAAGCAGACCTAGTAGGCTGTGCCCCTGCCTTTCTATTGCCATGCTGTTACTACTATATGTGAGACTGACATGTCTGACTACATCCTACAGGCATGAAAGTTGCATCCTGTTACGCGTGTGTGCTGTCTGTGTCAGTAACCCCCAAAGCACACATCAAGCTCATCAATAAGCTCCCAGGAACGGCGGAACATCATGCTGGTAGCTGATGTGCAACGGCCACATTACGACATGTGCAAGGCAATCATCAGCTGCAGCATTCAAGCTGCTGGAATGCTTATACACAACGGCTTCACAGGAGATATGCAGCAGAGCAACCCAACCTGCTGCTCAGTAATGATTGCTGAAGACAAGGGAAACATGCAGGAAGCTTGACACGCGCAAGGGAGATCACAAGCTGTGACACCTTTTTTGAGAACAGGAGCATATAGGAAGCTTGACATATGCAAGGCATTAACTGACTTGTATCATTCAAACTAAGCCGTCTCAGGACTCTCCTAGTTCTTGTCTGTTGGCTCCCCTACTGAATCGTAAAGACAGGATATGTAAATTGATTGATTGAATGTTCAAAGCAGGAAATCCAACCTGCTGCTCAATGTTGTCCAGCATCTCTCCCTGGGCCTCCACCAGCACTGCCATGTCCAGGAAGATCTGGTGCAGCTCCATCAGGCTCTTCTCCAGCTCCTTCACCGCCTCGTGCCGTTCATTGATCTCTGCTAAAGTGTCCAACACCTGCACCAGATGTCATTGGCCATCAATGCTCATGTTCATGCACACATTTCTGAGCTGCATGAGACGCTTTGTGAGCTGCCGCAGGAAGTTTATGGGCGGCCTCAGATGCTTTGTGAGCTGCCTCAGACACTTTGTGTGAGCTGCCTCAGACACTTTATGTGAGCTGCCTCAGACGCTTGATGAGCTGCCTCAGACGCTTTGTGGGCTGCCTCAGAAATTTTGCGGGCTGCCTCAGAGGCTTGGCGGGCTGCCTCAAGACGTTCTGTGGGCTGCCTCAAAGTTTGTGGGCTGCCTCACACGCTTTGTGAGCTGCCTCAGACACTTTGCGAGCTATCGTAGACGCTGTACCAGGTTCTGGTGTCACCTATGACACCGGTGGCGCATGCCAAGCATGACACTGTCACCCCTGTGCTGCAGTGACGTCAACTGCAAACTTGAAGACAGACAGCCCATGAGTAGTGCTGTTGCGTGTATCAGCAGCAGAAACACTGTACACTGCGTACATATCTCGACAGTACAATCTGACAAGGCTGCGTAGCCTCTGCTGTCGCTTACAACAAGGCCTGTGCACATTTTTGGGCAGTGCAGTGTGGCAAGGGCAGTGCAGTCTGGCAAGTCAACTCACATGCCCTCGCCCCTGCTCCAATATGGCCTTTTGGAAGATGGTCTCGCTCTCCCCCGTGTCAATCATGTTGTCAATTTCCGCCTCTGTGGGTTTCTTGCCCGTCACAATGTGCGCTCTTCGCTCTACCACTTCCCTGCACAAAACATCACGCGTGAGTGCTGTTATGCATGACCAGAAACGTGTGTGACCTGTGTGAGCGCTCTTTGCTGTCAACAGCACAAAGTCTCATGGTTACGGGCAGCTTCAGAATGGTGCGCTGGGCGGTCCAGCATGCTATTGCTGCTGCTCTTGATCCCTTACAACAAGAGCACCAATCTGTCAGAAAACTGTTCCACGACTTATGAATGCCACTTGCTTCCTGCTGCCATCATTGACAGAGTGCAATGCTTGTTGACAGGTTGATGGCGCAAGATGCCACTCCAGTCTGGCCTGGGCCTACCTTATAGGGCAGAAGGACCTGCTTTCCAATGCAACTGATGGCAGCTATTAAGGTCAAGCAACTAGGCTCTATCATGCAGTCTTGTATTCTTTCAACACAAAAGGGTGTCAGACATTGGCTCAGTCAAAGCCATGAGTGAGTGCTTGGCTGTACACTTGATGATGTACCTCTGCCGACAACTACAGTGGTAACGAGTCTGTCATTGATGGCTGCCATTGACAGTTCCTTGAAGTGACATACCACGTATCTGAATCGTGCAAAGCAGCCTTGGCTACAGGCTTGTCTGAATCCTGGCTGTCCGACCAGAGAGCCAAGCACTCAGACAGAAGCGCTTGACAGCAATTGCTTCGGTTGTTCAATGGCAGAATGACGGACACAGCTGTCTTGTGTATACATATGTAGGCAGGCTCTGCAGACCACTCAAGCACAGCATGTAATGATGAGCCACAACTTCAAGCCAGACTTGGATGCTGACAGACACCTGCTCCGTTGAAGTATCTGATGCTACTGCACTTTTGATCAAGCAGGGGAGTCTGAAGCAATCCCAGAGGGCAGCCCAGGAGTGACTGTTCCTGCTCCTCCCCCCCTCGTGAAATTGCCTGGCACTGTAAACAATGACAGAGGTTGACTGCACACCTGTACTCATCTTGTAGGCGCAGACGCAGGTTCTGGAACTCTCCCATGAGGTCTTTCAGCTTTTTGCAGAGGGCTGCAGTGATGGCTGTGCGAGTTCGCTCGCTTGAAGACCCTTGCTCTGACCCCTTTAGCACATAAGGAGGAGGTGAGTGCAAGTTCCTTGACTATGCTTTGTGAGTGTCCAGATAGTTGAGCCAGTCACTTCAAACTTGAAGGGTCAGCACTGTGGGCTTGTCAAAGTGCACGTGGCTGCATGCAAAGCAAATGAAGCAACTGCAGTCAGTTCAGTCAAACAATGCTCTGATCTGCGCTCAGTGAGCAGCACTCTGTTCATCTTGAGACCTGCTGCAGGCCTGCTTGAGGGCAGATGGATGATGCTTTCAATAGTGACACATCACTGGAAGGACGCACACCTTTCGCTTGAGTGCTGCCTCATTAAGCTTGGCCAGGTAGTCCAGTCTAGCCTTCAGATTGTGAGCAATCTTGTTCACCTCGTCAATGTCATCCTGTGAACAGTATGCAAGTCATCTTGCTGGAAGCTTATGTGCCACAGAGAGGCAAAGCATGGCCTCAAGCCAAAGCTACGAATTCAGTGTTGCATTAGCTACACAGCTTAAATCAAGCGATCAGTCAGCAGTGTCACAAACATCAAACAAGGATCCTAGAGCAACAATACTGTGTAAAGGCAGTAGTAGTAGCTCTGCTGCTTGACACAAGCGCCTTTCTGGTTTCTGACCTGCATCCGTTCCCTGATTTCCTTCATCTCTGCTGAGCGGGTTATGGTCTTAGACCTCTCATGAGCTATCAACAGCTTCTCCTGATTCTTCTTGATTTGGCTTAGTTGAGCCTGAAACAGCAAAGCAGTACTGAGGGACAATGGTTGATCATCACACGGCCAACAAGAGCACAGGAACAAGCAAGTGTGTGGGGCTCAGAGACAGGATGTTTTAACAAACCAGGCACACCTTGATGGCAGTGACCTCCTTGAAGAACTCCTCCATGTGCTTGTCTGTAGCATCCGCTTGTTGTACTGGTGCTGGACCTGCTTCCAGATCAACTGGAGCTCCAGGCCGTGTGGGTGTCTCACCACCCTAACAGCAATAGGACAGCATAGGTGAGTGAGGAGCACTGCAGTTGCCTGAGATGGATACCTGTCTTCAGAAACAACATAAAAGTACACACTGAGCAGTATCTCACCCGCACTGTCCCTAGTAGATCGTTCATATTTGAGCAAGCAGACCAGACGCCGAAATTCTCAGAAGCGGACTAACGCCCTGGCTTGGCAGCTCGTGTCCAGCAACAGATTGAGACCGAGAAGTGAATTGCTTGTCACGCGTTTACTCGCAGTATAATTTTGACAGGTAGCCGAGTGCAGGACCGGGGCCCCGCAGCAGTGCGGTCGTTGTGGGCTGTCAAGCCTCAACAACACTGTGCTTGACCCGGACCCTCACCTTGCACGACCTGCAGCTGCTGTGACAACAACGAACAGGACTGTTTGGTCGTAATAATTTGCAGCTGCGCGAGCAGCAAATTGTAGCGCTTAGCAATTGTTGAGCCAATTGCAATGGAGGTTACGGAATCTGCAGCAGTGAGGTTACAAGTGGCAAGGTAATCAAAGCGTTCCAGCCAACTCGCGTCGCTCCATTTGTCGCTCTTACGGGTGCTCAAACCCTCAGCATGGGTCAAATCCGGATCCCACCGCAGTATCTTTCAGTTGGCAGTCTGGGGTTCGTCGCGGGGTGGACGAGCAGAGGAGGTGAGGGGCTGATCTCTTACTATCGTCATGAGGAGTCTGCATTCAGTTGTGGACTGTGTAACGAGAGCAGGGAAGAACTGTAGCTTGTTTGTTGGCAGAGTCTTAAACATATTTCGTGTTTTGCAGCCATCACGTTGGGAAGACAGGTTGCTATTGCTGGCACAGTTGCTGTTGTGGGTGGAGTTGCGGTCAAGCTTATGCATCACTAAGGCATGGAGAATTTGGTGCCTTCTGGTACAATGGGCGTCCATGCCAGACGCGCATCCGAATCAGACATTCTGATGCTGAATTCAAGCGTCCAAGATCTCTGAACAGAAAGCAGTCTTGACGTTGCCAGTACCAACAATGGCATACCAGCAGTGGGCTTCTGCGAAGTGGAATGCTGGTCCTGCTGCAGTACATGTGCATCTTGAGACTGTTGCTGGCCGTGCCTACCTGGAAATCATTGCATTTAGACATAGTGGTCTAGCCTAAGGGTAGCACATTATATGGCTGCCTGACACGCATGCTGAAGTAGAACACTGTGGGACATACCATCTACTGTCAACTGCAACTGTTTGCATTCTGGGATGCCTGCATATTCATGACTGTGTAAACAACATCCCTGCCATGTGCAGATGGATTTCCCACTATGTTTGGAGTTGGTCATGGCTGTATGAATGTCTGAGGCAGGTATAACCAGTGGAAAACTAATATGCGGTACACCCCAGGGGTATTGCACGGATGGTACGGTATGGCCATTGCATGCAAGTCATGCTGTATTGCCTGGTGACACTACCGCAGAATTGCCATCTCAGCATCAGTTGGACATGCACTGTGTAGCATACACTGTTAGACAGTGTGAATGAGCTTGTATGCATGTGCTGATGCATGAGCAATTTCATTGGTCAGGGTGATGTCAGACTTATGGCATGTTCTCCCCTTATGGCGTGAGCCAAACCACAAAAAAAAACCAAACACTAGATATTCAATTCCATTCATGAATTCAGATCAGCAAACTGTCAACCACAAACAAAAAAAGTTCAAAAGTCTGCCTAGTATGGGAATGCAAATCACACACATAGCTCTCAACTGACACGTTGGTGGGCCGCGCGATGCATTGCTATGCACTTCGGAGGCTATGTTTACAAGGTCTTTAATGAAGGTGCTGACAGGTCCAGTGCAGCCATGTTGCAGTACACGTCTTGTGTCTCGCGGCGAAGTTGCAGCCGATCCTCCTGCCCTTCAGCTTCCACTTGCCTTAACCCAACACGCACGCGGTCGCGCTGCGATTGTTGCAGCCTGCAGGTGTTGAAGTGTCTCAGCTCTGGGTGCCAGAGAGAATGCCTGGGAAGAAAGAAAGCCGTGTGTCGTTTGTTCGCAAGCTTTGTGGCAATTGGTGTGTGGGGTCCCAAGCATTTTCAGTCCCCTAGTCTTTCAGTCCCCTAATCCTTTGAGGGTCATTACATAATCCTGAAACCCTAAAATAAACTTTCACCATCCTTTTGCAGAACCAACATTTGAGGAAAAAAGGCTTTTTTTTGAATTTCTTTTTCTGTACCGGTTTGGGTTCTTATGGCATTTAATGCTGGTCAAGAAACTCCCATGGAGTACCCTATACATGACAGGCATACCGTGATTCTTTACAAGTTTGCAAGCCTGCAAAGTAGCACCTCAGTGACACAGCAATTGGTGGTGGTACAAGAAAATACACGTGCATGGATCTGCAACGAACAGCACGTAGAAGCGTATGAAACATCAGAGCAATCATCTCCATATGCCTTGCCGTCATCCAGGCATCTCAAATACACAACCCTGCTGAGCAGAACAACATTAATGGTCTGTTCATGACATGAGCTGATCAGCAACATGTAATCCACTCCAGAGCAAGGATTAAAACTGCTGCTTGGCACCAGCTGATGCCTCTGCACCTGCTTGAGCCACGTGCTTGTTCATCAATGACAACGCAATGATACCGTATTACTTTCACGGCTTCAGTCAGCGGGCTGATCAAGTGCCATCTGCAGCATCTGTCGTGCTATCACTTGACCCCAAATCTGACTTGGCATTGGCTGACTCATCGTTAGGATCCTGAGCCTCGAGAAGACGCTCGAGCTCTTGCTTCACAGTTCTGGTCTCGGAGCTATCTGCTGATGCTGAGCTGATCAACTTCTCCATCTCATGCCTTTTCAGATCTGTCTGGGGACTGGAAGCACCCCAGGGACCAAGCAGGCTCCCCAGGACATCATCAGGCTTCACCCCATGTGCTGCTAGACTTGACACCATGTCTTCGCTATGCAGAAGATGCCGTACCTGTATGACCACATGCAGAGCAACCTGAGGTCATAAGCTGAGCATCCGCTGAATCAAATCAGCCATGGCTTGCAACATGACCTTCCAGCAGCAGTTTTGGACTGTTTACAGATCCAACTTGTGCAAGATGCAGGAGTGCCACAAAACAGCTAACATATGATCTCTGAGAAGCTATAGTTTGAAGTAAGCAGGTATACCTTCTCAGCAGCATTGAAGCTGGCAGGAGTGATCTGCTGCATCATTAACAATAGGCATCTCCAATGCTTGAAAGGACATGCCATTTCTAAGAGAAACCAATTAACAGTCAGCAGGTATACCTTCTCAGCAGCATTGAAGCCAGGAGGTGTGATCTGCTGCATCATGAGGTCCTCATGCTTGAAGCGCGCTGCAAACTGCAGGCGCACCAGCTCTATGTTGCGCCGCACTGGGGGCAGCTTCACTGCCAAATCCTCCAGAATGGAAATGATGGTCAGCCGCATGCCTCGCTGCCGAAGCAACATCAAAGCCAAAATCTGCAGCAAGCACACAACATTACGTGTAGCCAGTGCAAGAAGCAGGAGTGTATGAGTAGGCCCTGTGTCTGAAGCAGCATCAGAGCTGAAATCTGGGAAAGCAGGCAGAATGCTGCATACAGTTCTTCATGTAATCATTGTGAGTCCACACGCAGGAGTCTATCCATAGGTCACAACTACTGTGTGAGCAGCATGCATCGCTGATGTATGCATTAACATCCTGACTACTTCACAGCTACCGTCGTTGCATCATCAGAAAATGCACAGGCGAAGATGCAGACAAAGTCTGCCAATCTTGCTGCATGGTGGCATGATTACCATTTTCAACCCTAACCATGACAGAATCATGCAATGCACAGACCGCATCAGCAGGCCCTATGGCAACTCAAGGAAAGAACTTCCTAGGGAAGCATAATTTGGGAGACAAATGTACAAGCCACATGTAAGGACATGTGTCAACCAGTACCTGTCCCAACACTAGGCACCAGTTCTACAGTAGGCCCTGTGCAGCCCGGTACAATACTTTGCTTCTCTTGAAATTGACCCCAAAGGTGTAGTCTTTTCTTTCTCTTCTACGGTGGGCTCACCTTGTCATACTTGTCTACTTTGTACAGGAGGGAATTGTTGGGCATCATCTCTCGTTTGTCGTAGTCCAGCAGAGCTAGTGCTTCAGCACGCGTGATGTTGGCCTTCTCCAAGTCCGCTGCTGCTGCTTGCACTGCATGCCCCAAGTGCTGCTGCAGGACAAACTCACTGCGTACCACCATCCTGCTGAACAGGATCTCCTGGAGATCTAGCTGCTTCTTGGTGCTGTCGCGCATCCTTGTGACTGCGGGACCTGAGTGCATGTAGTCCATTGTCAGTGCATGCGGGCAGAGTCAGTGTGAAACATTGTGCATGTAGTCCCTTGTCAGTGCATTCAGGCAAAGTCGGTGTATGACATTCTGCATGTAGTCCCTTGTCAGTGCATACGGGTAGAGTCAGTGTGAAACATTGTGCTGAACACTGACTGTTGGGCAGTTGCCAATGGGTGATGTCGAGTGGCCTCAAGTGTCAGGCCTGTAGTGAATAAGGGAAGGACAGGAAATTGTGGGTTGAAAGGAGCACCAGTGCCAGGCGGTGCTGCATACCATCTAGCTGAAAGGCACTTAAGGCAATACTCAGGCCCGCTTGATGGTGAATTGTTTCACACGGTTGCTGAAAGATATATCCTCAGAACCCCAAAAACTACAGCAAACAAGGTACCAACAAACACTGAGCACAAAAACACAACCTCAATCGTTGCTAAAGAAACACTGCCGAATGCACGCATTTGCAGCAAGACGGCGCAAATCCAAAAGAACCCCATAAAACCAGAGCATTTTCATGGTCACAGGATGGGACGCGCGCTGCAAACCAGCAATACTTATCGTCTGAGCAATGACTCACCTATGGAAGGATGAGAATCTAGTCCATCCAGTAGCATCATGAATTTCTCGATGGTGGCTCCGTTTTTGACACAGAGAGCAGCTACCACAGCAACAGCCTGATCACTTTCCTGACGCCCCCTGTTCATTCTGTGCAGCACCCGCCAGGTCATGCCCACATAAATGGCTGCTGGCACTAGGCTGCTGAGGGCAATGGACAACAGCCACACTTCTGGTGACACATGGTCAGGCCTGACTGACATGATCTGCATGCATGCAAGCCACATGTTTGCTCATCTTGCCTGCTCATTGCAGACCAGACATGTGACTACAGTTGTGGTTCGGACTGCTGAAGAAAGAAACAGGCAAATGGGTAAATAAACATGCAGAAAAGCTATGTGATGCATGGACTCTGCCAAATGTGCTGTCAAATAAAGTGTGTCTGATGGCAGCCATACTCTATGTCTCTGGTGTCATGCACCAAGAAAGCTGTTTTGCTATGCTGACAGTTCTGGGCTTTGCAAAGACAGGCATTGCCCAGATGGGAACACTTGCTCAAGCTGTGCATCAGCAAAGCTTCAATTTGACTGCACACAGATGCATAGTGGCTGCTGTGTGACTAAAGAAATGGCCAAGAGAAAATAGAGTACATCAGCCAGCATGCTACCATCAGCAATGCCAGAACACCACATGCAGGCGTGCGATCAACAAGCACTTTGCAGCCTGCACCTTTGCAATTTTGTCAGGGAAAGAGCTGTGGAAGGGAAATGTCAATAACACTGCCGCAGTGGCTGTGGCAGCTCCAGAAAGCATGTTGGAGGGCGAGCTTGCTTGTTCTGCAAAGCTGTGCCACCGCGTCTTGAGGCCATCCAGCCATTGACCTCCCAGTAGCATCTGCAACGTGCTATTGCTTCTGACTATGTGAGCTATTGCTTCTGACTATGTGCTGCTGTTGTAAACAGTGACAACAGCAAAGACTGGACTTGTCAGTAGCCTGCCTTGCTGAGATCCCTG
>JAABUW010010415.1_pt1 | contig 10345 bp, 13 predicted proteins | sample 5560081 | NCBI WGS metagenome assembly JAABUW01 (sample SAMN10711882, study PRJNA513363) | rock metagenome | isolation source: Antarctica rocks | place: Antarctica: Victoria Land, Knobhead sud | reverse complement strand
CAACACGTATCCTTTCCTCAGTCCGTAGTCATGCAAATTGAGCGCAGACTCCAGGTGCTGACCAGCAAAGATCAATCTCTGATCATGTGATGGAACTCCCATCACCTGCTCAATGGACTGCTGGAGCTGCAGCACAGTCCAGCCTGGTTTCACCCACAGCTCAACTTTGCTACCTTTCATAGTTTTGACAGAAATATTGATGAGAGACTCAGACAAACCAACTTGCTTCTTCTTGGCAGACATCTTGATTGCCAATTTGACAGTGCATCCGTCAAACAAGCCTGAGTTTGAGATGAGCAAATCGTCGTGTAAGCTATAACCTGCATAGCTCAAGTCCTGCTGCTCGAATGCAACACCATTGAGCACCTGAACTAGCATCTTTAGCTGATGCACTGTCCACTGAGGGTGAACTGTCATTACTGTTGTCTCATTCCATTGGCTTTGTTGCAGTGACATAGTCCAGTTTGCATTCTCGTCTATAGGTTGTGCCTTGATGAGATCAACGACAGCGAAATGACAATCAATCTGTACAGGAGACAGTGCAACTGAGTCCATCTTTTTGCAGCTGCGTTGGTGCCAGAGGAACCCCTACACTCTTGATATGGTCAACAAGTTGTGTGCAACTCAGCAGCAGTCCACAAGAGTGGCATCCTTTGTGGATATGCATTTTTCATAGCTTTGTGGCCACTTCTGACCATGAGGGAGTGTGAGTGTTGAACTTTGAGTTGAGCTGCCTTTACTGGTGCTGATCAGAAGATGTTGCAAGCATCAGTCTACAACATCAGTCCGCTGTAGAGCGTCTGATTTCAGTCAGGCAGCACACTTGAGCAACCGTAGAGCTTTTCTGCAATTGCTAAAGACTGGAGCTGTGGCTTGAGCGTCCTGTGACCTACTACGTGGCCGCTAGCTGGTATGGTTGCTCGAGCAGTCGTTGGAGCGCTGAGATCTCACCTTCAGGCCAATAAGTCAGTTCAGGAGAAGACAAATGCTTCAGAATGTCAACGCAACGCCTTTCAGCTTGCATGTGTGACCGTGATTACAATGTGCAGCAGGGAAGATGCTTGATTAGGCGTACAAGAGTTCAAAAGAGATGTTGCAATTTGACGAACATTATGGAGCTTTGATCGCAAGGCAAGAGGGCCGTGTTACAGGTGTCACAGGTGTTACAGCGCAATTGCAAGTGGCCAGACTGGTCGCGACCACCACCCTGAATGTGTATGCACCATCAGGCGTCGGACTTCGTTCTGCAAAAGTGTTGTCGCGTCGATAGTTGTCAAGAGCTTCCTTGCTCTACTCACTGCGCCATATTTGCGCAGCCGACCAGTGTCAAGATTAGCCACAGACGATGCTGCTCGCAGCCAGCTCAAACCTGGCTGTGAGCAGCCCTAATGTGCTATTTGGACCTCACGTCAGCAATACAGCCTAGTTGGCACAATGCAGCCAGCGCGCTTACTCCGTGTGGACCTATGCCTTACGGCTTGGCCATTGCTTGTCTGTTGCTTGCTGAGAGCCTTGAAACAGGTCTGGGCCTGGCAGCACTTTCAGCACTGCTGCATAGTTTCCCAAGCCTGTGTCCCTGTGTAGCTTCCTCCCTGTTATGTCGTCGTGTATGAATAGTTTAATGCACAATTCACACACTGGACATATGAATGTCTCAGGTCCATGGGCAGTGTGCATACACCGTGGGCGTTGATGCAAACACCTATGGAGTCACAGCTACAGAACAAATGTATTACTCTACCTTTCAGACATACCTTTCAGCTGAAACTGGCTGCAATTTTACCATGACTCTGTTCACATCACCTGACGCGTTTGTAGCTGCTGGCCTGAATGGCAGCATAGATGTTTTCTTTGCTGGGCCCGGAGTGTTCGTTTGTCTACAGGTAGAGTGTATAGCGCCTTGCTTTCTCTACTAGATCATTGGTTCAAGCTTCCATTTGTTGCTGCCAGTGTAGCTGGAGAGCCATGAAATGCTGCATGTTGTCAAGGCCGACAGAGCGCAATAATTGCATACATAGCAGAAGACATGCCAGCTTCTGATCTTTTGCCTGACAGGATATACAGCACTTGCTTAGCTTGCACGACAGGGTCTGTGTGCTTCAAATGGCTATGAGCAGCTGCCTGTTGTGGTGCAGAGCCGACTCGGAACTGTTCCTCTGGTGTCTCTGATCAATGAGGTGAATGGAGAGCCATTGTCCTTTCTTGCTGGGTCAGCAGTGGCCCGGGCCAACCGCACAGATCTGAACACCCTTGAAGACATCAACAATCAGAGGGTCAGTGCGTGAAACTCTCACGTTGAATGATTTGCCATGCAGAATTTCCACTCAATCACTTCCTTTGGTTGAGCATTGTCACAATGCATTGCTGGAGAGCTACCCACACTCACCTGCCAAGTTAGGTAGCAAGTGCACATTGCAGTGGGCGCTACAGTGTGCATGCAGGCATGTCACAGCACAGTGATGTCTTAGCAACCCACAAGGCAGGACACTTGAGCCCTTACCAACACTGCATATTCTCAACAGGTTGTGTGTCCTGTATGCCACCTCCCATGCAGCCCCAGAAATTGCAAGCTCAGGCTTGCTGCTCCACTGCAAGGCATTCATTCAGGTTTATCCCCGTGCAGTCTAGTCATTGCCAAGATGCATTCAGCCAACCAAGGTCTGCCATTCAGTCAACTCCATGATGTCGTGTCTTCGTGCAGCTAACCATGAGTGGCATTTCCCTCTTGACGTCAGGCCAGGCCCAGTGGAGGGAGCTTAAAGACAAGGGTTACAACCCGTTCATCCTTGCTGAACAGGTATCCCCCACCTCATGCCAGCCGTCCCAAGCAAATCAGCTGTCCTTGCTGTCCTGCTGCGGCAGCTGTGCATGCGGTGTTTTGTGTTCTGCAAGCAGGACTACATGCCTTCACAACAGGTCTGCAGCGCTGCACATTATTGCAGATGCAGGATGGCGCAATTATGTGTAGCATTGCAACGTAGCTTTTCCACACAACACTCAATGTGCCGCACAGCACAGCAGCATACTTTGTCTGTCACCAGCACAGCACAGCACAGCAGCATACTTTGTGTGTCACCAGCACAGCACAGCACAACAGCATACTTTTTGTGTCACCAGACAGCAGCGCAGGTTCAGTGAGAGCTTTGCCCTAGCAAACATTCTGCACATCTCCTGTCTATCAGGACATATGATGCAACCAAGAACCCTCTGTGCAAGAGGTTTTGACATGGATTTGCAACCCAGCCCTTGCTGACGACTGTTGTCTGCGTGACCACGAAACACCTGCTTCATCCCTGTTGGTGACTGTGCATCTTTGTTTGCCAGCCTCAGACTTCTGCTCATCACCTGTAAAGCCCTGTTCAACACCCCTGTCTAACCCCTGGTCCACACCCACCACACCTGTTGACGATTTATAGACCCCTGCGCATCACCCTCAGCATCCTTGTCCACCTTAGCACCCAGCACGCCAGCGCCCATTTTCAGCACCCTCTCAAGCACTATGTCGACCAGGTCATCATCCTGTGTGTGCACTTTTGGACAGGTGATATTCCTGCATGATCAGCAAGCACAGGTGCTGGCTGTGGTGGAGGGCGCTGCAGATGTGGCTTTTGTGCGAGCAGACCAGCCAACAATCCTGGCAGCCGAAGGAGTCATCAGTCTTGATGATGTCAAGATCCTTTCTCCTGTAAGAATGCCATTTACATTATTGCACACACCCCTGATAGTCCCCTGCCTTCATGCTGACAGTGACATGTTGCCTCACATCTTGCATGCATTGCATTGCCACACAGCTGCCGCTGGGGACTTGCTCAACTGCAGCTTGCATTGAACGTTATTTTGGTCGATTGCTAAGCAAACCATCATCAAATGTGGCATCATGCTGCAGATGAGCTTTCCCGGGTTTCCCTGGACCACTTCCACCAGGCTGTACCCAGAGTATGGGTTGTCTGCAAACCCCAACAATGTGCCCCTGGCCATGCAGGAGGCTATTGTGGAGGCCCTGTATGCGTGAGTCCCACACTGCTTTGCTGCGTGTCAAGTGGAGTTTCATAGTGCAAGTTGTCACTTTGTTCTGCTGCTCAGGTCATGTTGCCAACCTGGCAGCAGACTTGCACTCAGAGCAGTCGCTGTTACATGTCCCATCCATGCAAGGTTCCTTGCAGGAATGAACCGACTCCGCAGGGCACAAGCATGATTCACCCTTTCAGCCAGCAGGATGCCTTTCTAATGTTGCGCTGATGCAGTCAGGGCCGTCATTGCACAGCACAATATGGCAGAATGCACCCTGACTTCGTATGCAACACCCATCAGTCTGAGCCCGATTCTATACATTGCCTGCAGCAATGGTGATGGTGACCGCCACTGAACACTTGCTGCTCACCAGCGCAAAACACAGCCCTGACTATTCAGTATGCCTTTGCCTGCAGTATCAACTCCAGTCACTATGCTGCTGTGGCCGGTCACTATAACAGCTGGAGCACGCCTTACAACTATCTGGATGCCTACCAGATGCAGCTGGACACCAATGTTCTGGTCAATGGGTCCTGCCTGGCTCAGAACGACACCTATGACATGGTTGTGTGCCCAGCCGACTCCTACAAGCTTCCTGCAAATGAGATAGCTGACTTGTGTGCTGAAAGAGGCCTGCCCTGTCCGGATGTAAGTCTATTCAGTGATCCTCTAGTAACAGTCCATGCAGTAACAGTTTGTGTCAGCTGTAAGTCTTTCTAGTAAGGCTTCAGTAAATGTTTGGTCACAATCCATGCAGTGACAGAACATGTCAGCATGCCTTGTCTGCCTTCATGCATTTCCTTGCCATTGTGGCAAGACAGCCATAGCTGCTGTTTGGCTGCTTGACCTGCTATGCAAGCATACAGCCCATTCCTTGTCAGACTGGTAATGTTTTCATAGCCTTCCAGCTCTGCCTGCATGCCTCTGCAGTGACACAGATAGTCCTGACCACAAATGCTGTCTTGCCATGGCTTGCCTACTTATGGCCATGTGATCTGCACATCAAAACTTGCATGCAAAAAAATTTGAACAGGCCAAGCTGTCTGCACATTGGAGATCCATTCACCATCATGCCTGTTACAAATATGTGTTTTCGTGTTTCTTGCAGGATGCATCGTGCATCTGCAACTTCTGCAAGCCGATCCCGCACATGCTTTTTGGCAAACTGGGTTTGGCTGGTTTCCTGGCCGTAGTCATCATTGGAGTCAGCATCCTGATGATCATCGCCTTTTTAGTCATACGAGCCAACAGACTCACCGTCATGCACATCCCCTTCTCGGAGCTGCATCTGAGTGATGAGTCTGAGGTGCTGGGGGAGGGGACGCATGGGAAGGTTCTCAGGGGTGAGTACAGGGGTACTCAGGTGGCTGTGAAGCGTATGCTGGCCCCACGGCAGTCAAGGTCAGCAGTTCAACACTCTCATGACTGAACTACTATACCATGCATGTCTGTCGCACTGTGGCATGACGTGCATCAAGGCTCACTCTGCAAGGTACATTTTGGTCTAGCTTTGCATGGGCTTGTCTGCAAGTCTTGACATGCAGGTTGCACTCCTCTCTTGCATGATTGTTCTGATACGGCAATGACCCGACAGTTTCTGAGCAGCATACCATTTCATAGCGTGACAGGACATGATGCATGCTCTGCTTGTGTCTGTGATCTTGAGCCAAAGCTAGTCGAGTCTAATCACCTCCTGCCCCATCAAGTTGTTCTATGGAGTCCACAAGCACTCTGTCAGATGCCAGTGAACACCTTGTGTTGCATCCACCCTGGCCTGCTGCTGCTGCTGCTGCTGCTACTGCTGCTGCTGTTGTTGCTGTTGTTGTTGTTGTTGTTGTTGTTGTTGCATATTAATGGAACAGACATGCCACCACAAAATGACAGTCAGTTATTCTGCTGCGCAGGACCAAGTCTATCTTTGACGCAGAAATCATCCGGCCCTCCCGCCAATCTCAAGAGGAGATCATCACCTTGCGTGGCTCACAGCGCCTGACCAGCGACTTAGCCCTCGATATGATGGCACATGCCTCAGCAGCTCCTGCCAGCAGCGGCAGGAGCGTTATCTACTCGTCAGGGCAACAGTTCCCGCTAGACCCTGGCTCAGTGCTGGACCTGAATAAGCCCTTGCCCTCCATACAGTCCGTACAGTCTGCTGAATCAAGCGCCCACCTGCTGAAGGGCTCACAATCTCTAGGCTCTGACAACCAAGTGGTGGACAAGGACCAGGATGAGTACTTGCTGGCTGCAGCACCCACCACCCAGAACCTGGAGAAGCTGCGAGAGCATCAGTCTGCTGCTGAGGAGCTGCAGGCACAGGACTTGATCAGAGCGCACCCTTCTGCCTCACCCAGAAGCGCTTTTTGGGGTGAAGAGTCCAGGTGGGTGTTCCAATTGGCAACTTTGAGCGCACTGCTGGCCATGCAACAAGTATACACGCCTGGCTTTCATCACACCACGTCCTGCTGCCTTGCCCAGAGCTGGCTGCTGAAACTCAAAGGCAACTCTACAGTGGGATGTGCTCACTGCATGGCACAACAAAACCTGACTCATGTCAAAGCTGTTATTGCTGCTCCTCAGGCTGGCTATGTGATGCCAAAGTGCAGCAATTTTGGCAGGACGCAATACTGTGATGCACAACGTGCATGGCATCATGCATGGCATGCAACAACTAATTTTGGCATTCCCAGGCTGGACATGGACTGCAAAAGGGCAGGCTGCAGTTCAGCAGAGCCCAATACTGTGTGGCATGCAGTCAGCACCATGCATGGCATGTAACAACAAGAAAGTTGCCTTTCCAGGTTGGACATGGGATTTTTGGTTGGTACTTTGGCTGGGCTCAACACCATGAAGCATGCTGCTGGCACAGTGCATGGAGCGCAATCCACTCCATCTGCCTGTTGCAGGCTGGACATGGGATATGACAACAGCAGGTGGCACTCCGTCAGGGCTCGACACTGTGAAGCATGCAATTGGCACAATTCATGGCATGCAATCCATTCCATCTGCCTATTGCAGGCTGGACATAGGATACGAAGAGAGCAGGCGGCAACTTGACAGGGCTGGGTACCATGAGTCACGCAACTGGCAGGATGTTTGGCATGGCTTTACAAGCTGGATGGCACATGCTTGGGCATGCCTAGGAGCCTATTTTCTGTGCGGGCCCATCAAGGCCCATCTGGGCAAAGAAGCTGTAGGACCTCTGCCCCCTGCAGCTTGCATGCTTCTTCAACTTGCCTGTGTTAGTCATCAGGAAGTGTGTGCTTGCATGTGTCTTCATGCATGGTGCCAGAGCAGCAGAAGTATGACGGGGTATCCGTCATGTCCGATGCTGTATGCTCTGTTGCAAAAATGCCACTTCATCAGGCATCAAGTATACTCCAGGATGCTTTGCATCCTATGCGCACGCATCTTATGTGCATGTATCTATGTGTGTGCGCTCCATGTGTACACATTCCGGTGTACATGCATCCTGTTTGTGTGCTTATGTGTGCATGCATCCTATGTGCATGCATCCCATGTACATGTACTTGATGTGTGTATCCATGTGTGTCTGTTCCACGTGTATGCATCCTGTGTCTGTGCACACCGTTGCCACTATGCCCACCACTCTGATTGCTGTACATCACAGCTGCAGCAAGTCCAAGAATAACACAAAGCCCTGCTGCGTCTACAAAGCAAGCAAGTCCAGCGCCTTTTGAGACATCTCCACTCAAGGACTCGAAGCAGCGCTGACTTGCCTTTGCTACCATCAAACCGGCTCAATTTTTTTTGCTGCAACATCAGTCACAGGCTGCAAATCTCGGGTGCTCCAGTCGCTGTCGTCACAGAAAAGAAATAGCTCTCATACACTGTGGGCCACAAAAGAGCCGTTTTTTAAAACTGAAATTTCATAGTTAATCACACAAGGCATGTCTTGTGTGCAGGTGCTGCAGCAGACTATCATTGCATTGCGCTTGCGGCATCCGCACATAGTGGCCGTGATGGGCACCTCAGTGGATCCCCCGACCAAGGACCTTCTGTTGATCACTGCCCTGCTGGAGAGGGGCACCCTGTATGACTTGTTACACAACGACACGGTAAGCTTCCTTTGACCTAAAGACACAAGCTCATGGTTGGAAATCAGGACAGTGGGAGTCTGGCAAAGAAGGTACCCTATGTGCATTTGACAGACTGCTGTGCTGTGCATCTTCTAGTAGTTTGCAGACTGCTTTGCAGTCAGTCTTTGGATTGGCAATCATGCGTGTAGATGCTGGTTGGAGGAAACATGCTGCACACCTGCTGTGGCACCATAAGAAGACATGTGTGCTGGGCAGCATGGCAAAGCAGCTGAACAAGATTACCTGAGTTGAGGTCATGCTCATCTTAGCAGTCAGCTCATGTCAGACGACTAGATGATTCTGTCCGTTTACTGCTCTACACATCAAGTTAGACTGAATCTCAGAAGAGGCTTTTGTCAACCAATAACATCAATCAAGATATGAAGTCTAATTGGGCTGAATTGGGGTTGTGCTTCTATGTTTCTGACTGACGCAGTGATCTCTTTCTGACTGACGTAATGATCTGTTTCTGACTAACGCAACAAAAATCATGACTAACGCAACGAAGACGAAGCTCAATGAGCATGTTTCTGGGTGCAACAGGTGATGCTGGACAATGAGATGATTGTGTCAATGCTGAGGCACGTCGTAGCAGGCTTGAGCTTCCTGCACAGTGCAGAGCCACCCATAATCCACCAGGAGCTGCGCTCCCCCAAAGTCCTGCTGGACAGCAGCTGCAGAGCGCACCTGTCTGACTTCCAGCAACATACGGTAAGACCATGGCTTCTCCCTGGTAGCAAATGTATGAGTACAGCTGCAAACTGCAGGTGTATGGCTTCCTGGGCAGCCCGGTGAAATACTTGGCTTCTCATTACATTGATGCCGACGGACGTAGTCTCTTCTTTTCTTTTCTTTCTTTTCTTCTTCTATATGGCTTCCAGCATGACTCTCAATGTTGTACTAATCATTGCATGTCAAGCCATCGAGGTTGATGCTGATACAAGGGTATAGGCAAGCAACAGCCAGAGAGCAGCTGCTGAGCTTGTGCGTGTGACTTCCAGCGTGCCAGTGCTGCCTGTCCTTCTGAGCTCACACGCACGCACGACAGACACTGGCTGCTGGAGCGCTGTGCTATGATGCAAGAACTGAATACAGCTGTAGAGCTGGGGAAGGACTTGTTCTTCACAATCAGATCTGCAGTGCTGCAGACAAAGCAGCAGCCTAGCATGTGCTCTGACCACTGCAACCCATCATCAGCATGCCTACACGAACATCGCCGCCGTGAGCATTGCGTGTATTCTGCTTCTTCCTCTGTGTTCACCAGTCACTCTTGTTGCACCAATCCACAGAAAATAGTGCGACCCTTCACCTGGGTGTCACCAGCGCTTTGCCACCCACCATAGCAACCCGAGCATCAAGCAGATTGCTGTGTCATCTGTGCTGTGCTATGCTGCGCTGTGCTATGCTGCACTGTGCCATCCTGGCAGGCATCAAGAAGGGTACTAAATGCACTGATTGGCCCAAAAGAGTGCATTGCAGTGTTGGACAGCCACATTGTTTCATAACTGTATGTGCAGAAGGGACTCGTGTGCAGGCTGCAGCATAGGCTGCTTCCAGTCAATGAGCACAAAAACACTGCAATGCTAAATGACTGATTGTCATGTAACGCGGGTGCAGCTTGATGTCCCAGCTTGATGTCTCTCCACAGCAAGGTACTGACCCACATGGAGCCAGGAGCCTGTGTTGGTGTGCATGCTCAGGATATAACAGCAGCTTCGCTTCAGCACGATATAGAAGCAACTCCAATGCGCCTCGATGCGCTAATCTCCACTGATAGCGATGCTGCTTCAGGCTGTGCTCTATGCCCTTTCAGTCCAGTCCAGTCCAGTGCCACCAGCAGTTCTACATGCAGGATGCAACAGCGGTGTCACCTCTTCTGCGCAACAAAGACACCGCTTTGATGAGCTCCCGGCTGCCGCCTGAGGAGGCTTCCTTAATGATCGCCGAACAGCGTAAACTTCACTCTTTACATGTCTTCAATGCTGTGCACAGCATGCGGCAAGAGTGTGTGTGTGGTGTGCAGCTGGATATGGACAGGTTGTTGCAGCGGTGTTACCCCTTCTGGGTCGCCCCAGAGGTGCTGCATGGGTCACCCCCTAGCTGCAGCAGCGATGTGTATGCTTTGGGGATGCTCATCTATGAGATGCTGTACAGAAGGGAGCCTTTCAATGGGGAAGACCCTGAGGTGACCTGGCACAACTAACCACTTGATTGCTTTTCAGATGTTCATGATTGCA
>JAABUW010010411.1_pt1 | contig 10347 bp, 1 predicted proteins | sample 5560081 | NCBI WGS metagenome assembly JAABUW01 (sample SAMN10711882, study PRJNA513363) | rock metagenome | isolation source: Antarctica rocks | place: Antarctica: Victoria Land, Knobhead sud | reverse complement strand
AAAAATAATACAATTATACTAGTAGCAATTAACTTTATTTGTATTCTCGAAAATACAAATAATATTATTTGAAATAACTAAACAATTAATAGTATTATAGTATATATTATTTAATATAGAGCGTATTAAATTATTTTATATTTGTAAATACTACAATTCTATTAATTTGTTAACAAAATAAATTATATTAAAATATATTTTTAATTGTAGATTAATAGTAGAAAGAATAATTTATATTAATTTTAGTAAATTATATTAATATTGTTATATTGTTTGCTTAATATATTGTTGTTTAATTTAATTTTTTGTTGCTCAATTAAAGAGAGTTGTTTTATAATAATTATTAACAAAATCTTTTATATTAGTTGCAACAAAAAAATATAATAGTAAATTTATTTTTAAAGATTGTCTAGCTTAAGTAATAATATATCTATTAAATTATTTTCTTTCTTTGTAAAAAATTTACTCCGCGGAACAAATTAGATTAGATCGGATTTCGAGTTCTAAAATTTAACTTGTTTTGAATTAAGTATTATTTAGATTAACTTAAGTTATTGTTTAAATTAAATTAAATATTTATCGAATTATATTCGAATTTAATAGTGCGCTAAAAGTTTTTTTGTTAATCTCTAATAATAACGCAAGCAAGTTTAAATTATTAAATTTTATAGTAATTTTTCTAGTTATTTCTTTGCCAAACTTTAAATATACAATATAGAAAACGTATATTAAAAATATTTAGATTCTAATAGTTAAGTAATAAGAGTTTTCGATACAAGCAAATTCTTATATTAGTTTTAGTGTTAATTGCTAGTTTTTAATTAATAATTTGCTATAAATAATATATAATATTGTTTTGTTGTAAAAACGCGCAAATTCGAATCTTATTTAAAATATTTCTTTTTTTACTTTTAATTTTAACAAACAAGTTGAAAACAATCAAACTTATTAAAAGATTTGTTTTAAATAAATCTTAAATATTTATTACAATTGCTTCAATTACTAAGCTATCTAAAGAATCTACAAGAAAAAAAAATTGTTTATAAAAGAAACTTTTTTTGTATTTTAAATCTTTTTTTTCTTTTATATAACAATAGATAAATTGTTATTATTATTAAAAAAAAGATTATATATTTTGCGAAAGTATGCGTTTATAATAACAAAAAATTGAATTGTTAAACAATATAATAGTTCGATAACGCAATAGCAATAGTATTAGATATTAACAAAAGTTGTAATTACTTTATATATTTAATTTAATTTGTTTATTTAATAAATCTAGTCGATTATTAACATCTATATATAAGAGAAAACATATTAAAATTAATTTTTAATAAATCTTGTTTTTCACAAATTAGTATAGCAAATGCATAGAAAATATCTAAGAAGCGTCCAATATTAATACGTATAAATATTATTTTGTAACTTAGTATCTTATTGAATTTATTAAAGCAATAAAATTGTTAAAGTAATAATTACAATTTTTTCGATATCTAATAACAATATTGCGTTGTTAATAGAAATAAATATATAATAAAATCTTGTTTTGCAAATCAAAATCTATTGCGCAAAACAAAATAAATTGAAACAAGTATTAAACTACAATAACTTAATTTGTTTTAAATTTATCTTAAATTAAAACAAATTTTGTGTAAGATTATACAATCGTATAATAGAAGTGGCGCTATTAAGACACACGCTGTGCGTATAGAGAGCAAAATAGAAAAATAGATCTACAATTATAAAAGAAATAAATTGTAAAGATTCGAAGAGAAATTTTCGAGAAATTTTTTTTTTATTGTTAAGACGAAATCTAGACACTGCTTTAATATATAATATAATTTGACTATAAATTACAACAAAGTTTGAAATATTATAATTATAATATTACAATTGTCTTTTTCTTTAGAATTCTAATTCTTAGAATTAGTATTGTATTTGCTAATTGTTATACGTTGCGAATGCACAACTATCGCAATTATATTTTGTGTTTATTATTAATTTGTTTGTTAATAAAAATATATAAATAGACTCTTTTTGTATTGTTTTTTATATTTCTTATATATTACGAACAAAAAATTGCTATAGTAGCAACAAAAATACTTCTCTCGTATATTATTAAGTAGCAATTCTATAATTAAGCAAAACTTCTATAGATGTTTTTCGATTATAAATCGAAAATCTAAGAAAAGCTTTTTACTTATTGTATAATAGTAGTTTATTTTTAGAGATTACAATTAGATTATATTACAATTTTCAATTAATTAAAATCAAGATATTATACGCAATACTCTTTACTAGACGTTTTATTTTTTGCGCAATATTAATTTGTAATTTCGCAATAAAAATCTTTTTATTTTGTAAATTATCTCGATTTACGCACTTAAATTGAATCGAGTTAGCGCAATATTAGATACAATAATAATATTTATTTATTAGAATATTGTACTCTTTTTATTATTATAATATATTTAAGATAGTTTTGTAACAATTTTTTTGCAATCTTTTTTTAATATATATAATACTAATAGAGTATGTCTATAGTTGCAACAACAAGAAAAATAAATTTTCTTAGCATTTTATATAAGTTTTAAAAATAACGCGAACTTTTGATAATATTAACTAATATTTGACAAAGCGCAATATTATTGACGTAAGTATATATAGCAAAATTGTTGTAGAATTTTGCTAAGATTGATATCGATAACAATTCTCGAATAAAATCGACAATCTTCTTGCTTGCGTTTTCGATATTGTTTTTCTTGTATTTTTTTGCTATTTACGATACTTTATTGGCAATTCCGAAATTCTTGTTAATAGTACTATTAGTAACTAATAGTCAAATTAGCTAATATGCTAATGTGTTCGCTTTATATAATCAAGCGCAAAGTTAAATTGCAATTAGCAAAATATATAGATGCGTAATTGATATACATTTTGTTAAGATTAGTCTTGCATTATTATATATGTTACTAAGTTTTGCAAACACTATTTATAAACGCAATTTACAAACGCAATCTACAAGTACAATTTATAAACACAATTTATAAACACAATTTACGAGCGCAATCTACAATTATTGTACTTAGAGATATTCTTGTCGACATATTACTTACGCGTAGAAATCTCTCAAATTGTTCGATTCTATTATACAAATTACTATAGTGTAAACAAGTAACAAATAAAGACGTAAACAAAGTATTGCGAGAGTTTGTGCGTATCTCGAATATCAAAATTGAATCTCTATTAAACAAGTGTTAAGACTTTTGCTGCTAAATAGATTCTAGACTAGCTAATAGCCAAATTAGCAATTTTCGCAATAGACACTTTCTAAGTAGAGATCTCGGAATTGTCGATATTGCACTATTTGCAGAATAATAAAAAGACAATAGTAAGCAAAGTTTTTTTTGCAATTCTTTTTTTATACTAATATATTGTATAGTGCGTAAAAAAGAAAGATTTGCGCTATATTTGTTGTGTTGTTGCTTGCTATTCTATAGATTCAATCTATATAGTTGTATTAAAGACTAATATATTAGTATTTTAAAATCTCTTGTTGCTTTTGCAAGAAAATTATTAATTTACTAATATTTGTATAGCAAGTCTTAGCTAGAAATAGCAACTTTAAATTGTTTGATTTTTTTGCTAAAATTAGATTTGTTTTGCGCTTTATTAACAAATAAAAATATAACAACAAGAAATTGCTATTTTTAATAAATTAATTAAATAGTATAAAGACTACTCTAGTACGCTTGTATAATATTTAGTAGAAAATGCTAAATATAATATATTATTAGACGCATTTATCGAAACTTCTTTTAAAAAAAAACAATTCTAATTTTTAAAAAAAAAAAAATTTGTGTTAGTTAATATTGATATCTAGATAATATATTAGATATAATTTAAGAAAAATTTTGCTAAAAATAATATTATTTGTCTTGTTTCTAATTAAAAATTATATTAATCAAATTTTTTAAAAAAAAAGCAATATAAATATTTAGACAAAAACTTTTCTTGTATATTAATATTGTTGTCAACAATATATACAATTTTGTTTTTTCGAGAATTAAACTAAATATTTTAATTAAATTTTTAAAAATATATTTGTTTGCAAAATAAAGACTATTATTAATTGCACAAGTATACTCTTTATTGCAATTACAAAGATTTAAAAATATATTTGCAATTGCTATATTATTGCGTACAAACAATAACAATAAAGAATAAGTTAAAGATTAATATATATAACAATTAGAAAAAAAAATTAAATTTTTTTTTTGTTATTAAATGCAATTAGATTGATTTAGATAATAAACACAATTAAGATTTATTATATATTTACTAGAAAATTATTTAAGCTAGAAAATCTATCTAGAAAAGATATAGAATTAGATAGCAAAAATATATTATTTTTTATATTATTGTAATTAGATTTAAGAAGTTGCAATTTTTACTTAATTTCTTATATAATTTAACAATAGTAAAGATTTTGTTTTGTTCGCGCAATATTGTTAATCAAACTATATTAGTTTTGCTTTGCTAGATTATTTCCATCTATTTAAAGATATAATTTTCTTGTTTTAAAAACAAGAACAACAATCTATTGTTGCTTATAAAACTACTTTAGCATTGTATTTGTATAAATTAAAAATTGCTTTAATATTTAATTGTTTTCGCAAAAAAAAAATTCTTTTTATTAAATAAAATAGTAGAATTTCTTTTATTTTTTTTTTGTTTAGAATTTCTTCTATTTTCTATTTTTTGTTTTTATCTATTAGTATTATTTGCGTCGACTCGACAATATTGAAGTTCTAATAATAGAATTCGAGAAACAAAATATAGAAAATCGAATAAATTTGTTAATTGTTTAAGAATTGCAATCGATATATTTGTGTTTCGACAATATTTACAATAGAGAACAATTTTATATATTTGTAGAAAAGTTTTTTCTTAAATCAAACATTTTTAAAATTTTTAATAGAAAGTATAATTTTGTTTTCTACTTTATAATACTAAAACTTGATTTTTTTATTGTAATATTTTGTTTGTATTTTTTGTATATCTTTTAGTTGCTTTTTTATGCAATTGTGTTTATTTTACAAGATTTATATATATTTTTAAACAACAAAGATATCAAAGTATTTTTTATTATTTTAACTAAAATCGAAATTTAAATAATATTCGAACACAATTTTAAAAAACAATATATTCGAAAATAAATAAACAATACTATTATATATATATTGAGCTATTAATAAAAGAAATTCTTAGTTGTTTTATCAATAGTTGCAATAGTAGCAAAAATAGTACTTTAATATTTGATTTTGTCTTTTTATTTGTTTATTTGTCTATAAGTAGAAAACAATATTTAGTTTTCTTTTTATATAAATGCTATAGTATATTGCAAATTAGTAGCTACTAATAAACAATATATTTTTGTTAAATACAATTTTCTTTATATTCTTAAAAAAAAAAAACTTTTTTGAACAAAATATTGATTAAATTTTCTATTGTTTAGATTAATTTAACTAAAATATATAATACTATTTTAAAAAATCGATCTACAATAACAAGAATTGTATTGTAGATATTATTATTATTGCAACTAGAAAAAAGTTCTATAATAAAATTTAAAATTTTTTTTTTAAGATTGAGTAGATATAGATAGTACAAAAAATTTATTGTATAAACAATATTGAGATATTTTAAATTGCTAATATATATTGTACTCTCAAATATACAATTCTATTTTAGCAAATATACAAAATTAATAGAATTTTCGATCGATTAGTATACAAGTCTTCTTAATTTTAAATTAATTTTTGTTTAAAAAATTATTATAATACAAATATAACAATTTCGATTTTAGCAAAACTTTATTCGATATATAGATTGCGCAAAAATAGTAAAATAAATTGTTGTTAAATTTTTATTTATATTTAGTGTATTTGTTGCGTTAAAAGAAAACAATTAATTGTTGTTTTACTTTAAATATTAGAATATTCTTTCTTTAAAATATTTCTATTGCTATTAATAAAATTGAGAAGAAAGTTTTTATTAAGTTTTTGTGTTTGTATATTGCGTTAATATTACTATATTGCAATTATTAAATTACGATACTTTTCTCTATATTCGAGTCGACATTATTAGAGATTTTAAAAATATTTTTAATAAATAATTTATTAAATAATTTAGTATTAAAGATATTTTAAATGCGCAAAACAATTTTAGTACAAATCGAAATCAATATTGCTTTAGTTGTATTTCTAATTAAAATAAAAATTATTTTGATAATTGCAATTATAATATTTTAAAATTTGTTCTAAAAAATAGATAAATAGATATTATTGTTTGTTTTGCTTTTGTAGTTTAATTATCTTAACAACTTATTTACAAAATTAATTTTTTTTGTTTGATATTTAATTTCGAAATTATACTTAACAAACAAAAGAATTTATTAAGATTAACAACAATTAAGAGATATTGTTGTTATAAAATATTTTAAATTGTTATAGTTTGTTAGAACAATAATTGACAAATAACTATTTTTAAAATAGTATTATTATTGCTAAAATTTTGCAACAATAGTTAACAACTCTTAATTATATATTTTATAGCAAGTTTTAATAGAAATTATTTTTTTGAAATAAAATACAACAAAATACTATATTATTTGATTCTTGTTTTGCGTGCAAAGCACAAGCTAGAAAAAAATAACTATAATAGCAAATTTCGATATATCGATTTTAATTATAATTCGATTTTTAAAATCGAAATATATTAATATAAAAATAATAATAAAAATATTAATAAGAGTTTGAAACACAATTAGAGCAAAAATATTAAACAAAAATAATCTATTTTGTTTTTTTTGTTTGCTATTTTTAAATAATCTAGTTAAGAGTTTAATTATTTTTGCAAAATATTAAACAAAGCGTTGATAAAAATTCGCAAATTTTAGAAATATTTGCAATTTTTGCAATATAGTAGATTAAAATTACGTACAAATTGATTTTACTTATAATATATTTATAACAATACTTTTGCTACTAACAATATAGTTTAGAAACTCGATATTCTATATTAGAAAAATATATTTAAATTTTTTTATATATAACTTAAACTATTTTAGTTAATCGAGTATTTGCTAAATATAATTTTAATATTTCTCGCAAATTTTGAAGTAAATCAAAATATTGTTTAGATAGATAATATAAATATAATTTATTAAATTTTGCAATACTTTGTTAATTAGAATTTAAAAAATAACAAAAGTATTAAACAAATCGAAGAATATAATTGTATATTTAAAGAGACTATAGTATATACAAAATACAATTTTTTATTTGTCTTCTTTCTATATATAGATACAATAATATATATTTTTAAAATTAAATTTAATAAAATAGTATATATTTATTAGTCGATTTAGCGTCTTCTTAATAAAAAATAGTAAATATTTGTTTTTAATAATTATTAAGTTTAACTCTCGATAATTTATATAAAATTGAAAAATATTATTTTTTTTAAAAACAAATAGTATTAAGATATTTGCGCAACTTGTAGATTTGCAAATATACTTTAATACTTAATTTTCGAGCAAATAATCTCGAAATATAGCAAATTCTTTTTCGAATAATATATATAAAAACTTAAACAACAATTTTGTGTCAAATTGTAAATTTATAATATAATTATTTTTGTTATATTCTAAAAGTAGAGAGATATTAATCTTGAAAAAATAGTTTTTGTACAATAAAATTTCTATCAAAATCTAAAAAATCGAGAAAAAGATTATTTTTATAATAGCGTTAATACTATTTACTACAAGTATATAGATTGAAGCGTTCTTTATATATAATAGAAAACTCTTAAAAAAATCTATTATAATTTTATTTTCTATTATTTAATATTTTTATATAAAAGTTTATCAATTAATATGCGAGTTTGTTTCTATTATTTATAGTAATTCGACAATTATATTTTAAACAATTTTTGAAAAAAAGTAGAAAATTTAACACAATATATATTTTTTGTTATTGTTATCGCAAATTCTAATATTTATATTGTAGAACTCTAGAAATTGTATCTCGATTTTATAAAAAATCTCGATTTTAACAAATAAAAGATTTGTGTTTTTTAGATACTATATTTTTGTCTATTGTTCGAAAATATAATTAATATATATTTTTTTATTTAGAAATATTACTTTTTTGTAATACTTGTCTAATATATATATAAACAACTTTGTTAAAATTGTATTAATTTTTATTTTATAATTTGCGACAACAACAATAATTGTTGCAAATCTTTTTAGTTTTTCGAATTATCGAAAATCTTGCTAATATATCGAAACAATAATATCTTTTGCGTAATATACAATACACTCGATTTTGCAACAATTGTCGCATTAATTTGCAAGTTTTTTTTCTTAAAAAAAATACAATTAAAAAAGATATATTTTTGCTAATTATAATTGTAATATATACAAGTTTTGTCTATACAATTATTGTTATTCGAATTGTTTTATAAAAAAGTATAATAATATTTTTATATCGATTCTATTAAAAAGAATTGCAAAAATCTAATCTAAAAACTATTTTGTTCAATTCTTATTTAAAACAATTATTTTTCGAGATAAAGCAAAATTTATAATTTGATTTTTAAAATCGATTTTTATAATTATTTTGCAAGATAGTAGTATCTTTTACGCGCGCAATTAGCACAACAAATGCGTTTTTTATTATAGAAAAATTAAAAACAACAATAACTCTTTTATAAGTTTTGTTTCTTAATTTATTTAAAAACGTATTTTGTTTCTAAAATTTAATAAAAAATAAAAAATTTGTTTTTAAAATTTTTAAATAGACAACAAAGTTGTTTACGCTCTATATAAAATTTTGCTTAATATAATTGTATTTAGTTACAATAATTAGTCGACAATTCTTAAATAATTCTATAAAATTTATTAGATACTATAAGAATTGTTCGAACATTTAAGTGTTTAGAGCAATAAAATTTGTTTTTTTGTAATTGTTTTATTGTATTGTCGAATTGTTGCGCAAAAAAAATTAATATTAGCAAATTTTATAGTTTTTAATAAAAAAGAACTTTAAACTAAATTCGAATATAATTTTTGCACTTTTAATTTAATTTTTCTATTTTTTGAAATTTCTTTTGTAGTAGTTATCTAAATAGAATAATCTTAAATCGAGTATTAATTTTTGTTTCTTCAAAAATAGTTTATTATTTTTTAAAATATTGTTTTTCGAAAATACTATACAATATTGTTGTATAAACAATATATTTATTTTGTTATCTTATAACAAAGTTTGAAGTTTTTGATTTTTTCTTAAAAAAAATTGATATTTATATTTAATAGCAAGTTGTTTCGACTTTTCTCTTTTTTTCTCTAAAAAAGTTTTGTAGTTAATTTTAGAATTGTCGAAAATAGAGTTTGTATTTGTTTCGAATTTGTTTCTAATTAAAAATTTGTTATCGAAATTGCTATATTTTTTGTTTAATAATTCTCAAGAATTGATAACTATAAAAAGTTTTTTAGTTGCAATTGTATTGCTTTCTACAATAGTTGTTTTTGTTGCAAATTTGCTTTTGTTAAAACAAATTGCTCTCTTAAATTCTTAATTTAATATTTTAACAAACAATTGTTTTTAGAAGATTAGACAATTTATTATTGTAAAATTATATAATTGTATAATAGAAGTAGCGCTATTAAGACACACGTTGTGCGTATAAAAAATAAAATAGAAAGATAGATCTACAATTATAAAAGAAATAAACTATAAGAATTTAAAGAGAAATTCTCAAAAAAAAAACTTTTTATTGTTAAGACAAGATCTAGACGCTATCTTAATATATAATATAATTCGGCTACAAGTTACAACAGAGTTTGGAATATTATAATTATAGCATTACATTTTGCGCAATTTAATTTAAGTTATTTGCAAATTATGTTCGAATTCGATAACGCATTAACTAAGCAATTAATTATTAAAAATTAATTCTAAATAATAAATTAAGCAAAATAAATATATATAAATTTTTAGTAATTTTTCTATTTATTATTCTTCTATAATTTTAATATATATATACAATTAATATTAATAAATTTCGATTTAATAGTTTAAAAAAATTTATAAGTTTATATTTATACGTTTTTTTAAGCTTTCGAATTGTTTTAAGTTTTTAAGTTATTTTAATACTTTTAAGTTTTAAAATTAACAATTTAATTTTTTTAAATATTGTTTTCTTTTTTTGTTTTTGTTTTAATAAACAAGTTAAATATATTTAAAACTATTAAAAGAATTGTTTTAAAAGAATTTTAAA
>JAABUW010010407.1_pt1 | contig 10350 bp, 4 predicted proteins | sample 5560081 | NCBI WGS metagenome assembly JAABUW01 (sample SAMN10711882, study PRJNA513363) | rock metagenome | isolation source: Antarctica rocks | place: Antarctica: Victoria Land, Knobhead sud | reverse complement strand
ACTCCGCGTTAGGATATGAGTGAAGTGTGGAGGGTAATATATGAGGGAAGATAGTTACAAAATGAAGTTTGAAAGTTACATTTGAGTTTTAGAAAACGTTCACTCTGAATTCAAGGTCTCTCGCACCTTTAGTAAGATCGAAGTCGTCGGTGAGCGTGCTTCACTACCATGCGATTCTGTCTTTACAGGCGAGGTTGGCCCGTACCGCTACATCGTACTCGTTCACGCATCGCATAATGCCCTCAGAAACCCTCTGCAGGCTGATCGCCTCACGCGAGTACAGCTCTCAACCGTCGAGAACACTCTGCTGCTCCTGCTCAATCAACCTCATCATCTCCGTAAAATTGCCCCCATACTCCTCCATCACGCTCAGTCCAGCCTGAGCCACCCCATTCACCTCCTCATAATAGTTAATCGCCTCAGCATACACCCCCAACCTCTCAGTCGTTTGTCCCTGCAGATGAAAGAACATCTCAATCACCTCTTTGGCGTTAGCCTCGTACGCGACGAGCTCCGCGGCCTCCCTGGCCTGTTTGGCAGCTTCGGCGGCCTTCTTGGCTTCGCACTTGAGGCGGCGCTCTTCGCGGGTTGCTTCGCGCTTGGCGAAATGCTCTTTGAGGTCGCCGTGGGTGAGGGTGGCGAGGGCTGTGACTTCGGGTTTGAGGAACATGGTTGTGAGGGTGTTGGAGGATGTGTAGCGTCCGTAGCTGGAGTGGTGGGTTAGTAGGTGTCTCTGAACTGTGAGTGAGGCGTGGAAGGTCTCAAAGCGCTGCATAGCGCCTGATACCACCCTTTCCATCCGTGAAATCGACTTACCGTAGCTGCGGCAGCCCACCAGGATGCTTCACCAACAACCTCCCACACTCGTGCTCATGCGGCAGCAACTGATGCTCCGCCAAATCGAATTCCCGCATCGCCTCTTTCATCTCAATCTTCTCCGGCCACTCCCTATCATCGCAGACTTTACAACAATTGATCCCGTTCTGTAAAAGCATTAGCGATATCTCACACAACAGCGACCCACAGGCAGTTGTCAATCGTTAACAATCAGTACTCACCATCAAAATCGCCTTCCTACCCCCCCACCTCCCACAAAAAACACAATGCCTATCCGCCCACCCAAACAGCCCAAAAGCCCCTCTCAACGCATTCTGCTGCGACTTCGCACTCAACACCGAATCGATGCGATCCCACATCTCGCCATCATGGTTCGTGATAGCACGGTGGCGGCCAAGGAACAGACGAGCCCAGGTCATGACTTCGGCGCGGAGAGTGCGGGAGGTAGCGGCCAGGGCGTCGAAGTCATGGTACTGGTGAAGGGTTGGGCTGTAGGTTGGGGGCGAAGGGGTGACTAGGCCGGAGGGAATGGAGGGGGTGTGGGTGGCGAAGAGGTAGCCGATGATTTCGTGGTGGAGTTCGGAGGGGATTGTGGTGAGGTAGTCTTTGGGCTGGGGCGTATTGTCGATTTTGAGGTCGACTTTCGTCGTTGCGGTGGTTGCGCTAGGCATTTTGGGTAGATATTGCTGAGTTGTAGAGGTATGTGTTTTAAGAAGATTCGTCGGTTTGAAGTTGAGATGAAGGTCACGATATTCGAGGTGGCTGGGAGGTCATAACCTCACTTCATCAGAACCTTTCAGACATTGAGCAGCAGAAGTGGCGGTACGGTAGCACACGAATGAATGGATTCTGTGAGAATACAACACTTCGTTACCTACTGTCGTATGTAGCATACAGTTTTCTCCTACGTCGTGGGTGGTCGGCCAAGAAGATATCCAGGTGTATGGTAGCTTTCGGAATGGTCGGGTTTGGTGGGACTGCATGTCTCATGACATCGACGTACAACACGCAGCTTTGTTACTGGCCCGTCCCCGTATGGAGAGGATGACGGAAAGGGCCCCCGTTCGAAGCAGAAGGTCGAGAGGGTAGTGCTCTTACGTGTCCGCCTCCTCGAGCCCCTTAGTTCAAAAGCTTAAAATGCACGGACCGCCGCTGGAAGCATGGGTGGGCAGGCTGCGAGCTTCGTCTTCTAGGCTCAGACATCGCTCGAAAGTGGGTGATACAACTCTATCTAAACCAACAGGGTATCATAAATATACACTTCCCCGGTGCCTGATCCGTAGCAGTGCCCTCAAGCAACCCCGAGCGCCAACACGCCCCCATACCAATGTACACAGTAGTCCACGGACCATCCTTTAGACCTGCACACCCACCTGCGCCTCAACCTCCCCGTCCCCACTCTCATCAACCTCTCTAGCCCCAGAAATATCCCGATTACTCTTTACACTCTCATCGCCGCTCTTAGCATCGTCCACAGTAGCATCATCAGCAGACTCCACGGCCGCCGAAACATCCTCAGTGGTCTCTTCTTCTTTGTCGTCATCAAGCTTTCCTTCATCAAAATCGGCCGGTATACCCGGAACACAGAACAGATCGTCCGCACTTAGCCAGCGGACGATCCTCTTGCGCTGGGCGGTGGCTAAGTCGCATCCACCGATGTGCTGTCGAAACCACTCGACATACGTGTTCTGATACTCCTCGTTGCCATCCGGAGGGAAGAGCTTGCCTGTCCTGTACACGTGCGGGAGGTTACGCAGGTCAGGGAGAGTGCCGTCGAAAGGCAAGCTGTCTGTTAAAGACATTAAGCTGTTGGGTTCGTTGTGTTCGAGGCGGGAGGGTATGGTTGGTGGTGAGTCGGCGGTGAGGAAGGGCTCATCGTCCGACGTGGCCTGCGTCTCGGTGTCGGCGGGCTTCGCGTCCTTGGATTTAGCTTCGCGGATGTACTCTTCGGGGATCCGAGCAAGTTCATTATGCACAGTCGCCATCGCCGAGGCAGGGTGTAGCATATTCCACCCTCTCGCGGTCATAAGCTCAAGCAGGTACTCCATCCAAGCTGGTTCGCTTTCTGCCACTTGCTTCGTGTGTTTCTCTGCTTTGCCGGCCTCGGACATCTCCAGCCGTCGAGAGAGGAAGTTGTGGAAAGTCGTCCATTTGTCTCCGAAAATCAGACTTGAGGTTGATGAAGGTGTCTGGTATACGAATGGTACCGGAGCTGAGTCCTCCATTGCGTCGTACTTTAGATCGTCTTCTTCACGCATATCCACTTTTGTGGGCGGTACGAAGCCTGACGAGCCATTGATAAAGTTTGAAGGGACGTCGAGGGAGAGACCAAGGAGATCGTCTACTTCTCGACTGCCGATGGATGAATAGCGGTACTCAAGTATGAGGTAGTACAAATACTGCAGATACAGTGGGTTGACTTCGGCTTGAGGTGAAAGTATGAGCACATGGTCATCAATGGTGCTGGCAGGGAAGAAAGACTCCACAAAGCGGAGTGAAGCCTGCTCGGAGTTCAACCGTGAGGTCGTGATGCGATGCCCGAGCGACAGCGCATTTGTCCGAAGAGGTGATGCCTTCTCGTCAGGTGGCCATTGCAGGCCCTCAATGTACCCTCTCGCGAAGTGCTCGACATCATTTGGCAGTTCAATGGAGAGTCTCGGCGGTCGCAAGCCCGTGTAATCTGCCCGCTCAAGACTCTTGAGCAGACGAATGAGTCCGCCAGAGCTCTCCGGAGGCGCATGTATCAGGATGTCGATACTTGGACTGAACCAGTTGCCCAGACTTCCAGAGTCCAGCCGAGTCATCCAGAGGAACTCCTCGTACTTGCCTGCAGGCACTTCGATCAATGCCCGCCGGTACTCACTCGCCTTCCTTCGCATAGCGCGTATGAAGAAGAGGTCTTCGAGGCTACTGTCATCCATGATAATCGCTTGAGGATGTATAAAGTCGTTGATATGCTTCATCGCACCAGATACCGACACTTCAGCGCGAGTAACCGAGCTGAATTCCGAGTAGTCGCCGCGCGCGTCGTGAAAGTAGACTGGACATGAGACCTTGTCAATGCCGTTGATCTCGAGTATATCATCCAGCGGCAGAGGATCTCGACCAAGTAGAGCGATGTGCACATAATTCCTGTCCGCCTTTCCCATCGAGCAAGCCATCGGCACAAGATCTGCTACACTCTTCAGCGACGAAGCTGCGAACAGTACGTTGCGGTTATCGAACTTCGCTCCGCCTGTCCTCGCGACTCCTCGTAGTGTCGTAGCAAGCCTGTAGAACTTGATTGGTCCGTTGTAGTAGTGTGGTCCAACCTCATCGTTCGCTGATCGCGGTGGCGCGCCCGCCGGCTCTTTTACTGCCTGCGCTCCCTGCACGACATGTCCTGGCCGTAACGGCTTTCCCATGCGATCGTCCAGCGTGCCCAGGTCTGTAGGCATATTGTGAACGAACAGATAGACCAGTATCAGACCGAGTAAGACCAGCACCACCCTCCTCTTCCGCATCCGCCATGGCAGCCCCATGAATCCACTCGACGGAGACTTTGTTCGCGGTCGAAAGTCATCGTCTCGCTTTCCCAATTCCGCATCTCTGCTAGGCGCTCGTCGGTGGACCGCAGGCATCGTGTCCCTTTCGAGGCAGCCCGCTGTCGAGCGGAGCGTGCCTCGACTATAAGTTTGGAAGCATGCTTTGTGGAATTCTGATCGCTAGCTCCACAGCGTTCAGTCCCGTCCAGTCAAGCAGTGTCGAGTAGTAATTGCCGTAATGCAAGTGAATGTCGCTTGCGGAGGTCAGCGACTCGGTCTGCGATAAGCTTATATTTTAGAGGTGAAACATCCATGTCCGCCAAGGATACCGCGAGAGCATCGCGCAGCATACAAGGTGGAATCCGTGGAAATACGAGTTATGATTTTCTAGTCATGGAAATGTAGCCCCATTTCGACTTCTTGAAGGTTTGTAGACGTCAAGTCATTTGAACACAGCGTTCCATTCGCTTGCCACAGCTATATTACAAAAGGCTTGGGTATCACGCTATATCATTACAATAATCGTTACACGTGAGTCCTCGTTGCAAGCTCATAACCCTCCAGACAAAGCTTTTGCGAGCAGCCATACTACGGCTCTCCACTCGTCGGGTTGCTCAGGAAAGTCATGGGCACTTTCGGCGGCAGCTTCGGGCTCTTCAGAGGCATGCTCGTGGCGGCTTTGAGAGCCTCCTTCGCTTCCTTGCTGTTACTGCTGCTTGTCAGTCGTCTCTGCAACACACCGCGCCATCCTGGTTTGCTGCTTGTCGTCGGTGGCTTCGGCAGGCCGTGCATGTGGTATGGCTCGTCGGCCGTGTGTGCTCGACCAATGGAGGTTTCGTCGTCCGAGAATGGTTCTTGCCCATCGATCGACTCTCTGCTCGCGGACATGCCGTTCTGTGGGTGCGCTCGACCTTGCTCCAGAGCCATGACGGGAGTTGTAATGGATAGATTATGCAAGCCAGGTCTGACTGGCAGCATCTCGTTGTGCGCGAATGCACCAGGGTTCATGACTATTGGTTCACGATGCTGCGGGTAGCGGAAGTCAGCCAGGCCATGCTGGAATGATGTCACACTAGTGTTTCTCTTGAGAGACTTGTGCAGGATTGGTAACGCTTGCTGGTCGTAAAGCGCCTCGCGCTCCTCGATGAGTGTGCTCGGATGTCGGGTCAGGTCTGGTGTGCGAAGCGGAGAACCTGTATCCCCCTGCTCGTCGAAGAAGTCGTCAAGGTCATCGAGTTGGTTCGCAAGTTCGCCCATATTGCCGTCTACGGTGGCGGTGTCGGACATCATAGTGACCGAGCGAGTGAAGTACGCTTCGTGATCATCTGTATGAAACTCGAACTCCGGTGTGGACACAGTCATAGGAGTTCCATCCGCCACCATCATGTTCTGGCCGAGCTTCGATAGGAGACTGCGTGCCCGGGCCGAGTACATTGCAGGAGTGGGTACCGACCACCCAGACTGCTCAGGGATCCCATATAAGCTCTTAGTATGAGCATATTCCTTCCTCGTTGCGAGACTTGAGTGTGAGCCCGCCATACTCATGCGGAGATGCTTGCTGTCGTTCGGTGTACCGGTCATGTCAATGACGTTGTCCAGTACATCGAGCGCTTGCTGACAGTGCTCTGTTTGCAACAGACGGAGCAAAGGAGATATCAGGTCAGGTCCCTGTGAAACTATTTCCGGATTACGCATATCCATCGCAGGCATGATTCGACACATCGTTTGCATCGTCTTCACCTTGAACCACGGGCACTGGTTGTTGGCCATGCCCATCAAGAAGACCAAGCTGGGAAACTCCTGATCAGGCGTATTGGCTTTTACAAGTGCTGATATGCACTGCGACAGAAAATCGTCCTGTGATCGGTACTTGGACTGTGCAAAGCCTCGCAGAGCTCGTCCTAGGTGGACCAGCTTCTGCCCCTCTGCAGCTGCGGCCAAAGTTTCGGCCGACTGCAGAATCGTATTGTCGGCCACATCTTGTTCGAAGTGGTGCAGATATCTCGGCAAATTCGCCAGAACGGTGAAGAAGAGTCGCGCATCTCTGCCGACCACGTGGTTTGCGGGTAGCTTAACAAGCCTCTCCATGGTAGCCAGAGCCGCACTCATGGAATTGCTTGATCGCATACCCTTGCGGGCCAATTCATGCAGACTCTTGAAGGCATCCTGTCCTTCGACCGCAGGCTTGGCGTCGATCAGGATCTGGAGCACATTTTCGTCGCTGAGGTCCAGCTTGTCGAGGAGTAAGTTCAGGATCCAGAGAGCTTCCTGAAACTCCTTCTCATAGACAGACTCGAGGCACGCGCAGCTGGCCCAGAAGAGCTCGGGAGACCGAAGCAGCTCTTGGCTCGTCAAAGCAGCGACGCAGGTGCGTAGTGTGGTCAGAGTTTCCTGCGAGTACCGTAGAATATGGCGACAGTCCAGGTCAGCGATGGTACTCGAAAGTCGTCCGATCAGGTCCGCAAGCATGATCCGGTCAGCCTTCGTGTCCATGCATCGGAACACCTGGAGCGAACGACACGCAACATGCACATTCGAGCAGGCTGCCCAATGCATACTAACCTTCGCCCACTCTTCTCGGACGCCACTGTACGCTGTCGAGAACATCTTGAGAAGCTCCTCAATGACGAACGCCATGGCTTCAGTCAGCAGGCTGGTTTTGTCTTCGGCCTCACGATTCTCGCCATCGCTATACGGCCAGGCAATCTTCGGATCCTGTCGACGCACAGACTCAATGAAGTTCTCGATGCACTTGAGGTCGACATCGGGTCGCTCCTGTCCGATCTTGGAAATCACCAGCTCATGCAACAAGTGCACCAGCAGCTCTCGGGCTTGTTCTTGGATGATGCCGACTTGGTTGTCCCACTGCACAAGGACTACATGCAGCAGAGGCACAAATTGAGTGACGTTCAGCGTGAAGGGCGACACGACTAGGTCAACCATCAGGGTCATGCACAACTGACCCAATGACAAGCTGTGTATCTTCGCACCGCCTGGCACAACGCTTCCAATATCTGCCACGTATGGCAGCGCATTCGTCTCCAACGGTATCTGCACGTGATGGGAGGTATCGTTCGCCATGTTCCTCGGCGCGATCTGCAGGAGCAGGTGATCCACAACTCGGAAGCCGGCAGGAGTCTGCGATAGGAAGACAACAATTTGCTTGGCGTAGTGAATGAAGCCTTGCTCTTTCTTGTCCAGGCAGATCTCTAGGATGAATTGAAGCACAAGTAGGACGTTGCCGCCATACTCTCCAGTAGCCAGTGCTTGCCAGAGCGCTTGAATCTCGTTATGCAGCGTGATGCTGCTCTTAGCAGTGATCTCGAAGAGGTTGACAAGAAGCATGTAGGTCGTGGCCGTGAGGCCTCCCGCAGGATCCAGCTTGAGATGTATCTCCTGAATCCAGGGTAGCATCGCAGTGACCATGTTGCGTTGATGGTCAGGTTCCAGCTCCTTGAAGTACGCAGAGAACTCGGAGAAGACATGAAATGCAAGCTCGGGATGCTGCTTCGCCAGTCGACGAGAGATCTCAAACTGAGCGAGCTTATACACAGCTGTAGTTTTGTCAGACACACTGATGTCTAGATCCTGCAGCTTCGAAGCCGTGTTTTGGCGTTGTTCAAACAGTCGCAGCAGTCGAGCTGATTTCATCCTGATCTCGCTATCTTCGTTCCCAAGGATGAAGAGGGCCGCGCAAAGGACTTTCCAGTATGGTATTGGCGTGTCGCCCTCCTCGGTGAACACCCTGTTGATGACCTCGAAGTAGCTGGCGAGAGCTTTTGGCATCTTTGAAGAGTAACACATCCGCATGGCTTGAGCGATCAAAGATGGCTCGTCTATATTGTGCACGATCAAGTTATGGAGAGCCTTGCGACCAATGTTGTGGTTTCGGTCGCTTGGTGTCTCGAAAATCATGTGCATCCAAGCGAGTATGCGGCGAACGTCGAAATGCATGAGAGTGCGGTTGTCGGCGGTGAAAGTTAGCGGACCCGAGCACAATGTCGCCATACCGCTGAGAGCCGCAAGCTGAAGTTCGCTCTTCTCTTTCTCGAACGCGGAGTTCATGACACCGCGGTTCTTCAAATCCAGCTCTCGTTCGAGAATGGAGCGGCGGATATGGTCTTCGTGCTTCCGGATCTGTGATTCGTTGGGTGAGAAACCACACCAGTTCTCCATGAGCGAAAAAGTTGCCTGCCTCGACTGGAAGGACATGTATCGTGACGGCTCCTTCAGCTTCCGGACGTACTCGTAGATACCCTCAGTCATGGCGCAGAAGTAAGTTCTGAGCTTTTGAAAGTCAAGTTCACCTTGTATTTCGGCATCGCTCAAGTACAGCCTAGTGTACTTCGCGTAGTCAACCAGATACGTGAGTGCGTAATCATCATCCTCTGGCTGCTGTTGTAGATGGTGACACACCAAGCTCAGCACCCGGGTTACCTCAGTGCGTAAGTTGTCGGTCCTACGATTTCTCGGAGGTGGAGGGGCATTGCGTTGATGAACAAGTGTCCTTGCTTTCACCTCGGTATTGCAATCCGCGACATAAGCCTGCAGCGACCCAAGAAGGGTGTGAAACAGCGTGACGTTGGTTGCGCCAAGTCCGTCAACGGCTGCCTGTCTGACCTGAGCATTCGGAAGTGACAAGAATCGTACAACTCTCTCAAAGAGTTCAGTTGCCGAAGCAATCTTGTCCGGACCGGAAGTAGAGGATGATTTCGAGCTCTTCCGCGTGTGCTGGGACGCCACAGACCCCATACTTGATTTTGGAGGCTGCAGATTACTGCTACCAATGTTCGTCAGGGTCGTGCACGCGAAGATGAGGTGTATCCTCCACTGCTCGATGACGATGTCTGGTGACGAAACGTTGATAGGTCGTGCACTCACCCTGCCCATCGGGAAAGCTGGGTCGAAAGGTATTGGCCCTGCTTGCCTACTCGTGTCACCAAGAGCATAGACAGATCTGTGGCTGTGCGACAGGCGTTGGCAAACCACTTCTCTCGTGAGAGCTACTGCATGCAAGCACTCTTCAGAACTGAGGCGTACCAGGTTCGGGAAGATCTTCATCCACAAGTTGGCATCGTGGCCAATGTCGCTGCTGCAAAGTTCAACGAGTGTGCTGTTCACAGAGCCTCTCCGTAAGCCGTTCTGCAGGCGACTCCTCTCGGCAACAGTCAGTCGCTCATCTTGGATACTGATGACTTTGTCCGGGCTACCCTCGAGTATGTCAATGATTCGTGGAGATGGCTTGCCAAGCGCTTTGTCGAATTTGGTCACTAGGAGCAGAACGCTCACTGCAATGGCTCGAACGATTGGTGAGGGCGAGCACAGGAAGAACAAGCCATGCGATTCTACTTCGTCAACGTGCGCCAGGATGCCGGAAAGATCCAATGGCAATGGTCGAACGATTTGCTCTTCGTCTGTAGGATCGGCCACAGCTTTGCGAGTGCGCCGCTCAATCTCTTCAATCCATATCTGCAAAAGCTCCACGTAAAGCTGCAAGGTGTTCTCAATATGACCAGGACCAAGGAGACTGCCGTCCGAGACCGTTCCGTAGCGATCATCGAAGTTAATAATGAACCGCGCGAAGCCGATCGTGACAGGCTGAGCGTGCGACTGGCGAGCAATTGACTTCAACGATTGAGCAGAAGACTTTGCTATGTGCGATTCCACGTGAGCAGTTCCAGTACACAGCAGATTTACCAGAGGATTGATCTGGATTTGAGAGGAGAAGCACCGGGGTAATGCTTCTACTGCCACATGGAGGAGATCATAGTGGTTTTGTCGTAGGTCGGTGGGGTTCGTCAAATCATCGCGTTTGTTGAAGTTGAAAGCTTCGGCCATTGGCGTCTTGGGGGTGTGAGTGGCAAGCTTCTCGTCGAGCACCGCCTGCCCACCGAAGGTATTGTCGCAGATGATTGTAAGATTGCCCAGTATCTTGCAGAATCTGGCGTAGTACTCTCTCGAAACTTCGTTAAAATTCTCAGTCATTACA
>JAABUW010010399.1_pt1 | contig 10356 bp, 15 predicted proteins | sample 5560081 | NCBI WGS metagenome assembly JAABUW01 (sample SAMN10711882, study PRJNA513363) | rock metagenome | isolation source: Antarctica rocks | place: Antarctica: Victoria Land, Knobhead sud | reverse complement strand
GCGACGCGGATCCCAGTTCCGTCTGCATTCAAAAATTCTTTGTGAGTAGGATCTATGCCAGTATATCTATCATGTAGATGTGAATCCCATTTCCAGTAAGATTGGAAGAATACAATCCATCCAAGGCTAAACCCTAAACCCTAAACCCTAAATAACCCTAAACCCTATCCAGATGCCAAGGCGGGTTGACAGATGCGACTGTGCGTGGCTTTTGAGGGGAACTGACCACATAATGAATGTTCACCTGTACGTTTTCGTCAGCTGACGTTAGCAACGGATCAACTGCCAAAGCACTCACGGCTGTAGGGTCTCTGCTGACCACCAAAGCATTCACTATCCCATAGATGACTCTTGTGCAATAGATTCTTGCATTTCTCTTGCAGAGCCGTCTCTGTAATGTTCTGTGAGTATGTCAAGACATAAGAGATTTCGCCGTCTGTGTTGTCTTCTTCAAGAGCAGTTGGCTCGGTAGTAGCCTCTGGCTCCGAAGGTTGTGTGATGCATGTAATACTTACCGCGAACAGCGAAAGCAAGAGCAACGCTTTGACTTGCATGCTTTATGTTTTTTCTTTCTAATTCCTCTCCTATTCATTGTAGATTATTTCTTGCATGATCTCAGACAATAGGCCCCCTGCTTTCTCGGGCACTTAGCGTACTTCCTTGCCTTCCTGCCCCCAGACCTTTTGCCCTTATGCTTCGTAGAACCAGGGTGCATTCCACGCATGCTAGGTGTGCTACGTGTGGAAGCCATTATTACTATTTATAATACGATTATATTATAGTTCCAGGGGTCACAAGCTGTGGTGTCGCCTTTCTACTAAGCAAAATAGCAACCCCGAGAGAAACCAACATTACAAAAAGCTGACAAGCCAAAATAGAGATGTTCGCATTTTGAAACACTTCAGCGCTCATGCCAGGGAAAGCCATGGTGACTAATGATTACACATAAAGTCTATGATGTCAACACACTGACAGACAATGGGTAAGCAGTGCCAGTGGAAAGATTGGTCAACGTAACATAACTTCCGCTACTGTTGTTAGCAGTAACCTCAATCCCACATCTTGATGTTCCGCTAACAGACGCAATCATAGCAGGAGTATACGAATAAGAAGTTGGAAAAGTTATGTTCAGTTAACCTTGAGCACCAGCAACGATAGTTCCACCTGTCCAATTTACAACAAACGCGCTAGCCCCTTTAGGAACTTGAGCTGATGTGATGTAACCGGCGTTGTTATTAAACTCAGACACGTTTTCACCCCTGACTGCGTAGTTAGAATTGTTTGAGAATTCGCTAATGTTATTGCCTCGAACCGCTTAATTTGCGTTGTTTGCGAACTCACTGACATTCTCGCCTCTTATCACATAATTTGAATTATTGGCAAACTGACTGGTGTTACTGCCATTGACCGTGTATTGTGCATCGTTAGCAAACTCACTGACTTTCTGCCCAATCACAGCGTATTTTGCATCGTTTGCAAACTCACTGACCTTCTGACCAATCACAACATAATTAGCATCATTTGCAAACTGGCTCACACGAGTAGGAGGATTCAAAACATCGCTGTATTGCCCACTATGCCCAACAGCACTGATGACATGCGTATTGGCCAAATCAGTGTAACTCCAACTGAAAGCAACCTCGTTGATGTTTGTGTTTACAGGATTCAGATTCTGATACATAGACACCGTCTGTCCAAGCTGTGCCATGATGCCTGCTATTAAATCAACATAATAACTAATTGCTGTAAGTCAAAGCGTAATTGTTTGTTGCTCCCCTGGTCACATTGGTCACATGATCATTGTATGAAGCAATAAACGCTTGCCACGTGAAAGCGATTAGTGTATGTAACGCCAACAGGATCGTAACCATCGTTGGTTGTGATGTTTTCTTTGCTGACGTTGACCATGATGTTCGTGTTGCCGTAGCCCGCGATAGTAGTCAAAAAAGTGTATTGATTGCTAGGCATGGCAACCATTGCGAAAGGCACTATGACTTCGTTATTGTTCAGTTTCCTTAAGTTATGAGGAGCTGCGTACGTAGTAGTGGTGGCTGCGCAACATCCTTGACACGTGTACAATCCCATGTTCCATTGCATGATGGTGTAACCTTGGGAGGAACCCCTTGCAGGAGTAGCTGGAGTTGTAACTATGCCCAATTGCGCCGGAGTTAAGTTTGAATAAAACACCGGAGTGACAGGAGCCCCTACCAAATCTGTGTAGTTGCCGGTGTTTGCAACAGTAGAGTAACTTGGTTGCCCACTCAGACTGCTGTAATTACCCGATGTGGCAACTGGAGCCAAATTAGGAGTGTTGCTCAATGAACCATAATTACCCGTGTATGCAACAGGGGCGAGTTGCGGTGCACCCACCAAATCAGAATAATTGCCCGTGTGACCAACTGTGCTAATAATTGGATCATTGATTTCATCATTGTCATTCTGTAGATTAGTCAGCGTTTGTCCCAATTGCGCCATAGCGGGCACACTAACAAAACATCATAAAATCACCTTCCTATGTTAGCCTGTGCTACTAAAATGTAATGCCTCCATCTGTTCAACAAAGCATGGTGTTCTGCCACTTCAGCAACCGTAGCATCACCAAACATTACTATTCTAGACTCTCTAGCAGTGATCGAAGGTCTGTTTTCCCACTCTGCCAATGCGAACTCTTGCCATTCGTTCTTAGGTCTAGAAGCTAAGAACGCCTCGTGCTCTTCATCCCGTACTTCCACCTCAGATTCTTGAGAAGCCACGCCTGGCATTCGTTCATCTTCTTCAGGGATGACACGAGACTCGTCTGCCTGCAAGTCATCATCGGACCGTGGTTGTTGCCGTGGTTGCCTAGGTCTAGGCTCCTCTTGTAGAAGAGTAGAATAGTACTCGCCAGCAGCATCTGTTCGTATTCCATACTTGTTTCTTGAAGCTTCGCTCAATGTTGAGCTCCCTCCTCTGAGTGCGATCCTTCTGAGTATCCTCTTAGCTATCATCTTCCTCTTATTCCTCTGTTAATAAGATCTGTTTCTGTCACTCGTCTGCCTCTGCCTTATGCCATTATAGTTCCTCTGGAACGTTGCTCTATCTGTAGCACCCCTCGTCGCCATGGTTATGTCCCATGCCATCTTCTGAGGCATGTACTCATTCACCCATTCCATGTCCACTGGGATGTTGGCTGTGGCTCTTCTCCAAGGGGAACCAGCTCCCGATTGATAAATGGGTGCTTCTGGCGGCTTCGTGGGCTTCAGGTTATCTGGGATTGGATTCATCACCAGATTAGGGTCTCCTATGTGGTCGATCACCCTATTGCTCTCTTCCACCCTTTAAGCCTTGATGGACTCATCCCAGACAGCTGTCCTCTGCTGAACCACTGGAAGCTTCCTATAGTTGGTCTCTGCTTGCTGCCATTGATGCCTCATGCTCTTAGCCAAAGCCTTCTTCGCGTTGTGGTCTGGGAATTGGACCATCATCGCCATAGAAAGTGCCTTTGTTGTAGAACCACGTGACATCGCTGCTTCTGAGCAGTTGCACACCTTGATGCATGGGTTTGCCTTAATCCCACGCCCCCATTACAGGGTTTCTGATCTTGGACAAGAACCCTGGCATCTGCCTCTCTCCTAAAGGAAGCTGTGGCAGGTTGACACCGGTCCCTGACACGTACTTGATAGGGAAAGCGTATGCTCTGGGCCACATCTTGAATGAAGTTGTCAAACAATCTGAAAACTCCTGGCTGCAGACTATCTGATCCGAGCCTGTCTTCCTGCTGACCTTATCCACGTCGATGCACATGATGTATCTGCTTTGCTTGTCCCCGTAAGGTCTGTTGGCGAACTGCTCGTCCCCATTATCGTTGGGTTTCTGATAAAGGAAGTTTTCGTTGAGCCGCGTATTTGTCTCGTGCAAAGTGGTTGCCTGCTGCCAATCAGTGGTGCACTTCATCTTCCCCGAGTTGCCCCTGACAGGTGGCTGCAAGACCATGATAGCCAATGCTAGCCATTCAAACAGTGTGTCCCAGTCGTCTTTTTTTGGTCAATAAATTCGGGATGAAAGCTTCCACCCTAGTCAATTCTGCCACCCTTCCAACTTCTCCACCTCCTTCCCCAAAGCACTGACTATCTCTAGCAGCTCCTTGTGAGTCTTGCCGAACAACAGCTCCTTCTGATCTCTATCTTGTCTGCCCTCTGCCACGAAGATGACCCAATTTAGCCATGCGATCCAAGCGTTGCTCTTCTTATAGTAGGGGTCCTGAGCTGGCCTATGCGCGGTTCCGTTTCTGTACCGAAACGTCACTTGCAGAGCGTTGAAGTAACACCGCTGAGTTGTGTACTTCCTTTGCTGAGTAATGCCGTTGTTCTGAGGGCGTAGGTCCTCGTCAGCTTCCTCTAGCTCTGCATCTGCCTCTTCTCTGAGCAATCTGGCAGCTGCTTGCATGCTGTCTTCATCCAAGGGAGCTTATGTAATCCAGCAGATTAGTCTGTCCACGTGCGCACGCGTCCATCTTCCTTGTCTATCAGCTTCGCTATAGTTCTCGTTGCTCCAGTCCCACCCAATTAGGTCTTCTTCGTTTCTACCATGCCCTAGCCGCCACATGGATCTGAGCAACCCCACATAAGCTTCGCTCGTGCTCTTGATAGCCCCTATCTGATATGCTTGCTGACGTGTGGGCATGTCCTCACCCAACCACTTTACAATCTCCCTTTTGAGTTGTCTGACCCTGAACTTGTCAGCTGGAGTGATCGTGGGCAACGCCTCTCCTTTAGGATTATTATCGTCCCACTCAGTCCATGGGGCAACAAGACTTGGCCTCTGAGCTGCGCGTGTGTCTGAAGGTCTGTCAGCATCCAAATCTGGTATACGTGGCACTTCCCCTGGGCGTCGTACAACCGTTGCTCCTTCTGGAAGTATCTGCCTAGACGTATTTGTTCCCACCACATTTGCCGGTGCTGCTTGGGCCCTCTGATTTGACGGCAAAGCGACTACGCTGCGAGCCAAGATTATAGCTTGTTCCTTGTTCTTTATTGGTGAATGTACGAGGACCTCGGTAGTCATTGTTATCTTTGTAATAATTCAACTCTAATCTTATTTCGGATACAGTGAGCAAAGCTGGATCGAACTTAAACGTTGCTAATTCTTGAGCTGAATACTTGCGCTTTCTTTCGTAATTAATCGTAGGAGCAGCGCTGGTGGAAGGCAAAGGGATTTCCGGCATAAGACTGACCATTTTGAAGTTGTGTGTCGACTTTAGCACATAATTTACGCTTTATAAGGTTGTGAAGCGTTGCTCATGCGCAACGTTTACTAGACGAAGAAGGCCAAGGGGGTGTATGAGGGTGGCTTCGCCCCCCTATTACCCCACCCCTGGCATAAAAACAGGGGGGTGGTATGTCCGGCGGGGTGATTCTCTGTGGTTTCTCTATGCTTTGTCTATGTTTTATCTATAATATCAAAATACCGGTTATACCACAGTTTCCTGCAGATCTGTGAGATTCTATGGTATTTCTGGGTTTTCTCTACAATTTTCCTATACCCCTGGTATTATGGTATTATGGTATTATCCCTATATACTCTTAATTTAGTTATAAGAATATAGAGATAGTATAGAGAACTGTAGAGATACTGTAGAAGTATGACTCTGACTGATGTAGCACTGTAATACCTTAATACTAGTAGGGTGGGTACCCTAAGGGGACCCCCAGGGTGGGCCACCCACACACACGCACACCCCTGTTTTACGGCGAGACTGGACGATTACGTAATAATTAGTCATAATACCGAATATGACGTAAAAGACGAACGAACACTCAAAGCCGAATGAGTTTGGTCTAGTTCTCATGAGGAATTCCCGAAAAAAGGTGGTATTTGCGGTATTTTGGGATTATGACTGATTTAAATTACGCAATCATGACTAATCCTCCTCCTCGTCCATGCTCAATTCCGCGGCTGTCATCCATCCTTTCTTACGTAATAGATAGATACACCCCTCTGCTGGGGAATTTCACCAGGCCCCTCTGAGACGTTCCCGCTAATCTATTTTGCCCTATCTTCAGATCCATCTCCAGAAACTGCCTCTTCATCTCATCCTCGTTGTATTTCATGTACGACTGGCCCTTGAATCTGGCTGCCACGCATGCAAAGATGTGATTGAGAGGGAGGACGCACGTCACCGTACTGCGCTTCGCCAGGTCATCAGCCAGACACGCCTTTTCGTATGCGTCTTCCAGAAGGTTCCTCATGGCACGTGAGTTGTGTCCCCTGTTCTTGAAGGTCATCTTCAGCTTGTCATCCTCCCATGCGCTGCGCTGTGCGTAGTAATCTCCTACCCACGCAGGCACGCACGCCGCACAATTCGGCTGAGGATGGCAGACATTGTAACAATGTACTACACTGAGCATTCTAGTAATTGTGGGTAGTGCACTGCCACGTGTCACGTTGCCATCCCAAAGGGCAACCAAATCTGGTCTTTTAGCTGCCGTGAAATCTTCAGGGTTGTCGGCTGCTAAATCTGGGACACGTGGCACTTCTCCAACCCTCCTCACGGCGGTATAACCTTCGGGTAGCCGTTGATTAGCTGTGTTTAAACCGGCCATGGTTGGCTAAGCTGCTTGATATTGCATGGCCTATTAATATTGTATGGCTGAACTCCGAATCTAAGACCCTCTGACCAGAACAACCACGGGGTTTCGCCAGTGCACTTTGCACGATTATTTTATGGGAGTTTTTCACTACTTTCTTGGGATTGTGTTTTGAATGCCACTTCGATGTCACCTCTCCTACGTAGTAGACTGCCTAGATTCGTGAGAGTTGAGCATGCCTATGATATGATTGCCATGATTGGCACAAGTGATCAACCTTGTTGGCGGGCGCAAGCTTGTATAACCCTTGTTCTTCTTTACGTGGTGGTACAAACTGCACAGAGTCACATAGGCGCTTGCAGCAAGTGGCCAAAATTTGCGCGTTGTAAGTCCATCATCCACAGATCAAGCATGCTTTAACGCACAGCCAATTGCAGTCTTGTGTTGAAATGCTGCACCGGGCCTGGTTCGAACTAGGTTCGAACTAGGTTGCCGTTATTTCATCATGTTTTCGGGCCTATTTCCTATTTTTGCACTGCCCTCTATCTACTTACAAAAACTCTTTTGAAAATTCTAACCGGGAAAGAAGTGAATCGATTTTTGTCGAATGCGGTATCTTGATATTCTTGTATGGCATACTCCACAACTTCGACAATCTGCAAATTAAGCTGAAATGCCATTTGCGTCTCACAAAATGTTTTGAGTTTTGCTTGTCAAACTCGCCATGACAGCTACTGACACTCACTGCTTCAATACACAGCCTCTGGACCTACAAATCATCACAAGAAATTGTCCAGCTGCAGGATTCCGCCGCATTTACAGCCTAAACAGTGATCCAGTGAGCAGTCTGGTGCAGTCAACTTCCTGGTGGTAATGTGGACATGACCAGCGTCAACCCTGCACCGAACCACAGTGGGGACAAAGTCGCTTACAAAACCTTGATGCATACTGATCTGGCTTGCACACGCATAGCAGCACTATGCAAGCAACAAACAATACTATTAGACCACAAGCCACCAGCCTACCTTGCAGGGTAGTGTGGTGCGTAAACTGATGCCATGCAATGTCTGACTGACCAGGCTGTGCCATCAAACAGCACAAGCATGTTGGGCCAGTCAGGCAGGAATCAGGCGCCTTCCTTCACTCTATGCCTGTGTTGCAGAAGAACAGCCTTGCAGAACTTCCTTGATGGTTTCAACATGAGCTACTACCATCTCCCAGAACTGAATCCTGGAAGCCTGATGAGCACCATTGGCAAACTGTGCACTCTTTTCAAAGCCATTTGCAAGCTTCAGAGGATCAAGGATTTGTTCCAAGAGCTCCTGACCATCAGGTAATGCCTTCAGCGTTGTCTGCAGCGCTGTAGATAGTCTACCAAGAGCCAGCCAGTAATGCTCTTCTTTGTTTGCTTGAGAAGAAGTCACTGGCTTGATACTTTGTACAGTCCTGAAGCAAATATTGTACAGGCGGTCAAGAGCCTGGTCATCTTGAGCGTCCTCAAAGCAAGCTGCCAGTTCTTCACTATATGTGGCAGTAGTTGTGACAATGACAAGGATCTCTATCTGTCCAGGCTCTAGGCTGCCTACAATTCGGCACAAATCCTTATGCAAACAAACTGAAAACATCAAAAGCGTGAAATCCCGCGAAGCTCCTTGTGCAACAAAAGCCAACCTGTCCGTGCAGAAGGGCCGGCTCGTGGGTTTTTGCTTCTGGGTGCTTGTATTGCGCCTACAAAATCACAGCTTCCTCAGCGAAGCCTCTTGTCGTCTTTTGATTGCGAAGACAAATGCCTGAGCCTGCGCACCAGGATTGCCTGTATCGTACTCTGCCCTGTCGCGGACACGTCCAGCACAAGCTGTTGGAAAGGATGTCGCTCGGCTTTGTTGTTTGAACTTGGAGGCACTTTCAAGGGAAACCGGCATTGTTGGCCTCCAGCAGCGAGGAATAGAAACCTAAACGAGACAAGCGCGCCTCACAAGCAACATCTTGTCTTTCCTGGACACTGTGCTTCGAGCAGCTGCTGGGAGTCGGGGCATTTACAATACGCCCTAGCGCCCTATTTTGAGGCTGTACTGGAGCGTTCACGCTCTGCACTGCACACTGGCAATGCAGCAGTTGCTGGTTGCGACTGTCAGAGCAGACAACCCATCGGGCACTGTTTTTGACAATTTTCAACTGCGGGGGCAGGGCGAGCTGCAATACTGCTTGATCGAGATTGATGAAGGCACAGATCCGGACAAAGCGCTGACGAGGTTTGCTTCTTCATGCCTTGGACGTCTTGAATTGCAGACTGTGAACGACAGACCTTCATTACTCTATTGCATCATCAACAGCACCTGAGCACGTCTCAGCTTGCTTACTGTAGGAAGTCGCCTTTCGAATCAGACCAAGTTCGGATCTCGCAGTTGACTCCTTTTCAGTTTAGACATAAGCTTCCGTCTGGACAGGATCAACGCTCAATACTTCTGGATGTGCATGGATTCAAAACTCCGTTCCTGAGGTCTTTGTGGAGGGGTTACAGACTGCAGCAAGCCTTTGGAAAGGCTGTCATTGTGTTCAGCTGGCCTTCTAGATCCACAGTTTTGAATTACCAGCTGGCACTGGAAAACCTCCCCAGATGCGCGCCTGCACTGTCCAGTCTGCTGGTTATAGTGCAACCACGGGTATGTGCTGAATGCTGAACTGGACACATTATGTGCAAATATTAAAAAAGGCTGAAAGTATGAGCAGCTACCTTGGTCTACAGGTGACTTGCGTTTTGGGTGTATTTCACAGCATGGGCAGCCGTCTTGCAGCGCTGGCTGTGCAGCCACACACACTAAAACGGGGCCCACAGCAGCACAAATTTGTTTATGCTGCAGCTTTGACATGCGTCAACAAGATTTTCAACGCCAGCTTGCTGATGGAGGAGCAAGCAATGCTCACAGAGAGCCTGTGTTGCTTGCGTCCAGCAGGGACAAGGCATTGAAGTATTCTTCACTGGTCCACACACTTCCCCACACTTTTCTTGATCAGGAATATATGGATGGTTCTGGAAGTCGTGCTGGTTCCTGTAGCACATCATTTTGTTGCCCTGAAAATTTTGCTACATTGGACTGCTCGGCAGCAAGCTGCTCTGACAGCGACAGGCATGATTATGTTTGTTCTTCCCCTGCAGTCATTGCTTGTCTTCAGAGGCTATTCAACAATGAGGCTTGGGACACAGCGCCTGAAGTCATAGTCAGGCCAGTCATTGCCGAAGAAAACAATAACAGGAACAAAAGAACCTTGGAAGTCAGGACTCTTGTTGGGCCATGATGTTGTGACACTTTTATTGTGTCACATCAAAGCTCCGGATCTTGCACCCTGCCACAAGAATGATTCAAGACGATGTAAAGTGGCGCATGTGCGCAGTCGTGAACTCATGCATAACCCTCAGAACTTTGAATCTGTAGTATAGCAATATATATTGGCGCGCAAGGCTTGCCGCAGCTGGCCGCAGTTGTTACGTCATCGGTCGAGCCTGTAATGACTCTGCCAAGGCTTCTGTAAGACAAAAATCAGATGCTCAACAGAATGCAGTGAATGAGCCGCGTACCTTTTTGACGATGTCAAACCTAGAGGATCACGATGTCTTAGTGAGTTTCATAGAGTTACAAGCCCTGTACGCGCACAAATTCAGCACACGTGTGCACCATTGCTTTCAACTCAATCAGCATGTATGCATTTTCATCAGCACATCAAGGCGTAACAATGGTCTTTTGGATGACTTTCATTGAAAGTGGCATTTGCTCTATGCATGATGGAATGC
>JAABUW010010398.1_pt1 | contig 10357 bp, 17 predicted proteins | sample 5560081 | NCBI WGS metagenome assembly JAABUW01 (sample SAMN10711882, study PRJNA513363) | rock metagenome | isolation source: Antarctica rocks | place: Antarctica: Victoria Land, Knobhead sud | reverse complement strand
TAGCCCCACGCGTGCCCTGGAAAGGCATGGTGCCTCCGGAGCCGCTGTCCGCAGGCCCCGGGGATGGCGAGCGGTGCAAAAAGTAGCTGCTGGCCCTGAGTGTAATCTGACTCAGATTTGACACAACTTCGTTCGTCTAGCGAAAGTGACAGAAGCGCAAAAAGTGGATACCGAAGCGCAAACAGCTTAGCCAAGTTCTTGCCGTTAAGTCACAGCAGCAGCGGCATGGCACGTACAAAGCAGACGGCGCGCAAGTCGACTGGTGGTAAGGCACCAAGGAAGCAACTAGCAACAAAGGTCTGCATCTGCTACAACCCGCTGGCTCCTTTTGCTCCTGCTGCTCCGTTTGTCACATTATTGCTTTTGCATTGCAGGCCGCACGTAAGTCTGCTCCCACAACCGGTGGGGTCAAGAAGGTACTCATCATTGGCAAAAATGATTTCGTTGTGTTCTTGTGTGGAGTCAACTGTCCTATTTTGGGTCTCATATATTGCGGACATCGTGAAGTCACACACTGCTGATTTGCTTGCTTGTGTACTCTGCAGCCTCACAGATACAGGCCCGGAACAGTCGCTCTACGTGAGATCAGGAAGTATCAAAAGTCCACAGAGCTGCTTATCAGGAAGCTTCCATTTCAGAGGCTTGTAAGAGAGATTGCACAAGATTTCAAAACAGGTGAGGTTCAATGCGAAGTTGGATGCATTGCACAATGTGCTGCTGCCATGCGGCGTTTGCTGCAATGATTGACTTGACTGGTACTTTTTTGTGCAGACCTGAGATTCCAAAGCTCAGCTGTTCTGGCGCTGCAAGAGGCTGCTGAGGCTTACTTGGTGTCCCTCTTTGAAGGTATGACTGCACAAGGAATAGAGTGCTGCTGGGGACTGTCTATGATAGCTGCTAAGCCTTTACAACAATACATACTTTGCTGTGCAGACACCAACCTGTGTGCAATCCATGCCAAGCGTGTGACCATCATGCCAAAGGACATTCAGTTGGCCAGGCGTATCAGAGGAGAGCGTGCCTAGAGCCAGCAAGCACATGCAAGTTGTGCTGCAACACTGCATCCATTTTGCTGATGCCACCCTGAAGTGTATAACTGTGCTCAGCTATGACAAACTGTAACCTTTGGCTGCTGAAGAGCATACATGAGATTAGACAAATGTGTCAAAACAGGCCTGATCATTCTCTGCGTGCATATGACCGATTAGCTGGATGAGTTGACTTTGTAGTTGCATAAGCGCACTTATCTCTGCTGTGTACACCTTACAAGATTTGCCATACATGGCAAGCTCTTGTAGCGCACCACCTAAAGCCTGCCCTGAGGGCAGATCAAGCACAATCAAACTAAGCTTCGTTCAGAGATCAAGACAATTTAGTCCAATGCAGATGGTGAGTCTTGGTATGCCAAACTTCAACAGCCATTTCCTTGATAGACTCAGATACCGGTATACGTCGCCAAGGACGCACTGAATTGCAGAGCTCAGTGAAACGCCTGGATCATGAGTATTGTGATGGATACAGTACTACTGTATGGTATGCAGTCATGCAAAGCTGTACGTGTTAGGCTGCGCAATGCATTGAACAGCCATGTGGTTGCACCCAATTGGCATGATGTCATGCAGGTATTTGCCCATGCAACAGCAGGGTGCTTGACAATCAGGCATTTTATCGATCTTTCTAACGTAGTGCTCCCTGGCAGTCTCCGCACAAAAGAATGTAGTGTTCCGCACAACAAACGTCGATAGTGCAACAGTCACAATTGTCCACACGATGTGTCAATAGCCCATTGCACCCAGGGGTGCAGCTGTGATCTCATAGGCTATGCTGCCATCTGTACCAAGCAAAAGCTGCAGTATGAATGTGACAAGCGCAGCTGCTGCTGATGTATCCTGCAAGACGTGCTGAAGATGCGTGCGCACACACTGCACTGTTTGAGCCAACAGCAATCAAGGAATGAGGAGTCAGCACACACAGTAGATGTTACATATATCTGTCTAAGGACAGCTGTCGCAATTCATTGATGCCTGGGTATCAAAGAATTTGCCCATATCACGACACATGACAGCAATGCAAAAGGGATGCCTGCAATACCACAAGACATCAGCTACCCTGCTACGCCCTTTGCTTCTTCACAGCACACGAACAAATAGTACCAAGTAACAACAATCCATGCTGACCTACCCACCTCAAAACACCAATTACACTGAACCATTTAACAAGCCCTCAATCTTGTTCCTTGACATTGCTAGATGAGCTTTCAGGCGCTCCTGAGCTGCTCAACCGCATCTGCGATGGGCTTCTTCTTGTAGCCAACAACTTGGTCTACCACCTCCTTGCCACCCTTAAAGAACTTGAAGCTGGGCAGAGTCTGGATCTTGAGCTCCTCAGCGACCTTCTCCAGTGCATCCTCTGAGGTGTCAAACTTTGCAAAGATCACGTCAGGGTTCTTCTCCTGCAGAATGAGGTGCACCAAATTGAGCACAAAGGCCTCGCTAAGTTGACAGTGCAAATGCATACTTGGCCCCAGCAGGGAGCAGACAGGTGTCACCACCCTGCAACTTTCTGTCACTTTGTTGACAAGACCTTGCAGGACTGTATCTGCTCATTGCATCCTGGGTAGCATCTCAATGACGGCATGAGCAGAGCATCAATCTGCAGTAAGGTAACTGTACTACACTGCTTCTTTCACTGTACAGGCTGGCACTCACAATCAGTGCAAGGTATTCAATATAGAGACTGACAGGCACAACCAGGGCAAGGTGTAACAGCTGGCATGCTGACCTGCAGCTCCTCGATGTAGGGAGCAATCATTGAGCACTTGCCACACCAGCTGGCCATGAAGTCAATCACCACAGGCTTGTTGGACTTGAGCAGCTGGGTGTACTCCTTTTTGTTGTTGATGATGGTAAGCTTGGTGGCGTCTTCCATTGTGCTGTCTACCTCTCCAGCACTGCGGAAGTACTCCAGAGACTTCTCTGCATCTGGAATCATACTCTTTGAACCAGGCTTCCAGTTGGCAGGGCACACCTGCACAGATGCATATATGAGGCAACGACGCAGGTGAAAGGCTCTGCCAAAGGTGAATGCAGCTGAAGTGAGGAGGTTGTGAACAGTTTGCGTTATGAGTGAAGAGTGACTCGGCAACTTTGGAGTGTTGGTAAAAGCATGTGACTCAAGAATTGCATGGGGAGCAAGTGCTGTCTGGGGACACGCAAGACATTGTCAGGAACTGGTCAAGAAAAACAAGCTGCTGTGTCCATGTGTTTATCAAAGATCTGCTGATGTGTGATATCTCACAATGCCAGATCAGGTGCTCAGAATACCCACTGAGCCAGACTAATCTATGAATAAAGGACTGCTGACCAAGAGAAGCTCCAGCAAATCTATCAAGCGTGCCCATAGGCTAAATAATGCACTGCATACCTCTCCATGCTCTGCGGTGAATTGGATAGCTTGCAGCAGGCGCAGGGCCTCATCCACACTGCGGCCAATGGGCAGATTGTTGATGGTAGACTGCTCTAGCACCCCCTGAGGATTGATGATGAACAGGCCACGCAGGGCTATTCCCTTGTCCTTGACCAGCACTCCATATCTGGCTGCAATTTCCTGCAGATGATATGCCGGTTGTAGGCATTTGATTGTTCACAATCCCATTGCTGACTGTGCAAGTGCACATGATAGAGGGGACAACAGGGCACCAGGGACAGGAGACACAGCTTGCAGTTCAGAAGCCGGTAAATGGTTTGGAAAGGTGCAGTACTAGGTATTTACCTTGGTGGTGTCAGCCATAATGGGAATTTGCATGATACCAAGACCACCCTTCTTGCGTGGTGTCTTGATCCAGGCCAGATGTGTCTCTTCAGTATCACAGGAGGCTGCAATCAGCTGGCAGTTCAGCTGCTCGAACTGCTTGGCTCTCTCACTGAAGGCAATAATCTCTGTTGGGCAGACAAATGTGAAGTCCTGGAAGCAAAGGCAATAGGTGTCAACTGCGGCAGCAGCAACAGCAGCAGTACCGTATTGTCCAGAAAAGCGCAATTGAAAGTCAGAGACCTGCAGGAGTCACCTTGGGATAGAAGAAAAGAATGACGTATTGTCCCTTGTAGTTCTTGAGGGAGACCTCACTGATCTCACCATCTATCACAGCTGCAGCATTCAGTCTTTCTCACAGAAGTAAGTAGCCTCAAACTGCTGCATTTGCAAAAGAGTCCACGCAGGTGATGACGTGAAACACGTTATTAAAGAAAGCGCCCTTTATCGCACACACTTAGGTAGTATTGATTACCTGGAGCAGTGAAGTCTGGGGCAGGTGCGCTGACGAAGGCCTCTGCCGCCGGATAGACGATAGTGCTATAACTTCTGAAGCCGTTTGAGGGCCTGACGTCCACCACTGGGGTAGCGTCGATCTTAGCACGCTTGGCCGGGTTGTTTTCGACAGAACACATGGCTGGAAGGATGACAGATCCTCCTGCGAGCGGGATGCACAGCCTTCAGCAGGCCTAATGCGATGGGTCGGGCCAGTGAGTGTTAACCGTAGCAGCGGTCCAGGTCTGATTGTATCGTGCGGATCACAGTCAGGTGCTCACCTGCGACGCCTACAGCACGATGCGCTTGAGAACTTCCACTCTGGGCAGCCTTGGCAAATCCACTGGAAAGTGAACTCAGCAATCGTCTTCCCGCTCCGCTCATACCGTCATGCTACAGCCAAAGCTGCTGCTGAACTATTATGTTACGGTTACTCTAACTGGCATGACGCGAGACACGGGTAACAGATCGAGATTCCTACTTTTGTGTTCGTGTTTGTCGTTGCTGAGTTTGACTACGGTAGTGTATTCGATTCACTTTCTATCTACGAGATTGATGCATCATGAGATTGGATCAACGGGTACCATCGGCGTTACAGGCTTGTCGCGGTAGCCTCCAGCATTTACAGCTTGAGCCAAGCAGTGACTTCAATGACTGATGGCATGACAAATGCATTATTGGTCTGAGCATCAAAATGGAATCAGCAGCCTCAGCTGCCAATGTGGTACATAGCTGCAAAGTGTGATTGGTGCTTGAGCAGTTCCTGTGGAGGGCCTTGCTCAACAACCTTTCCCTTATCCATGACGACTGCCCAGTCACACTCAAGTATCGCATCCAGCCTGTGTGCAATTTGGAGAATAGTGCTTTCTGGCAAATGCGTGGTAAGAATGTGCTGCATGAGGCGTGCAGTCTCTGGGTCAACATTGGCCATAGCTTCATCTAAGCAGACCACCCTTGGTTGCTCCAGAAGTACTCTGGCCAAGCACAGTAACTGCTGCTGCCCTGCAGAACACATGGCAACTGTCAATTACAAACTTGACATGTGCAACAGACATGTTGTATGACAAGTGATGCAATGCTGTTTACTCAATTTTGAAGCCCTTTTTGGGCAGACTGCACTTTTTTGGAATCTCTTTTTCTGTACCGGTTTGGGACCTTGTGGCATGGCATGGCACACATTGGACATTGTGATCATTGTGCAATCTGAACTTGCATGTAAAGACAAACAGCATGAAGTGTCCCAGCTATAGCTACAGATAGAACATCCATAAAATCAGCTTGGTTTATGACATACGTTTTAGAAATGCATTTGAGCAATGCTCTCGACAGCTTGTAAGGCAGAAAGGACTGATTGAGGAGTAGATGAGTGTGTTAGTCAGTGTCAAAGCCATTGAGTAAGGGCAAGGGAAGTAGTCTGAAGCGCTGACCTTGGGACAAACCCATGCCTCCCTCACCCAGTTGCATAGAAAGCAGTTGACCTCCAAAATTTGGCCACTGCAGCAGCAGGCCAGCACAGACATTCAGCACGATGCAGTCAAGACATGCTGGTACAGTACTGATGTGTCCACATGGGTTTTGAACATAGCACCAAACTGGGCATCATGCAAGCATGCAAGGTGCATATGCTTGCATGGATGCACCTGTCTCTGGATATGAAACTCTGTGGATGAGCGTGACTCAATGACAGGCTTTCTGTCTTGCGGCCGTCTGGAGTTCTGGACAGAGGGGCTGTGCCGTGATGAGCCCTGCCCTGCGGGACTACCCTGATGGGTGGCCCCCACAGGCACCACTCTCCTGGGGACTGGGTAGCTAGATTCTAGGGATGCTGAGTGGCTAGTGGGATCTTGCCTTGCCTCAGGGGCCATGGCTGACTCACCATGCATGCCCTGAGCAAAAGACAGAACATTGACGTGCTTTTCAAGGGAGGCTGCTTCTCAAATGACATGCAACTGTGCACTTCAGTACAACATACACTGGGTAGCGCACACTTGGTCAAATACTACTGGCAGCTGGAAGCAGCAACAGGCTGTGAACGTGCTCTGTGGCTTGCAGTAGCCAAATATGAAAGCTTTGCTTGCCCAATTGTGACATGTTTCAAGGCAGCAGATATGCTCGGCAAACAAGCTGGGGAGGGGGGTAAAATCCATGCTTATCTCCAAGACATGCGAGCTAACATTGCCTCTATGTAGACACGGTGTCAGACATACTCGCCTAAAATTCTGATGCGCTACAATACACTGTCTCTCACAACACACTGTCTCTCACTGCAACACATTGTCTCTCACCACAACACACTGTCTCTCACCACAACACACTGTCTCTCACTCTCACGCACCATCATAAACATACAAGCCTATATCTCTAAGGGCTTGTCTGCAGGCTTTGATGACAGGTGTTGCTGTGCGTGTCTTGTCACCACACTGCCTTTACCATGTCCCCAATGCCAGGAGTGCAGCGTTACCTGCTCAGTCTCTGGAGGTGCCTGCAACGCTGATCTGGTAGGTGAAGCTGACTGTTGCTCTGGTGTCCTGCCACTGCTGGTGACGCCTCCGCTAAGCCCGTTGGTGCTTCTGTGCCTGGCAACAGTTTGCACTGGGACTGTAGTAGCCAAGGGAGGAGCAATGGGAGGCAGACTGGAAGATGTCACCAAGGTAGCTGAGGCCAATGTATTGTGAGGAGCACTGCCTGTGGAACAACAGGGCCCGCCTGATTTTTGCTATAGCTGTTAAGTCAAAGGTGTTGACGGTTAAACAAACAAGAAAAGGATTCAAAACAAAGAAAGCCTGACAACAAAAGCTTGTTTCTGGTGTCATGAAAGCAATGTGGCTCAAGCATTTTCATCACCCTCTCTCTCCAGGAGGATTGCAATGCATTCTGCCAGTTTTCTTGTGAATTATGATTACTGGCAGACCAGAATGAGCAGACACAGAAGCGTGGAAACACAGTTTGCAGTGTTACAGCACAATGTGCTACGTACACAATGCACGCTCAGGCTTGTTGCTGACCAGTCTGGGACATGCCATGAGTGGAGATCCCATTTAGCATCTGCCCATTTGGCATCTGCCCATTTGGCATCTGCCCCCCAGAGGATGCAGATGCAGACAGTGACCTAGACAGCCCACCAGGGCCAGAAGTCAAGGGCTGCCTCAAGACAGGCACAACATGGTTGTCAGGTAAGTCAAGTGATGCTGAGCTGGCAGGGAAGGATGGCGGGCCAAAGTGGGATGAGACTGGGGCAACACGCAAGACCCTGGTGTGGCCTGAGCTGGTGAGGGAGGCTGAATCTGGATGCTGTAGGAATCCAGTCAAGGACGACCCTGCCTCCTCTAATAACCTGAAGGCAGGCAAGCAGTGTTTACATTTACAATTGACATGTGGCATTGTTGTTTTCCGAGTTTGGGGTGTTTCTGGTGGTATAAGAGGCTGACGCAGAAAGTCCGCGTGAAAGCAAGAACAAGGATTCCATGTGAAATGGCACATGCAGCAAATGCCAAGCGTGTACGGCTAGGGTGCAATATCCTGATCTCTTGCTCATGTGTGTGTTGGTGCTGACTGCATCAATTAGACGCATGTCACATCTGGCATCCAGCGCCAGGATTCTACCTTTCCTCTTCTTCTGTGACAGACAGGGTGCTGAGGCTGAGGCTGCCCAAGGGGGCGCTGCCATGCAGGGGGGGCTTGAGTGCCAGACGACTGGGGACCCCTGGTCGCACCAGGGGGGACCTTGGGGGTGTCCCTGTCGCACGAATCAGAATCCTTGAGCTCACAAACTGCCGATCTGGTGGTGATGGTTTGGAGGATGTTGACGTCCAATGCGCTCAGTAGATGCATGTCAGTCAGAACTAAGGAGGACTCTCAGAAAACCTCAGTAAGCAGCAGCAGCAAATGTGCACGCAAACATGGTCTGCAACGATGACCTGCAATGCACAAAACATGCGAACTTCATTATCTTGATGTTCTCAATGCCTGACCTGCAAGCATCAGAGGCACCGTGTGTCTTTGATGCATTCAGGACTGCTTTGCTGCTCATATGCCCTAACCGCCTCAGCTATGCAACCGCAAGCCACAGCAGAGTGCATTCAGCCACAGAGACTGCCCACCACACAGACTGGCTGGGTTTATCACTTGTGGATACATAGGCCACTAGCCACAGCAGTACATGTAACCACTTTGAGTCCAAGGCACAAGAGTCGTTGGAGACTGTACCAATCAGGGTGCATTGCCAACAGACTCTGCTGAGGTGCAGCCTGTACTGCACAAGGTTGTGGGTCTCACAAGAGCCGATGCCCCCTCACAGGGTAGCTATCTAGCCTCACAGGGTGGCTATCTAGGGCCTTAGCCTCAGCAGGATTTGTACATCATTCTGGCAACCATCAGGGTAAGCCTTGTACAATAGGCCCATCAGGACTAAAGAAATAAAAAAAGGTTGTGGGTGCGTCACCTGTGGGGACTGAGGAAGCAACAGATGAAGCGTAGGAGGTGATAGCAGCAGGGATGGGCTGGCCTGCTGCTTTGGACCTGGACAGGCTCAGCCCAGCCAGCACGTCCCACAGACCCACATCCTTCAGCAGAGACATCATGTGCCTGTCGCTGTGCATCCCCAGAGGGTCTAGGTTCTCCCGAATGCTGCCCTGTGGGGATCATATACATTCATTCTGTAGTGCTAATAAGAAGATTATGACAACAAGTAAGCAAAGAAACAAGTAAAATACCGGGAAAAGCAAAGGAGAAAAGAAATCCAATATGAAAAACAAAGAAATCTTCATGTAAGAAATATTGCGTACTATTACAAGTATGATGTTGATAGTGATGCTATACATCCAGTACTCAATATATTTAATGCATCATTACTAACCCAGATGACATATGCTGTTGCTGTTAGTGACCCACTTGTTCCTGCTTCCCATGTGTGTTGTGATCAATGATTCCACCAGCAAACTGTACATTGACTGCTGTCAGTCTGGGCACCTCTGTACCATTTCAGATGAACACGGCAGGAATCATAACATGTACCAATGTGCCATCTTTCGGTCGCTCTTCGTTAAACCACACACTATAATGCGCCAGCTGTCAAGCAAGGAGAGCCTTGTTGCATGTGAAGCTCAAAGACTGTGACAGCAGGGTAAGCTGTACACAATTTGCACCTGAAAGAGGAAGGGTGTCTGAGGCACAACGCCGATAGCTCTGCGCAGCGTCTGCAGAGGCACTGTGCGGCAGTCTCTACCATCCAGCAGGATTGCTCCAGCTCTGGTCTCTGTCAACCGCAGCAGTGCTGCTACCAGACTGCTCTTGCCAGCACCTGCAGTTGTACAGGTCAGGCTGGGCCCAGACGGTCGTTGTTGCTGCATCATGTTGGATATGACATCCATGCATATCTAATAATATTATTAATAATAATAATAACAACAAGAATCAGGATTATAATAGTAACAGTAGTAACAATAATAGTAATTGTAATTGAAAATTAATAGTAATAATAATAATAATAGTAATAACAATAACAACAACAACAACAATAGTAGTAGTAGTAGTAGGAGTAGTAATAATAAAAATAAAAATCAAAGCGATGAAGACAATAAAATCGCTTTCCAGCTCATGATGAGCTAGGTACATGCAGGACACGTCATGCATATCTCTTACCATGCTTCCACAGAATGCTGCATACTTCAGTGAGCCCATTTGGTTAAGATGGTGAAGCCTGAACAGATGGCTGCAGAATGTGGGACATAGCATTGATACTTTTCTGTTACAAAGCATTCACAAAATGCTATCAAAGCTGATGAGCAGATTGTGGAACATAGCATCAACAAATATCTGTTATAAGGCATCCACAAAATTGCTGTGGAAGCTGGTGAGCAGCTCATACAGCAAAGCAGGCATGCTACCAGCTGTCAAGATTGTTGAAGCTATGACAATGCAATGAACTGGCTGCTGTCCATGCATGATGCCGTGCACAATGGCCTTGCTTGTTCTCAGAGTTCCTGGCAGACACAGATGGAGATGCAGAGAGCTGACCTGTTCGACCACATATGCCAACTTTCTGCCCAGGCCT
>JAABUW010010396.1_pt1 | contig 10360 bp, 10 predicted proteins | sample 5560081 | NCBI WGS metagenome assembly JAABUW01 (sample SAMN10711882, study PRJNA513363) | rock metagenome | isolation source: Antarctica rocks | place: Antarctica: Victoria Land, Knobhead sud | reverse complement strand
ATGCAGTATGGAAGCCTGGTCCTGACGAGCCAGACATCTGCCTTGCTAGAACGCGTCCGACATCTGGATACTGTTAGTGTGAAGGAGGCTTCACTGAAACGCTTGGTACTCACAGAATTCACCCACATAGCTATCACCAAGAAAATTGATCAGCCTGAGGTGATAGAACTTGAACTTGAGGTGAGACTCACGTGGTCGAATAAAACAAAAACGGAAACCACCCCATCCAAGCAAAGATTTGTATATGACAGACTCTTCGGACTCTCTTTGGCATGATTTTATACGTGTGGACCAAATCGCGCAATACCACCCCCAGACCTGTCCTCTCTACCCTGACCGGAAACGCATGAGGCGAATTGCGCTCTTTGATGGAGCAGCTCATGGCGACAGTAGCCATCAATGATAAAGAAGCGATCAAACACAGGCATTGGAATTGAGTCAGATGTCCTGGAAAGATGTTGGGCAACGCAGTAAATCCAGAAAGATAGCCCACGATATTACCAATCCCCGTCATACCGCTGGCCCAAGCGCTAGCTTGGGTTTGTTGATGAGTAGGACAGTTCTCTATAATAAGAGTCCGCAGACCGGCTTGAAGTGGTTGTATGAATATGTTGAGAGCGTAGATCCAAAAGATTGCAATCAATATAACCAGAGTGCTGACAGGACCGTCTGGCTGGCTCCTGGTAGGAGCCTTTGCGAACCTGCCAGAAATTTTCTCGACCCAAGCAAGGGCGAGCATAGCAATGATAACACCGATGGCGCCGCCGATGATGAAAGGTCTCCGTCGTCCCCAGCGGCTACGGGTGCGATCACTCAGGATTCCGACCAATGGTTGCACTACAACCCCACACAACGGAGCCGCAACCCAAACAAGTGCGGTCAACGATTTCGACAGGCCAAGAGATACGAGGAACGGCTTTCAAAAACATCAAAATTAGGTGAAGAAAGATCATGTGACGGGCTAGCAATGGAAACGCTACTCACCGATCCATTGGATAAGATGACAGACCATACGACTTGCAAGCTGCATTTGCTCTCAGTGATAATACACATACATACGCTGAAATCAAAGATTGCTCACCCTCCCACACCACAGGTCAAAGCTACCATATGGCGCCGGGTCACTGGAGGCTCTGGCCCCTTATCATCAACCAACAATGTGGCTTGGGGCCCCACTGCTCTCTGATCATTGTCAATTTCGTCGAGATCAACGTCGCTATCGATGGTGTCGCCATTCCGCTCCGTCGTGGGAACTTCCTCGTTATTGCCCATTCCTAGGCGTTGAAAACAGTCTGAGCGGGGAAAGTCGACATAGAATAACAGAGACTGGCTGTCAAGGCCCTAGTATACACTAATATGCAAAAACAATAAATGAATATGGACTGTAGATGAAGAGAAACTCGCTGACGGTGAATCAAAGGTGAAGGTAACGGCTATTTAGGGCCCGAGGGGCCGCCTCACCGCCAGCCGCAGCTTACGGCTCGTACCGATATCAGAACAGAACGCTAAGTGGACCGCTGGCTCAAGTGTGTGCTTAGTGCTTACATCTACCTTAGTCCTGTAATCATCCGGTAAGATTTTATTCTACCATACCACCCTGCGTGATATCACGATCCTAGGGGCATGCCTTCGCTGTAACAGACACTCCCAAAACACCACTCCCCCCAAACCCCCGTCGCAATGCCAATCATCCCATATCGTCCCAGTCATTTCTCGCATCAAATCTCATCACTAGACTTATCCCAATCTCGTTCCTCGATGAAGCTCCCATTGCCATTACCGCTAATATCCAGCTTCGCTAAGAATTCCGGTGGCACGGTGGGTATATACTTCCTCTCCCTCTCTCGGTTCACGCCACCGTAGCCGGCACCGTAGCTCAGTCGCATATCGACCGTTGTTGGCAACGAGAATTGCAGCATGTGTGCTGGATCCATCAGTAGGCGCTCGGATGGGGGTTCTTCGTCTTCTGGCAGGATGGCTCCGTCGAGATCGTCGGCTGCTGACGTTGACAGGGCGTGGCCGCCAGCTTTGTCGAGGCCTGGTGCTCCATTCTGTACTGAGGAAGATTGCCGTTTCGCTGCAATGGTGCGGTCTCGTCGCATCTGCTCCCATTTCTTCTGTGACTCTGTCTGCAGGCCCAGTAATCGCTTGCGGGCTACCTTGGGAAGTGTTTTTTCTTCTTTCTCGTATCGATAGTGACCAGTGGAATGGAGTAGCTGATGAGGTGTGAGTCGAGTAAGCTGTTTCAGAGTATTTTCTAGGGAATCTTGAGAGTTTGTTGAGTAGTCAAGGCTGGAGAAGCATTGTAGCCATTGAAGTAATTGGATCACAGGAGTTAAATGCTTCCGCGCTGCATCGACTGTGCTCTCCCCTGACGTTGAAAGCGAGCCGTCCTCATAGTGTTCCGGTGACCGGTTGTTGGTACGAGCCCAGTCTTCTAAAACGGAAATGTTCATCCGGACTTGCATCGCTTTCGTCCGTGCGAGGTACACTTTGTTGGACATGATGTGGTTGAAAAGCTCAGCACCTATCCAATAGAAGAGCTGGCCAAGGATTTGAGACGTGATGACAGAGTGAATATCATAAAGGTCAAGAACAAAGAGGGTAGAGGATAGCAGAGACGTGACATTTCGTGGTGACAATTGCACTCTTTTGTGGGGAGGCGGAGGTTTATAGCTGACTGGTTCCGGTTGTACCTTGTTTTTGGACTTGAACAGGTTCCACTCACCCGCGAACTCCAGGTGGTCGAATGGGATCGTCTCATGGTCCAAAATCGAGCCTTTCAATACCTTGTCCATCCTTCTCTCCGCATCCCTTATGATAAGAATGAAGATCTCGTTGATGAGCTCCACTAGCTGAACCTGGAACTCAATGGTTGCTCCAACGAGACCGGCATCCTTTTTCAGATAGTGTAGAAGTAGAGTGGCGTTCGATATCCAAAAGGCTAAGACTGTCATATCCCATTGATGTCGCTCGACCTTGGTATTGATTTTGTCCATTGCCGATAGCAGTAGGGTAGCCAGTAAATCTCCGCTCGCATGGTAATGTGCATATCTTGCAGCTAGAAAGAGGATGTTCGCAGGTACCGGTTTTTGCGACGTAGACCGTTGTGGAGTCATAGTGGTAATGATAATGTCCAGAATGTGACCCAGCTCATTCTCTTGAAAGACAAACATCTGGTCGTTCAAGCATTTGTCCCAAACGAAGTCCTGCTGTTCTTCCGTTTCCTCGGGGGACTCAGGCCTCTCGTCCATACCTAGGCTTGAAAGGTCGACCTCCAGGTTCATCGAGCTTTCCATCATCATACGTCTCTTCATTTCACTCTCTTCCATCTCTTGTTCGAATCGGTCCTGGGAGAACCCATTGTCGTAGAAGTCGTCATCGACACCAGCATTGCCGATGTGATATCCATTCTGATGCAGGAAATCAGAGATCTCGCTATTCGGAGCAGCAAAGTCGAAGGCTGTCCGGCCAGAGGAAGACCTCACGGTCGGCGAAGCACCACTGTCCAGCAGTATCTTTGCGATGCCCTTGTGGCGGTTTGTCATCGCCCACATCAATGGGGTCCACTGATTCTTGTCTTGCCGGTCTACCTCCGCGCCAGCTTCTAGTAACGCCGAAACCACATCCTGATGGCCGAAACAGCTGGCATAGATTATGGGCGCAGTCCCCTCTTCATCTGGGCCGTTGATGTCGACATATTTACGCGCCGAACCATGTAGTAGCCTGCCAACTTGTTCCATGTCTCCATTGCTCGCAGCGTTGTGTAATGATATTTGCAGTATAGCCTTCTTTTCCACGTCTGACATTTTGTTGTTGGTCGCAATGGCTTCCTCATCCTCCACAGCTGATCCATCTTCCTTATGCGCCGCCTGAGCAGCAAGCATCTCCATGAGTCGGTTGTCATTGTCTTCGAGTCGCCGGGCAGAGCTATCGTCATCCTCCTCGTTGTCATTCAGGGACAGATTGAAAGCAAGTGGCTGCGCAGAAATTGGACTCGATAGGATTTGCGATTGGCCTATGCGATCGTCAATGAAGATTCTCATGGAATTTGTTAGATTTAAGAAGCCTCAGAATTTCGTACCTTGCCATGCGTCGTACATTTCCGTCTCTGCTCCATAATGGCGGACCGGTTGCCTGTCGTCTAGGGATTTGGGCAGGTCGCTTGGTAGAGCTCGGGGTCGAGAGGGTTCTTCCTGCGCATCCTCGAAACCACCCTCGTCATCTGAATGCAGATTCCCAATATCCATCGTGAGAACCGTAATCTGCCTTCATCCAAAGCTGGGCGACCATGTTAGAGTATCTGCCGTGTTCTCTTAGCTAAACCGCATGGCTCTTGGAGACATAATTTGGTGGTAGCGAGAGCACGAAGAGATGCTGCCTAGCCTTTGAGGTAGCTCTGCTCTGCGAAAGTTGCTTAGGCTTTATGTATAGAACGTGTCTCCAACCATGCAGCTTCGTAGTTTCCCCCGCCAGTATATCATGCAAGACGCTAGCGTGCACAAGTGGTGTATTAAATTATACTTTCAGCCCTAAAGCGTCATGATGTTCCAGATCTAAGATCCTGTTTCTAGCGGTTCTTGCCGCCTACAGTCCGATGCCTATCTTTCCGATTCGGGCATTTCCCTTCTATTGACCGAGATCATTGTACTCTCGACTTCCCTTTGTATAGATAGATTGGTTTATCTCACTTTACGGGCTTTTCCCCCGTCTGCTGGCGATATTAAAGCAATATAATTAAAGAAGTAGAGTCATGACATCTTCAAACAATCGCGAAGCTGCTCCTCTCCTCGCTGACGATGCTCCAAATGACGTTGAGTCAGATGGTGGAGATGCAACTGATGGAGGGGCACCCAAGCAGGAGGGAGCTCGCGCTTGGTTACAAAAGGCCTGGCATTGGGCTCTGAACAATCTTATGATAATTGCTCTTGGTCTGTTGTTGTTGGGTGGTATCGTTGCTCTGATTGTCTACTTTGCAGGTATGCTTCCTATTGTACCCTCCTCATGCTTGATCTCATACCCTCCATAGTCATGGCCAAAGGCACGTCTTCGCCAGAGCCAGCGCCACCGCCGGAGCCAACAGCAACAGTAGCGCCGACGCCGAAGCCAGAGCCGTCGCCAAAGGATCCGACCATATGTCTGACGCCAGAATGCGTCCTTGCTGCATCCGAAATCCTTGAGAATATATCGCCCAGGTACCGCGACATCGACCCTTGTACGAATTTTGACCAATTCGTTTGCGAAGGCTGGGCGGAGAAACACGATCTCAGAGCAGACCGTATGTGTTTTCCAGCCCAAAATGCCCAGTTTTGCACCAATTTGCGAGTCTCAAGACATGTTCTGGGCGTAATTACTACCCAGTCATGCTCAAGACTCGTAATGTTCTTTCCCCATGGCAATTGCTGACTATGGAGAACGTCATCAGAGGGAAGCTCGTTTACAGGCACGATTATGGCAGAAAATTCCCAGCAAATACTGCGTCATCTGTTGGAGTCGCCTTATCCAATCGAAAATCAAAGGGTGGAAACCCATTCTTTGGCCAAGCACAAGATCTTCGACAAGCTGCATGATGGCTATGAGTCTTGCATGAACGAGGCTAAGATCAAAGAGCTGGGTTCCGCTCCTTTGCTCGGCGTGCTTCGCAAAATCGAGGAATTGTTCCCAGCTTTACGACCCCACGATGATCCCCAATTATTCCCGACCCTCAAAAGTGAAGGCCAAAAGGGGCTTTCGTTCCAAGGCGAAAATCAGCTGTCGAAGACGATGGCCTATCTGAGCAGTATTGGAGTTAGTGCATTGGTAGATTTCATTGTCGGGGTTTGTCATTCAAAATTAATATTGCTTGCAAGTTTCGCTGATTGGTCACAGGCCGATGATAAAGATCCGGATAGTGTTATAGTAATGCTGGCTGCGCCTCGTCAGCCTGGTCTCCCCTCAAAAGAGTATTACAAGGATGTTCACACAGTTGTGGAGTACGGTAAGATGATCGGTCAAGTTTTAGAGGCTCTGCTCTCACAAGCCGGACCACACTCCGCGGGTATCCAATCTTTGCGGGACCGCTTCTCCACGAATAGTGCCGAGTTGGTGGAGAGCCTTGTTCTGCTTGAGTCAAAGTTAGCCAAGGCGACACCAGACGCAGAGGATGCAGACGATGCCACAAAGTACTATAATCCACGCTCTCTGAACGAAGTAAGAGGGTTACTTCCCCAACTTTCAGTGTCATTCGTCATTGAAAGGCTTGCACCATCAGGCTACAGTCCAGAAAAGCTGATCGTTGGCTCACCATCTTACCTAAAACGGCTGTCCTCGGTCCTGCAGGAGACAAGCGTAGAGACTTTGCAAGCGTATTTTGTCTGGAAGACCGTACAGACGTATGGCTACAGAATAGAAGACGATGTCCTGAAGCCATTGAAAAGATTCAATAACGAGCTACAAGGTAAAGACCCTGAGTCTTCAGAAGAAAGATGGAGGACGTGCATCAAATTCACCGATGGTGGATTGGGCTGGATTCTTAGCAAGTTCTTCGTAGAGAAAGCCTTCTCCCAGGAAGCTAAGGAGTTCGGTGATCGAATCGTCTCGGACATCAAGGCGCAATTCATCAAGAGATTGAATGACGTAGATTGGATGACCAAGGATGTCAAGGACCTCGGTATCGAGAAGGTCCACAATGTAAGGACTCCCTCTTGGTCCCTTCCTTCTGGTCACTGAAAGGGCAACTTGCTTTACAGCTTGCGGGCTCACTCGCTTTTCTAGCATGTCTCGAGGTCCGATTTGTACATTTCCAAATAAACGCTGACGGGCGCATATCTAGATCGTCCAGAAGATTGGGTATCCCACAAAGAGCCCAGACGTTCGTGACTCCTCTGACCTACAGGATTATTACGAATCTCTCAACATCTCAAGTATGGCATACTTCGATAACGCCCTTTCCATCGCGATATTTGACACCAAGCGCGAGTGGTCTGCACTCGGCAAACCCACCAACCGTGACGAGTGGGGCATGACAGCTGATACAGTCAATGCGTACTACAACCCTGCGGGAAACGAAATAGTCTTCCCTGCCGGAATCATGCAAGCTCCGGTTTTCTATGACCCAAGCATACCCCAGTATCTGAGTTACGGTGCATTTGGATCTGTCAGTGGGCATGAATTATCACATGCTTTCGACTCCACTGGAAGGCACTATGATGAAACGGGGAATTTCACTGATTGGTGGGACAACAAGACCATTGAATCCTTCATCGATAAAGCTTCATGTTTCGTAGACCAATACTACAACTTCACGGTGCCAAATCCGAACGGGGTTCCACTCCATGTTAACGGCAAACTCACGCTTGGGGAAAATATCGCCGATGCAGGAGGGTTGAATGCCGCGTTCGCTGCGTGGAAAGAGATGGATGTTGACGAGCCTGAAGAGCTTCTGCCAGGCTTACAGCACTTCTCCAAAGAGCAGATGTTCTTTATATCCTACTCAAATTGGTGGTGTGGTAAGACCAGACCCGAAACCGCAGTCAATCTTGTCTATCGGGATCCCCATTCACCTACCTGGGCCCGCATCTTGGTAAGTCGTGCATCTTTGTCATAACAGGTTTATCCTAATGGTGTCCAGGGTACGATGGCGAATTCACGAGACTTCAAAGAAGCTTTCGATTGCCCCATTAAGGAGCCTACTTGCGAACTTTGGTGATGTGTTCTTATCGTAGGCTGCCATCTGCATGGTTTGGACGGGGTGCTGTACGATTTTTCAGATCTAAGTATGCATTCAAGAGTTCAATGTAAGCTTGTATGTAAGTGAGTAGAAGCACGAGAACAACACCGACCTAACAGGGCAAATACCAATGTACACTAAGGATAAGGCACATTGCATGAGTATATAAAGAAACCATTTCTGGTCTTGCAGCCTTCGCGGCGTTTCTATACTTCCGCTCATAATCTCGCTGGATTGATCAAGGCCACTACGCTAATACTCATGTGGGTCATTCAACGCTTGTGAGGGTCGTATCAGCCAATAGTTTATCGGAAACGCCTCGCCGCTAGATATAGGCTCAGACTCGTCGTTTCGAGATTCGTCATTTTTATTCAGACCTATTACTCCAAGTTACAAAGCGCACAGGGAACATGGCAATCGAATTTCAAGTGGTAATGTTTAGCGCTCTGCTTTCATCAGTAACGATTGTCCTCTCCACACATCCCGAATGCAACATGCACGACTCATAATTATCATCATCAAAACGACTGGGCGGAAACGACGACGGCGGAGGGCTTCGGTGGTGCTGAGGATTTCAGGTGATGTTCATAACTTGGCTCATGGCTGATTTTCCGGTTACCGCATTGTGTTGTCCGACTTTGGCTCATTGGCTGCACAGATCAGGACAATGCGATAATAGCAGGCTTATTTGGCGCCTATCTGCGCGGGGGAGCCCTCAGCGGTAACCATGGATCGCCTTCGAAAGAAAGATTTGGGCCTCGCTTCGACCGTCTTGACGCGAGTCAACGGTAGCACAAGACTACATCAGTTGTAGCCGCAAGTGTACAGCCGGACCACCAACTGACCAGGGGCTCGGAATAAGTCATATATTTGCCGCATGTGTGCAGCGTGATTAGATCTTTTGTCTGAATGTCGCGTGTACTCTGTACTATGGCTGAATCTCCTCTTCTCGTCATTCACCGATGCTTTCTCAAACTCACTTACTCGGTATTTCTCTGATATTGAGCATTGGGACCAACTGTAGTGTGCTCAGATCTAGCACCACAGCAGCGAACAACGGGGAGTCGACAGGACTCTCGTCTCAGACTAGCCAGAATGCTAACTCTGATAACGAAACAACGGTCCTGCTCGGAGAGACCATGCTTGATGGAAATTGGCTTGAGAAAGCAGAGATGGGAAATCTTTCGCTGCAGCCATTAAGCACACTATCTCTGAAGATGACCACAGCAGGCCCGCCCACTTACAGGTGTGATGGGAGAGCCTTTGGGCGCAACCTCAACCTCCAGAGCTGTGTACAGGCGATAAATTTGATTACCGACTCGCATATACCACGAACATATGGTGATCGAGGAGGGAATGTTTATGATGTCAGTTTGCCCTTCAGGATCCTGAGCAGTAAGCCCCTATGGCGACAAGATCAACCGAACCTAAAGCTGACCTGTGACAGGTGACGGACTCTGTGCCATTGACATCAGCCTCAAAAGGGACTTTGACTTCGATACCATGATACCCGATGACATGAAATTGAGCGTGCGCGCACTCATCGATATCTGCGTCCGGGGCAACCCCAACCAGGGCGGCGTTGTAACAAACCTGGGGGAAAATGGTGCTCTCGCTGTTCGTATCACGCCTTATCGTCCAAACGTGCAGTGTGGACATCCTGGAACTGCACCACCGTTCATGAATTGCCGCGAAGTACTGGACCTAATGCCCACCAGTGGCTTGCAACTGCGGTTTGGGCCCCGCAATGATCCTACGGCTCAGGTTGTCGTCCCACGGTATTACACGGAAAAAGACCGTCGCTGTGGCTTTGCTGTGGACACGATTGGGAGCACGGATGTGGCCGATTGGTATAAGCTGTGGGCCGCGGCAGTTGCTGTCGAGGTTATGTGCCTTGAGGTAAAGAATGCAGGCGGCCTAGGACTTGGTTTAGGTAAGCTCTTCCTCAGCTATACATACTGCGCACATTGATCATATGCGAGCCTTGAACTCAATGCCTGCATTGCTGACTCTGCCTTGGATACGCAGGTAAAGACAAGCAACTCTTTGTTAGGCTTGAAGACATGAATCCCCAGACACCAGCTGTAGGGCTCACGTCTGTAAATATGAGCACTATGGCTGCCTCTTTCTCATAGCTTTCTAGTCTTAGTCTACTCCGGATGGGACAGGAAGCAGGACCAGTAGCAGCAAGTCCGAAGCTTTGTAGTAGCCGTCATGACTTAAGCCCGTCAAGTCGGCGTGACCGAGAAGGAATTGTATTTGTATAACGGCTTCTGACGAATCGCTCCCTCAAGTTGGGGGAATCCAGGAAAGACATTATGGCAAACAGAAGCCGCCCACCAAGCCGCCCACCAAGCCGCCCACCAAAACCGCCGCCCACCAAAATCTCTCGCCCACCAAAACCCTCGCCCACTAAAATCTCGCCCACCAAGCCGCCCACCAAAATCTCTCGCCCACCCGCCCATACAAAATCTCTCGCCCACACGCCCGCCCACCAAGAATCTCGCCCACCAAACCGCCCACATTAAATCCTCGCCCACACGCCCGCCCACCCATACAAATTCTCGCCCACGCGCCCGCCCACACGCCCGCCACCCGCCCATACAAAATCTCTCGCCCACAGGCCCGCCCACCAAACATCCTCGCCCACGC
>JAABUW010010392.1_pt1 | contig 10362 bp, 8 predicted proteins | sample 5560081 | NCBI WGS metagenome assembly JAABUW01 (sample SAMN10711882, study PRJNA513363) | rock metagenome | isolation source: Antarctica rocks | place: Antarctica: Victoria Land, Knobhead sud | reverse complement strand
AACCCTCCCCCTCCCCCACCTCCAAGCATCGACCCGATCCCCCCTCCAATCCCACCTCCACCACTCTCCCCAAACCCGCCGCCCCTGCGGTCGTACCCAGCACTCCCATAATACCCCCCTCCACCCCTCCGATCCCCTCCACCCATCCCACCAGGAATCTTAACTCCAAACTGCCTCATCAACCCCCCAATCGCTCCCCCGGCACTCAACAACGGCACAATAACCGCAAAAAACGCTTTCATCGGGTGCCGGCGCGCGTAGTACCATAGTTCCTTCAACATGCGTCTCAACTTGTTATACAGATACGAGACATATCCTTGTCGTGGACTCCTCTTATAATAACTTGACCCGCTGCCGCCGCCGCCCCCGAAGCCGAAGATTCCTCTCGAAGAACCAGACGATCTGCCGGTATCGAAGATCCCGCGCGAGGAGGAATGGTTGTTATGTGAGGAGCTGTGAGTGCGGGAGCCAGCGGAAGGGCGCACGAAGTAGTTTCCGGATTTCGAGGCGCTGGAGTGGGTGGAGCGGGTTGAGCGGGCGGGGGAGTGGGCGCGGTAGCCCTTGGAGTTGCGGGCGTGGAGGTCGGAGGAGGAGTAGGAGCGGCCGCCGTCGAGGATGCCCATTGTTGGCGGTAGGCTCTTTGTCTGAAGGGCGGTGGTTGTGCTACTTCGGAAGAAACCCAATTGTATGCAGACCGGATGTCGTGTTTAGGATGGTAGGTGCGGTCGCACGTTCGCCTTCCACCTACTGCGATCGTGTATAGAGGTGCAGATATTGTAGGTATACAATGGGTGGTCCAGCCAATAATGCGGGCAGTTCGAGAACTGGACTCACCGCCAATGGGGAGGTTGGGCTCTCGGCAGGGTTGCCTTCTGCATCTAACCACTTTGGGCCAGATATGAACGTTAAGAACTGACATCCTCCGTACGTCGCTCCTCCTCCTCCCTCTTTCCTCGACAGAGACGTTCTGATATATTGTCAACGAGGTACCTCAAGCTATGAACAACACGCTTGCACTTCGGGGAACTATGACTATGCACGCTCATATGAGGCTTACTTGTCGTCGGACCTGCATCGAGCTGTGATGCCCGGGCAGTGGTACCCCAACTGGTGTTGGCGCCTTCTCTGAGTCCAAGCTGTGGTAATAAGGCATGATGTACGGATGGTGTTAATCAGCCTGCAAATATCGTACACAGTACATAGATCCGAGGGTTTTAATCTAGAACTCAGGCATTTCAAGCATTTGGTGATTCGGCTGCCATGTCTCGATATCGTTCATCAATGCATCCCAGTTCAAAGGATCGATTGTCGCATCGATGTCGATGTAGCTTTGCCAAAGCTCATCGAACTCGAGGTTCTCCAAGCCAATGCTGCTATTGGGAAGGGCACCAGAACTGTTGTCTAAGCATCCTGCGCCATATCCAGGAGCGGTCGACGGCTCAGCGAGCTGGTCTGTTTGCTCTCGACTTTGTAGCTTGATTCGATGTTTCCGAAGGATTGCCGACAGCGAATCTAAGAACATTGCCGCGGCTGGTGTCTGTTGTTTGGCCGATTCCAAAGCTCGACACGCATTCGATATCTCTGCTTTCCGGGCCGCTTCACTTTCGAGGTTTCGGTTACAAATAAGGTCCATTACGAGGACGATAGTGCCTGCAGACAGAAGGAAATAGAGGTTAGCAAATGTCTTAGACAAGGTAGGGTTATGCCCGTTAGTATCGTACCATAAAAGCTTATGTGCACAAGCCCACAGAGGCGAATGTTTGACACCCACATCTCTGATGACGCCGTGACGAGATCCTGCAGAAAGAACAGCATAACAGTCAGCCATGTCTTGGGCATGAGGTACCCTTAATGCGCATCAGTGCTTACATCTCGTATGGATATCAGCGCCCGCGCTGCGCGGAGGCAAGCCTCGCGGGAGAAGATGTAGGTGTTGTCAACCGATGCCCGAAGCAGGAAGGGCTGGTTCAGGTTAGTTCACAAGCGTCTCAGAAGCGCTCGGGACGGCGTTACAAGATGGAATTTGCATCTCTTCGCGTTCGCAATGAGGTTGACGACGTAGCTTTGCAGACGGATATGCGGGCCTTGCTGGGCCATGGACTCACGATGCTGACCGAAGGCTTTGTCAATACGGAGAAAGTCTGGTAGCTGACGGAAGTAGTCGTCAAAGCTTGCGTCTATGCGATGAATGTCGTCGACGACAACGTCTTCGGTCTCCCATGCCCAACTCAAATCGGCCATCTCGCGACTTATTGAGCCGATGCGAATCCTTTGAAGGTAGTATGCCATGATCGTCGGTCTTTTTGAAGAGAATCCGTCAGCAAATGTCTCAGATGTCTTAGAGCGTGGTTCTGCGCAACAGCGTACTCAGAGAGTGGACGGTTGAAGTCCTCGGGCATGGTTTCCAGCTCCTCATCAGAGATATTTCGAGGCAGCTTGACTCTCATGTGCTTGGGATTCACGTTATAGGTACCTTCGTGCGGTCCGCCGGCGACTGCTAAGCTCCTGGCAAGCGATCAGTCTTATGAGACCACCTTGTGTAGTCAGCCTTACCAGTCCGTAGAGGCCAGGTGCCACCACACTCTCCGACGCATCTCCCGCTCGACGATTTGCGAGCTCGAGACGTCTGCAGTCGAAGCACGTAGCGATCGGTCGTCCGTTCTATGCAAGCCCAAGTCCTTGGCCATAGATAGTGCCGCAAATAGTAGTACCTGTTAGTAGAGGATCAGCAAGTGTCTCTGGTCTGCGATTGAGCCGAAAAGGTCTTTGAGCGCTGCGTGGTCATTGATGCTGTCTCGGAGAACCCTTTCACCTTCTGCGTGGACCTACCCTGACTTTTGGCGAGAAGCCTTCGATGTGGTAGATTAAGAATAGCTTTGTGGAAGAGGTCTCGGTATCAGCAGTGTCGGAGATACAACCACGGTTATTCCGAAGCATACCAAGAGAATATTCGCTTGAATGCACTCGAGACTCGCTGAAGCAGTACGTCGTGCATGCTCTAGTACATCCATAGTTGTACGCAACCTATGAGTACAGAGTTAGAAACCGTCAGTACTTGTTTCAGCAAGGGAAGATGTTTCCGGCTACCACAATACGCCGACTTTCGCGGCCACAAACCCGCTCGCGAACCACTGGACTTCCGACTCTCCTAGTCCCCAGTACGAGCCCATACTCGCAAGTATGGCAAGCAAGAGAACAGTGCTAACGGGCTCCACCGTCTGGCCTTGGTGAAGCCGGCGGTACAGAGTCTCGAGGTCGCGCCTGAATGTAGGACAGTGTATCACATGCTGCGCAGGGTCCAGCTGTCTTCAGAGCCGGAGAGAACCATAATTAGCAATATCCCGTATATGGAAGCTTGCCACATGTCAGTCTTACTCAATATACCGTTCCACAAAGAGCTTCGTCTCGGTATACGGTGGCAAGAGAACGATACGGGCTTGCTGGTTCTCCGACGCCGACGATGCGTATTTTATTATTTCATCGAGAGAAGCGATCCGCGTGCTTATTGGAAGAGACAGCTGTGGTAATAGAGTGTTCTCTTGTGAACCTGTAGCAGGAAGGACATGTTAGCCTGAGCGACGTTCATGGTAGGCAGTCGAAACGTTGTCTCCAGGATTGCATTGATCGTAGTGCTCGTGCAGTGGAAGTTGTGCAAACGAGGAAGCCTTGGAGAGCCTGAGAAGGGTACTCCGGCAGACGGAGTGGTTGTGTCACCCTTGCATCGGTGATGTGCAATCGGGATCGATGGCGAAGAACACGACCATTGTCCTCCCGAATAAATGCTTCCCTCTCCGACAAGCAAACAAGCTGTGGTGGTCATATGGAGTAGATCATGCACATCAGTCGTGCTCGCCAAACCGGAGAGACTTACCAACACCTTCCAGGCACAGGACATCGTCCCTATAGCTCCTTGTCGCCTCTGTATCGGGAGTGTTCGGAACAGTGGTCGATGGCGATGGAATTCGAGAAACGTCTGTTATTTGGACCTCATTGAGTCGTCTCGTCTTAACGGGTCCCTTTTCGTCTCTCGGATCGCCAACGTTGGGTGTGAAGGTAGAGCTCGTTCCGTAGACAGCCTGCTCGAGCCACTCAAGCCTCTGTTTGATTGCTCCATTTTCCGAACGCAGACTTGATACAAGATCCACCTCTGTAAGAGCATCACTTGCGATGGGCGCTACGAGAGGCTTCGCACCAGGTGCATAATCGCACGAATCCTCAACGCCTCGCGCAACACAATTCGAGCAGGGCTGCTTCCGGCTGCACTTTAGCTTCTTCTTGCGACAGAGCGAGCACGATACTGGATCTTGACGAGGCTTCGATGTCATTCTAGTAGGAGTCTCCACGGAGCTGATAGCATTCAGGGTCATGTCAAGCACATATCGAAACATAGGACAAGATAGTAGCTTTGAGCTGACCAGCGACGTCCGCGGAAGCCCCAGATATGCTTGGTAATGTACGCTAAGCCACAAATGGCCCAGCTCATCTGGAGGAAAGAGCGACCATGGAAGGTCCGGTGCTTGAAGGTTGCAAGGGCATAAAACAAATCCCTCTTTCTGTCTTTCTGTCTTTCTGTCGTTCGGGACTCCGGATACCTGATCATCTCATCGATTCCTGAATTGTTGTAAACTTGTCCGCCAACAATGCCAGCAATGTCGGATACTGCAAGCATGTCGAAGGAGGTGGTGGACGAGGAAGGACAAGGTAAGACTCAAGAAGAGCCAGAACTCACGTTCGTATCGTACCATTGGACCTCGGTCAATCGATACTGACGATCCGGCAGACTCAGGTCTGGTCTCGCTCTCGCCGGCGCCGCGCTTGCATACTTCGTCACCGTCGGGTTCCTCAATGCCTTCGGCGTCTTCCAAGGTAATGTCTGTGGGTTCTTGTCTGGACCATATTGCTGACCTCTTCACCCCGGCACAGAATACTACTCCACCGTCTTGCTGAACGATTTGTCGAACTTCCAGATATCTTGGCTTGGTAAGCGCACCCGACGTCTGCAGGTCCTTGACGTCTGAAGCATTGCTGACCCCTTCGCCGTACTATCCTACAGGCTCTTTCGCGACGTTCAGCATCTTCTTCTTTGCTCCATTTGCTGGCATAGCGGCGGACAAGTGGGGTCCAACAGTAAGACTAGAGGCCAAAGGGTACCGAACAACATTTGCTGACTGGCGTCGTTCGCAGCGGCCTATGATCTTTGGGTCGATGTTGCAGCTTCTGGCCGTGTTCATAATCTCGCTGTGCAAGGCAAGTAGTGGTTGTCTAGCGGGTCTCGCTTTTCTGAGACATTGCTGACCCTTTTACTCTTGCCCTGCAGGAATACTACCAATTCTTTCTGGGTGCGTTGTTCGATTCCAAGATCCAGAAGCTTGACGTTAACCTCTAGGCGTTCAGCTCAAGGACTGCTTCTAGGCATTGGGATGTCGTTCATTGCCATACCTGCATCTGGCATCTGTCCGCGCTACTTCAAGCGCAACCGCGCAGTGGTAAGGCACTCCCGGGCAGAATCTTGTCCTGTGAAAGAGATTCGCTGACCATTTTGCCCATCTGTTGTAGGCTATGGGCATCTCGGTGGCTGGTTCTTCAATCGGAGGCGTCCTCTGGCCAGTCGCTTGCGATCAACTTCTGCACAAAGATGGAGTAAGCTTCGCTTGGACCATGCGTATCTTCGGCTTCATCATGATACCGCTACTCATCGTCGTGATTATCACCGTACGGCCGCCGGTAGTCGCGGTCCAGAAGGCTGGCGAGCCAGAAAAGCCTAAGCCTGATCGAAAGGAACTCAGGTAAGCACAAGATTGACCCCCATGTTGCGCCCTGAAACCGTGGAGACTCTTCGTTAGGGACTGAAACACTTGCTGACCTGTTTACCCTTGTGTTCTGCAGGAAGGAGATCGGAAAATCTCCGTTCATTCTACTGTGCTGCGGCTTGTTCGTGGCCTACCTCGGGTTTTTTACGTGAGTCCGCATAGTACAGCCCACCCTCCAGGACGTAGACTGATTATACCGCAGTCCATTCTTCTTCGTCTCCGTATATGCTTCCTCCCTCCAAATGTCACGGAGTCTGGCCTTTTATCTGGTCGCGGCCATCAACGCAGCCTCTACATTCGGACGAGTCCTTCCCGGTTTCTTAGCGGATCGTTACGGCCGCTTCAACTTGCTCATCTTGTCCGCTTTCACCGGTGGCATCGTTGCGTTCTGCTGGACATCAGCAACCAGCCAAGCAGGTCTGATTATCTGGTCGTTGGCCTACGGTTTCTCATCTGGCGTTAGTCGTGTGCCCCTTCTGAGCAGAACGACGAAGCTGACTTCATGACGTAGGCAATAATGAGCCTCCAGTTAGCATGTGGCACCTCACTCGTGAGCGAGCACGCCTCGGGCGCCGCGATCGGAGCTGCGATGGGCAGCGTCTCGCTGGCGTGAGTACATCCCGAGTTCGAGTCTGTTACTCCCACTAATCAATAACAGCGGACTATTTGGTCCACCGATCAGTGGCGAGCTGGTCAAGCACGGCTATATTGCTCTCGCCGCGTGGACGGGTGCGACATTGCTTGTGGGAGCAGCCTTGATAGCTTCTTCGCGCCTCTGGCAGGACCGTAGGCTGATGGCTCGAGTCTAAAAGGCCAGAAAGAAAATTGAGACGCACGATGGTCCGAGATGGTATAGCGATCTGACGGGCCATGCACAGTTGTATGTGCTCAATAGCATGGGTCAGACAGCTGCCACAGCGCTAAGCATTCTGACGGCGTGGGCATTAGCAGAGACAAAAATTCACAACTACTCCGCTCAGACAAGGCTTACCGATGTTCCATTCGTCGTGCTTTGGACACACAAAGTCCGTACCGTGCACAGCCGGGCAGCTTCCAATGGCCAATAGTGAAGCCTCGCGTCTTGGAATGCGGATGGTTCCCTCATCTGTCAGACCTCTGGAACGGAAGAGCTTTGTGATCCGAGCACGGAGTTCTCGGTTGTCCTTTACCGACGGACCTTTGGCACGAGTGTCTCCTTCATACAGGAGCTTGATGGAAGTCGTATCGAGAATTTCGAGACAGTTTTATCCTTGCGCAGCCACACCGCGATGATCTGCTTTCCCAGATCAGTAGAGATTGCCTTCGAGCGACGATTTGGCGAGGTATCACCTTCGAAAGCCCAGATACGACAGATACCGCCGTCAATATCCCTGTAGAGTTCGCACGAGTGGCTGGTATGCTCGCGATGGTGTGTCTAAGGGCGTTGTAGGATACATCACGCTAGCTCAATACTAAGTTAGCTCGAAGCTAGCCAACGCTAAAAGTGACTATGGTGTTGCGTGCACACTTCAACAAGACGAGCAGACAGATCAAGGCGATGGGTATGCTACTGATACGAGGGATGATATGACTGTGCGACTCGTAGACCATTACCTGTGTACATTAACTCGTCAATTCTTCCCGCATCTTACACCATATGCTCCTTGATCCTCGCCAACACGTCCTGAACAGTGAAAGGCTTCGAAAGCACGCTGTCCACACCAGCAGAGAGAGCTATATCTATCTGCTCTTGCCTGACATTGGCAGTGACCTGTAGACAGAAGGGAACAAGGATTAGCGAATGTCTTGGACACGATACGATTTTGCCCATGGGTTTGGTACCGCGATGATGGGCAGACGAGCTGCGAATCCGACCTCGTCTTCAAGCTGCCGAATCTTTCGGGTACACAGTAGTCCACCCATCACAGGCATTTCGATGTCCATGAGCACCACGTCTACTCGTTGCTGGTCGGCTTGATCTTCGGGATGCTCAGTACAGCAGACATTATTTGGCCGAGGATTCGTCTTCTGCAGAACACTGAGGGCCTCGACGCCGTGGTTCGCAACTGTGACGTTGTACTTTGCCGTGCGCAGCTGCTTTGCGAGGATGCGTTGATTGACTAAGTTGTCCTCGACTAGTAGGATGTGCAGGCGGTCATCTTGCGCGGTATTTGCTTGTGGCAAAGTATGGATGTCCGCCGCTGGAGCGGTCTCATGATCGACCGCAGTCCTTGGAGGGCACGGAGTTGCGCTTCTGCTCTTCGTTGCTGGTGACTTGGAGACTCGTATGTGCTGCGCTGCTGGTGCCTGGTCGGATGGTGCTGCTGCAGCTCTTGTCTCGATATAGAACGCAAATGCGGATCCGACCCCCGGATGTGATGCGACGCCGACTCCACCACCTTGCTTTTCCGCAAGCTCGCGGCAGATATAAAGACCTAGTCCGCTACCACCTGCAGAAGAAGGGTAAAAGGGTCAGCGAGTGTCTCAGTGAGGAGGATTCCGCAGAATTCACCGTAGTCAATGTGCGTCTTTGAAGACGCTTGAGAGAATCGCTGATAAAGCCTACCGATTTGATCCGTTGTCAAACCAGGACCCTGAGATTCGAGTTAGGAAATTTCCCTAAATGTTACCCGACCCGAAAACGTTCCAGGTACCGGGTACCGCACGATCTTGTCTTCATTGCTTTGACTTACTGTATCTTGCACACAGAAGTAGAGATACAGTCTCTCTTCGCCATCTACGACATTAGGTAATGCAGCGTTGGAATGCTTTGGGTCTTTTGTTGGGATCCATTCGAGCAAGCCAAAGTCCGTTTCGAGGTGGTAAGGTGGCCGTGCAAGCTGACCGTACCTAACAGAGATTCTTCGCGTGTCCTGTGAAGCCGTAAATTTGACGGCGTTCCCAATTAAATTTATCAGTATCTGCGTGCTTTTGTTCGTCAGAGGAACCGGTCAGCAGATGTTTCAGATGTGTCAGTGAGGTGATTCTGTTCGTAAGCGTACTCACACGCGCGAGTTGTCCATCAACATGAACTCCGTGTTCCAAGGACTGTGCTTTTCATCTCTCTCAGCCAAAATTTCTGCGCCTTTCATATCAGCTCCGTCAAACATCTTGATGGCGTCCGCGAGAACAGTGCTCGGCGATCCAACGACCGGGGCGATGGAAAGCATCTCTGACTCAAGCCGGGAGAGTATCAGAATGTCGTCTAGAAAGGGTCAGCGATGTTTCCAAATAAAGAGTCCCGCAGACAACTGTCAACGGGTACCCTTTGCCCATCAGTTCTTACCTATGATTCGTTTTTGGTGGGCAGCGCAGGCAAGGATGGTGCTAGCAGCGGCCGCGCTTGTTTCAGCGACCTGGCGCCGTGAAACTTCGTTATCCTCTACATCGGCTTGTAGACTGTTGGCGATAGCATCCGCGAGTTGAGTGATGGCCGAAAGAGGATTCTGAATGGGTAGATTAGTCTACATCTTAGACGAACACCCCGTGGTGTCTCAGCGGATGGTGTCATGGCCCAATGGACTTACCCTCATCTCGTGCGACGTCGTATCGATGAACCTACGGGCAAAGGGGTTAGCGAACGTCTTAAACAAGATAGGGTTTCACGGATCAATATCATACCTCTCGCCCAAGAAGCCCAATGAAGAAGCGCTGCGAAAGAAGTATGGTGGAGCTGAGCAATACGATAAAGCGAGGGCTGCCTTCCAAGATGCGCTGAAGACCTGGAAAGGAAGGGAAGACGAGCTCCAGAAACAGGCTTTTGGCTTCTATGAGGATTTCAGACCTTCGATTCCGCCAGGACAGAAGGGCTGGGGTCGCAAGGGACAGCTGAGACTGCAGACCGTCAGAGATGTTGTCGCCGGCTGAACGCTTGGTAATTTGAACTGATTTCACTCGTGGAACTGCTTGCGCGGCTCGAAACTTCCGCCTCACGCTCAGAAAGGAAGCAGAATCAGACAATACAATTCTTGGAAGCTGGCTACGGATTTGAGAAGTATCTCATGCTACGTTCGATACACTTCTACATCTTCGACTTCTCGGTGACTCCGCCCAGCCACGCATACTTGTCGTCGGTGAAGAACTCGGTCGATGGCTGCGGCGCCCGTCCTGCTATACAGCCGCCATGCAGGACGTAGAAGCCCTTGATCGCAGAGGTCGACAGAAACAGTGGGCATCCCTGGAAGCCGTCAGTATCTTGCAGGCCAACCACAGCCCATCAGGATGGTGCGAGACGTACGCAGTTCGAGCAGAAATTGCGATAGACCGTTGCGCCTACGACAGGAAAGCAAACGGGTCAGCGAAGGTCTTGTGAAGGTAATACAGGGGCTTCCATACCGCTCTTAGTGTTACCGTCCGCATACTGCTTTACGACGTTCTCGCCTTTCTGGAACTTGAGATCTGCCTTGGTGAAGCGGTGGTTGTGCGCGAAGGCACCTTAATGGTAAGGATGTCAGTCAAAGTACGTCTTCCGCTTGCAACATAATGGAAGGACATCTCGCTCACTACCACTGGCTCGTTTACAGTTGTCACAGCTGTTGGTCACGAAGAGGACCTGTCAGCTAGTGTTTTAGAT
>JAABUW010010391.1_pt1 | contig 10363 bp, 10 predicted proteins | sample 5560081 | NCBI WGS metagenome assembly JAABUW01 (sample SAMN10711882, study PRJNA513363) | rock metagenome | isolation source: Antarctica rocks | place: Antarctica: Victoria Land, Knobhead sud | reverse complement strand
AGTGCTGGTCGACAAGGTGGATCAGAGCTAAGACAATGAGTTTGTAAGTACAACGCGAGGATCTCTCACTTCTTGCAGGTATGTGTTATCCTCTATGCTGCCCGGAACTCCATGCTCGGGAGCAATATGAGGTTGGGACTTGACTGTTGCATCACTGTCAAAAATGTCTCCGAAGCAGGTGGCGCGACCAGTGCTCTCCCGCCGACAGCTCACCATACACCCAGGCATGCATGTGGCGGACTGTGAGGTTGCCCGACGCCCAACAGAGGCAAGGACGGATCGCATACCAAGCTGAGCTGAGTATAGGCTCAACGTCAACACCCGATCCTGTCCCTGGGTGTGTTTAAGGAGCAATCAGCTGTCTACTTGACGGCTGCATGGGTGCTGCGCCGCTCGGACTGCGGCTGAGGTGCCGTAAGCGACGCTTGCTTGGCACAGGAGAGGTCAGCAGTGCCGTTTCCGCGTCGGCTTGGGAGCAGACGAGCAAGCGCCGATCTGATGCCTCAGGTGAGTCGCACGAGATGCTGGTGATCGAACGCTGAGCGGCATGCCTTAGCACTTCTTCGAAGGCAAGTACGGGTTACAATATGACTAAAGGTATTGACTAAATTTTGCATATGACCGGTCAAACCTATTTGGCATTAGATTTTGGGGAATCCGAAGTCGATATTATCTGGCGGAGAACACGAACAATGCTGCTCTGTGCTCCGAAACAACCCACCAACTTTTCGTTTTCAAAGTCGCATCGTCCAGTCCTGTTATCTGCCCACACCGCACACAGTCGATCTGGTGAAAAGCATGCACCTAGCTTCTTCCTTGACCGGGCAGACTGCCGCTTTGAGGTGATCGATATTGTGGGAGTCTTGTGTATCCGCAGCGGACGCTGTCGAGCTTCCGTTGTTGACGCCAATCTGTGCTCTGCAGGCAGCGTACATCTTGGGGCTGCGGTCGTGTCCACATCGCTCCGAATGCAAAGCTTCCATACACAGCTCATCTTTGCCGGCCTGCGCTTCGTAGGTAAAACACAAGCTTATGCGCAACAATAGCACACCTGTCACTGCCACGCAGAAACACGCAGCTCATTGTTCAATGCACATTACCTGCTTTGTGGTTTTAGTACCCAAAACGTAAGCATACCATGGAACGCTTTCCTGCCTAAGTAACACTCAGGGGTTCAAGTTCATACTCACTGCAAAGTTGCGCCAGAACATGCAGACCTAACTTGCTGCATATTCATTCATCCAAATAGACCTTTGCCCTGTTTGCACCGTGCAGACATGTGGGCATCAGAGCCTCTGCCAGCCCAGACGAAGCAGAGCACTCCTTGCACTCAGCCACACATAGCATCACACATGCCCTGTATAGCCTCTCAGACGCCTCCATCACAGCTACAGCCAGTGATGCCACAGCTGCAGCAACAGACACAGCAGTGCACACAGCGCAAAGATACACTGGCTGGTTCAGCACCTTAGCAGACTACCTGGAAGGCATATTGGGATACCTGCAGGTCTGATCACGCTTGACTGGACAAGTGTGCATTGCATGTTGATTCTGTCACTTGTGCAGATGTCATTATGTTCAAATATATGAGCAGTTTGTGAGTGATCAATGCGCTCCTACACTTGCTGCTTGAGTGCGCTACATTTGGTAGGGGGGAGATACAACGGTGTCATAAGCATGTGTTGTATCTGAGCAATTCAGCCTTATAGGGATGCACAAGACAGGCTGCTCTGGAGAGACAAGACTTGTCCCGCACGTACCTAGCTCATCATGAGCTGGAAAGCGTTTTAATTATTATTATTATTATTATTAATTCAGCCTCTGTGTGCATCCTTTGCACAATGTGCTACAGTGATGTAGCAAAACACAGCACTTTCCAAATCTGTGCCCCTGGACTCTTTTGTTGCTTTGGGATGAGCTCATGTGCATGCTCCTCTGGGATTAGACATTGTGGCTGGGCTGCTTTGCAGACAGGGCTAGATAAGCTGCACGTGCCATACAGCTACGGCTGGTCCATCATACTGCTGACATTGCTGGTCAAGACAGCACTGTTCCCCATCACTAGGAAACAGGTGAGCTCCAGGGAAGAAGTATCATAACTGGCCTGTTGTGAGCTAGTTACGTACCTCACATGGCTTTCTAGACTTGTCACTCAGCACAACATTAGCAGCTTAGCTGCCATGTGTGTGCCTCTGCAGCTTCTGTAACAGCATCCTATGCATTTGACATGTTTCCGCCCTTTGCGTCAGCTTTTCATGTGCTGGCTCATGTGGATTGTCAAACCTTTTGGTGTCCGCACAAGGGTTGTCAAGCCTGCCACCCTCTATTTCAGCCATGCACAGATCGTTTGCAAAACAGTTGTCAAGCTCTCTGCTTGCGTCTGACACAAGTGGTTGTGCTGTGTTCACTCTGCCATGACACAGATCATGACGTCATGGGTTGCAACTTAGGCAAGCTTGTGTGGTGTCACAGGTGGAGAGTGGCATCGCGATGCAGAACCTGAAGCCCACCATAGACAACATAAAACGCCTGTATGGTGACGATAAGAAGAAGATCCAGCGAGAGACTTCTGAGCTGTACAAGAAAGCCCAGATCAGCCCTTTGGCAGGCAAGTCCATACCTCATTTCAGCAGTTTGTGAAAGTCGGTAGCTCTTTGGGATACAGAAATCTCACCATTTTCCCCAAAAAATGCCCGTTTCATGGTGTAAGTGTAAGCTCAGAAACACTCGAGGACTGGTTGTCAGGCATTTTTACTTTGTGGAGATATCTCAGGCATGCCTTAGGAATGCTGCCTGTGCACAACTGGAAAACCAAATGTTGTAGCGCCAACGCTGTTGAGTGTTTGACTGCTGACTCCCTCAGCGATTTGACCTGGTAGAAATTATTATGGTTCATCATGACAGTACACCTTGTCGCTTGTGCTTCACGTGTGCTGAGCTGGACTTGCTAGAGCCTAGATCCTGAATCCCAAACATAGCCTCCTGTGATTTGCAGGGTGTTTACCATCTTTGGCCACCATTCCAGTTTTCATTGGACTATACAACAGTCTGACCAACGTGGCCAACTCAGGGCGGTTAGATTCCCAGGGCTTCTTCTGGCTGCCCTCCCTGGCTGGCCCTACCTCCCTTGCTGCACGCTCAGCAGGTCCGACACCACTCTCCTTCTTCCTTGCCTGTTGTCGTCAGGTCACATCTCTGATGCTTTCAGATGGCTAAGCTGAAGGTCACAAAGAAACCCCATCACATCACGCGCTGCCTGTATTTCTCACAGGCTTGCAGGTGTATGTATACACATGCAATGGCATCAGATGCTCTGCTGATTGACCACTGACTCTGGGTAGATTGCAATGCTGCTGTCAAGTCAGCACAGCAGCACTTTACGGTAGGCATCAATAATACATAGGTTAATAGGCTTTACTGACAAAGGTATACAGCAGTCTGCAAGGGTATACCTCAGCGTTACAGGTTACATCGTGCCACAGCAGCAGACATGCGCAGCATGTTTGTTGAGTCGGGGCAGCATCAGCATTCCCCATCTTTGCTGTCTGCTGGCCCCTTACAACACAGTACGTCCATTCTCAACCATGTCCATTCCTTTGGATTTCTGCCAGATGTCAACATCAGGCATGTATGCTTACAGCATTTATGTGTTACCTGCAATGCAGGTAACAGCACCGCGTGGCTGTACCCCTTTGTGGATGGGCACCCCCCCATTGGGTGGGAGGGGGCTGCCCGCTACCTGGTGCTCCCAGTCCTCCTGGTAAGTCACTGCTCACATGCGTCATGCATTCAGGGTTCACAGTTGCAAAACATGTTTGGTGATTCCTTAAAGCTGTACCTTTAGTAAGCCGGCTTGCATGGTAACATGTTCATCGCACAAGACGACACTGGTATGATCTCAAGCTGTAAATGTGGTCTGCATGCAGCTTCTGTTGCTAGACCTGTGAACCAAACCAACTAGCCTGCAGGACTGCGTACATGTTGATGCAAGCATAGACTCACAACTTCTCATACTTGCAGTCAATGACTGCAGTTGTTAAAGCTTTTGTGTCTATGGTCGTGACAAAGGGTGCATGTCGCAATCCTGCTGGCTACTTCTTCTTGTTGTCATTGCGGTCTCATCTCATAGGCATCCTGCACTCAGGCTACCCGGAAGTCTGTACGTGATAAAGCTGTGAAACTGCTGGGTTAGATCGGAATGTTCATCATACGCTTAACATATGTTGCCATTTTGACAAATCATACTGTGACTTCATAAGGTAGACTTTCCATGTTGCATGCAGGTGGCAGCACAGTTTGCATCAACAGCAATCATCAGCCCCCCGGTTGACCCAAATGATGAGAATGCTCAGCGCACCAAGAACATTTTGGCGTTTCTGCCCCTCATGATTGGCTACTTTGCACTCCAAGTGCCCTCAGGGCTGAGTCTGTACTACTTCAGCAACACTGTGCTCACCAGCGGGCAGCAGATCTGGCTGCGCAAACTAGGAGGCAAGCTCCCCTTTGCCATTTGTTGCAGCTGTGTCCTCACCACTGTCAGTCTGTTGCATTGTTATGTCATACTTGCAACAGCAGTGTTGCACAAACTGTGATGTCATAATTGCAACAGCAGTGTTGCACAACCTGAGTCCTACGCAATTTGACAGCTGGTAAATTGCCCGTCTGCATTTGCTGTTATACAATGCAAGCTGTGTGAATGTGTCAACTGCAGTGCAGATGGCAGACCTTTGTCACTGGGCATATGTTGTTGGTGATGGCAAGCACAATTATCCTGTGTTCAGGGTGACAAGCATAGGTTCATCATGTTCAAAACGCTGCTGCTGTACTGCAGGAGCAAGTGCTCTTGCATATGACTTGGGTCCGATTGACATCGGCAAGGCTCGCCGTACTGGTCAAAGCGTGTGTACAACAGAGGACTCAAACGGTTTCCCCAGACCTGAGTTTGCTCCTGGAATGAGCCAAGCGAGCAGTAGCAATGGCGCCACAGCTGCTGCAGTAACTTCCATGCAAGCTTCTTCTGGCGACGGCGCCAGCACCAGCACCAGCTCAGCAGCAGAAGGTGAAGCTGATGAGGTAAGCATGCTCACAACATGAAGAGCGCTTTGCATCTGAGTTTGAAATGCCGTGCTGAGTGGGAGGCCGTGTGGGCATGCAAGTCGGCCTACATGGGCATGCACTTTCATATGTGTAAGTGGCAACTGCACTGCAGTCATTGCCCTTGTAGTGTGTTGCTGCAAGCCTCGTGTCTCTTTGCTTGGAGCCCATAGTGAGTGTTGCTGACACAGCATGCATTTCATCACAGGGATTGGAGGCTGATAATGTTACTGCTCTCACATCAGCGGCTGCAAGTATGGGACTGCCTGCTGACCCAAGCCATCAAGTCATCAACCGCCGGTGCAAACGAAAGAAGCGGCATCTGCTTGAAGCAGCAGCCTAAGCCTACTGTGTACACATATGCTAGACAGTATGCTCAAAAGGTTTTATTAATACTTATTATGTGTATTGTTGCCGTTCTAGACACGCTCCAGCTGGCACTTTGCAAGCAAGTGCAAATTGCAATCAACATCAAAAAGCAAGGCACCTCGAATACAGCTGCATCTCAAATAATGCTAACATTGGGGATACAGTTTTGCATGCAGTCCTGATAAGGGCAGGAGCAGAGATGCTACCACGGGACGATTTGGACACCATATAATTCTCAACTTTGTATTTAAAGATTGTCGGTGTCATATAAATGCCTCTTGTTGTCATCCCTTAGTACTGTATATGCTTCAAGAATATGCCTGAACTTGACAGTAGCAGCCTTTTTTTGCTTGGGATCCTCAAATCTGTCAGGATGCTGCTTCATGGCAAGGCCACGAAAAGCAGCTTGCACATCTGCCTTACTGGCAGACGGCTCTATCTCCAGGAGCTTATAATACCCCTTTGGGTCACTAGAGCTGTACTGACCCCCACTACTATCCCCAGAGTACCCACTCGAACCCCCAGAGTATCCATAAGACCCACTAGACCGTTGTTGACTCTGTTCTCGGGACTGTCTGATTCTCTCAAACTGAGAGTATGCATGTGTCCAGCTTGTGCTGAAGCTGCCTGACTCGTCTGTTGTGCGGTTCAAGTATTGCTCAGCATCACGCCTGACCTGGTGCATGCTGTTTCTCAGCTGTGGCCAATACTTAGCAGCAAAGCCAATAAGCAAGGCAGGTGCAGCGACTGCAAAACTGAACAGCTGGAAGGCAGGGTAGGTCTTCCAAATGCCGCTGAACAACACACCAGCCGAGGCAAGAACGCCTGCAGCTAAGCCTATCTTGGTCTCATCAAACACACGCACACCAGACACCTTGGATGTGTCAAATCCTGCTACAAACGTGCGCACCTTGGTATTGCCAAAGTGCTGGCTGCTATACAGAAAGACAGGCATCAGAACAGGAGCAGCTGAGAATTGCAACACATTGACGTCAAGATTCAACCCCCTGGTGTCATCGCACTTGTAAGCTTTGAGCAGCCAATCTCGGGCAGCATTGAACTGGTGTGACTTGATAGCGCTGATTGCCTTCACCCTTCCAGTCTCTGCTTTCATCTCGAAGGCAGAGACCCTGCGTGTGCTGCCATCAGCTGGCGAAGTCATCATGTGTCTGTCCACCTGCTTGGCCGCTGCAACACTGGGACCAGGCCGCAGCTTCAAGACGTCAGCTCGAGGGTAGTGGTATGAGGCAACTATCTGCATGTCTGCCATCTCTGGGCTGAAGTACTGTTCAAACACAGCACCAGGGCTGACCCAGTGGTACTGAGTCTCAAAAGTGGGTTCAGACCTTTTGGTGGCAGGGTTGTACCTCCGTACCAGTTTCCTGAAGCCGATCTCGGCGCCCTTTAAAGTGCTGCGTGCTGGCATACACACAAGCATGCTGTGAGTCATTCAAGTCACAAAAGCAAGGCTTGTCGATTGCTGTCAGCATGTTGATTGACAGGCAACTTAGGGACTTGCAATTTGGTGCATGATGGTCACCTTGTGCTCTAGCAACCCACAGTGGTAAGTACATCTCTTTGACTTTCTGCACGCCAGCAGCTGGCTTGGCCATTAGAATGTTGCGTGCTGTGCTGTGGTAAGCGTCAAAGGCTGCATCTGCTTCTTGCCTGGTGACGGCGAATGGGAGTGCAGACAGCAGGCCAGCTGAGGGCCCTGAGGAGTCGAAGCTTGTGCTGCTGGCATAGCTGCGTCTCTCAAGAGGCTGTGCTGAAGCCAGCCACTGCGAATGACTAGATGGGGCCAACTGCCCAGCACTGAGTAGCAAGCCAGTGCTGGATGCATGTGAGAGACCAGCTATGTCAACTTGCAGGTTCCATATTGTGTGGGCAGGAGCAGTGCGGGGCACACAAGATAGGCGCTGCATCATGATTAAGTGCAGGCAGAGTGCTGTGCCTCTGTATGCCCGACTGCCACATCCGGCTGGGTAGCTGGGTAAAATGTGGCCATTTGTTCTTTTCGTTCCGCCTGTGGCATTCCTGCAAGCACTTTCCTCTGCAGTCACCTATCCGGTGCATTACAGCCACAAACAGACACTGCAAGATAAGTGCAGGACGATGAACCAGCGCCCCGCACCTGCACAGTTATACCTGTCCACAAGGGGTCTGTTTCAACTGACCAAGCCAGGGTAACTCACATCCCAGCCAAAGTCAAGTGATCGCAGTGCCTTGCTGATTGCCTGCCGCACGCATAAAGAACTGCGACAGACTACCCTCTTCTCCACACATGCACACCGCTACATACATCGATGGCCACCGCGAGCTCAGATTAAGACAGTCACATACATTGTCACGGTCACAGGGGCGAAGTAGAGGGGAAGCTTGCTACCCGAAGCTCAGGTTTGAAAGCGATGTCTGACTAATGCCTTGCACCGAAGCTTGCGACACAAAACTTTGCGTTCGAAGCTGCACGTTGTTGTCCTCGCCTGGCCCTACACAATGTTATACGATCGCCCGCCCCTTGGAGGTCCGGTACCTCAGCAGCGGCAACTATCACAGCAGCAGCGGACGCCCCAGCAAAGGCAGATGCAGCATCAGGGCCAGCAGAAAGGCCAGCTACAGGGACAGGACAAACAAGAACGTGATGTTTCTCAGCAAGTGCTTTGCCCGCCAGAAAGGTTCATCGGCGTTCCTACAAGTGACCTTCAGGAGGCCTTCCGAGGTAGTAACGTTTGCACCTGTTCAGCATGCCTCACGCAATTTTGGATCTCGCTTGACATGACCCACAGCTGAAATCGCTTTGCGCTGACGTGCAGCTCAGTTTTCTTCGGAGGACTATGCCCGCTTCAATGATATCTGCAAGCTGTTTGATGCAAACAGCCGGCTAGACTTCATCACCGTCAGCAGGTGAGGTGTGGTTAACCGTGGTTTGCTGTACTGCCGAATCCAATGTCTAGCAAGCACTTCTGATCAGGATTGCAGTCGTGTGATCTTGTCATCCTGTGCAGACGTGTTCAAGACAACTTCCGCTTGTTCTCTGCAGCAGCCAGGGGTGTACTTGTACCCATGAAGAAAGGTGGAGGTATGCCTGCTGATTCACCATGCTGCACCAGCATGCATGCTTGCAAGTGCTCTGACTTGCAAAAACATGCCTTTTTTACTATACCTCTCCTCCAAGTTTGCCAATCAATGCATGCATGCATGCAATGCTACAAACGGCATTAGAGCTGAATGCACTGCCAGCCCTGTGCAATCATGCCTTTTACATGATGAAACATTGTCAGCTTGAGTTATTGCAACAAGTGTGATCTAATGCAACGCATGTGGTGTGCAGCCCTGCCAACACCTGAGCAGCTGGATCAGACAGAGCTCCGGTTCCTGGAGGACTTTTGCAACCTGATGGTGACGGCCCACTACCGTCTGCTGACAGAACAGGAGTGGCAGACAGCCACAGATGAGGAGTTCACAGTGAGCTCCACCCCAGCCTGTCCACATTTTCACAGAAACTTCTGCATGTCAAGCCACTTTGATCAGACTGCCACGCACTTCTGCAAATCTGCTTCTGGAGATGCTAGCTGTGCGGATGGATTACATTGCGTAGTGTGTCATGTGACAAGCATGCAGACTCATCTGCTGTGCTTCAGTGGTTAGCACATAATCACTACTGCATAAAGGGACCAAATTTTCGGTTGCATGCCTTTCTACAGCAACATTACGCATTGGTAAACGTGTGCTAATCACCGAGGCATAGCAGATAAGCCTGCACAAGATTTCATCGTAAACTCCAGAGCCAAGGATGTGCAGCTGCTGCACCTCATCTGAAGTAAACTGCCACCATGTAACCCTGCCAACCCTGATCTTCAAGGCTGATGCTCAACATTGTGGCATCAAACAGCTGGGCCCTCCAGTGCTGCCTAGACAACTGCCATGACACTCAACGTGTTGATATGTTGTGCCACAGCACATCATGCCAATCGTGGTAAACTGGCATATATGCGCGATGCTTGCCTTCTAACTGATTGCACGCCGCACTCTCCTCAGTGAAATTGTGCTGGAGGTATGTGCCATGCTCACATTTTTGTGGTGCTGCAGTTCAATATGCCCATTGAGGTGAACTGGGATGTGATGGACACCCAGCTGCTGCAGCGCTTCTGGAGTGGGCACCCGCGTCTGCGCCACGGCACTGCCGACCTGCTGGAGCGTGTCATGGTCTTCCACAGAGGCATACACACAGTCAGTCTTCGAGAGCATTACACAAGAAATGAACACAGATTCATGCCCCCCCTCACTAACTGCATGTCTGCAAACAGCGAGCACTTTCTGAGCTGCTGAAGCAAGTGATTTGTGTTCCACAGAGGCATTTGTGCCGTGAGTCTGTGTCTGTCATAATCGTGACATGTCACAGTAAAGATTGCATGTTCTGCGCGCAAGTGAGCACTTGTGAGCTGCTGTGGCAAATGATTGTCTTCAACACAGTCGTACCAACAACAGAAGCTGTTGCAAGTCAGCATGTGCAGATGTCACAGTGAAGCACTGTTGAGCTGCTGGACAGGGTCTCATCGCCTATCACATCATGCATTTCCATGCTCAGCCTGTGCAGAACGCATCAAGCTGCCCTAAAACTATGCAGAGGGTTTGTTTGCCTGACTGCTGTGTCCAACAATTGTCTCTGCTTCTCTCTGGTGTAACAGATGGTCAGTTCGAAGCATAGGGCTGCCGGCAAGTGTGCTGCGGCTTTGCACAACAGCAACACTGGCCGTGGTTGATGTTCAGGCACGCTCCAAGGGGCTGTATGTGGAGGACAAGATCGACCTGCTTATGGGGTACCTGGTGGTGAACCCCCTGGCCGCCCTCATTGGCACAGTCTTTGGCTGGAAAGCCAAGGAGAAGACCAAGAAGGTCG
>JAABUW010010390.1_pt1 | contig 10363 bp, 13 predicted proteins | sample 5560081 | NCBI WGS metagenome assembly JAABUW01 (sample SAMN10711882, study PRJNA513363) | rock metagenome | isolation source: Antarctica rocks | place: Antarctica: Victoria Land, Knobhead sud | reverse complement strand
TGCGGGGCGCGGGAAGGGGACGGCGACGAGAAGGGCGCCGCTAGGGGGTAAGGGGGCGGGGGCGGGAACGGGGATGAGCGGGACGAAGACCGATTCAATGTTTCCGAAGGCCAAGCTGCGGGCCGCGACCGAGATGTATGAGGAGCTGCGGGGGGGTGCGTTGAAGGGTTTGCGGGTGGGGCTGCTGCATGGGCGGTTGAGCGCGGCGGACAAAGAGGTGGAGATGCGGCGGTTTCAGCGGGGCGAGACGGATGTGCTGATTGCGACGACGGTGATCGAGGTGGGGGTGGATGTGGCGAACGCGACGCTGATGGTGATTGAGCATGCAGAGAGGTTTGGGTTGGCGCAGATGCACCAGCTGCGGGGACGGGTGGGACGCGGGTCGGCGAAGAGCTACTGCATCCTGATGACGGGCGGGGCGGTGAGCGAGGCGGCGGAGGAGCGGATGGCGGCGATGGAGCGGACGCAGGACGGGTTTGAGCTGGCGGAGATTGATCTGGCGCAGAGGGGACCGGGGGAGTTCTTCGGGACGCGGCAGGCAGGAGCGCCGGAGCTGCGGGTCGCGAACCTCCTGCGGGACCGGGCGGTGCTGGAGCTGGCGAAGAGGGAGGCGGCGGCGTTTACGGAGGGGGCGGAGGCGGGGACATCGCGGGGGGAGATTGAAGGAGTCTGGGCGCGGTTGAAGGTGCAGTGGCAGCGGCGGTATGGGTTGGTGGAGGCTTGAGGGTTTTAGCTTTTAGTTCTTAGCTTTTAGCTAGAGGCTAGAAGCTAAAGGGCAGGGGCTTGAGGCTTGGGCGGTGGCTTGGGTGGGGGATTGCGTTAGGTCTGGGGAGGGCTGCTGGAGGGCTTTTCTGGGGCCGCGTTTGCGGGCGACGAGGATGCGGACGCGTTCGATGAGCTCGGCGGGGGAGGCGGCGCCTTTGGGGAGGAAGACGTCGGCGGACAGGGCGCGCTCGAAGGAGTTCACGGTTCCGGAGACGATCATGGCGGGGAGGCCGGGGCGCAGTTGTTTGGCGCGGCGGACGATCTCGTTTCCGTCCATCTGGGGGATGAGGAGGTCGCAGAGGAGGAGGTCGATGGAGCCGGGGAGGGAGCGTTCGATCTGGTCGAGGGCGGCGTGTGCGGTGCCGGCGGTGAGGACGCGGTATCCGCGGGTTTCGAGGAGAAAGGTTCGGACGGAGAGCATGTTTTCGTTGCTGTCGACGCAGAGGATGGTCTTCTTGGGGCGCATTGCACGTGCTCGATTTCTGCCTCCCGCCGCGTTGGGGCGACGGGGTGGCGGCTGCGTGGCTCCGCGGACCGGCTGATTGGCCGAGGCGCGGAGGGACGTGGGACTGCTGACCGGACGGCACTGGGCAGACGAGGCGCGAGCGCGGGACGCAGCGAACCGGGGCCGGGAGAGCAGAGATCTCCCGCAGCCCGGAGGGGCTGTGCCGCCGCGGCCGGGCGAGGGTTTGCCGGACCGTGAGGTGCGAGAGAGGCCGCCTGCGGGCGCAGGTTGCCTGGCGGCTCCCCAGGGTGCATGACGTGAGTCGCGGCTGCGGGAGACAGTCCCGTGGGAACGGGTGGTCTGACGCAGGGCGAACCGTGTTAACGAGACGTCCAGCACGCTGAGGGGCGGAGCCGTCTGCGAGGGCAGAGCGGTCTCTCTCAACTCAAATTGTTAGAAAAACAGGCGAAAGACTGAAAGCGTTTCGGAGGCGAATCGACGTTACGTCGAGAGGCTCCGTGAACTCCCGCTCAGAGTACGAAGGGGACTCGAAGTTGGCAACAGGGAAGATTGGGCGAAGCTGGAGGAAATTGGTGCTTGCAGATGCGACCTGCCGGGGAACATGGTCTCGGGGATAGGGATAGGGGAGGCGGCACTGTGAATATCGCGTGTATTACGGCAGGAAAAGGTGTCCCGATGCCACAGGAATGGTGCGTCCGCCGACGAACACGCCGGAGACGGCACCAGAGGAGAGGTGGGCGTGGAGGTGAAGCCGACTGGGCCGGAGCATTTCGACTCCCTGCTCGAGGATGACGGGATGGCCGCTAGCGACGAGGCCGTGGCGGACGAGCCAGGCGATAGCGCAGCCGGCGGCGGAGCCGGTCGCGGGATCTTCCCCGCCGTAGAACTGCATGCGGGCGTGCCAGTCGGCTACGGAGGCTTCGGCGGCGCGGGTGATGCAGAAGAAGAACATGGCGCCGGATCGCTCCAGAAAGGGCCGGGCGGTGTGCTGCGGGATCTCGAGACGGCGGCTACCTCGAGCGATCGCAGGGGGACGATGCAGAAGGGGATGCCGGTTGATACAGTCTGGGCGGGGGCTGCCGGGTCGAGGTCGCCGGGTGCGAGGTTGAGGGCGGCGGCGATGCTGACGGGATCGTGGAGGTCGCCGAAGACGGGATCGTTTTGGCGCATAGTCGCGAAGACGCCGGGTTCGGTGGGATTGGGCGGGCGGAAGGTGACGGGGATGCGTCCGGCCTGGAGATCGAGGTGGATGGTCTCGGAGCCGCGGAGGACGGGGTGGTTGGTGTAGATCCAGGCGGCCGCGCCAAGGGTGGGATGGCCGGCGAAGGGGAGTTCTTCGCCGGTGGTGAAGATGCGGGCGCGGACGCCGCAGGCCTGCTCGACGGTGGGGTCGCGAGGGAGGAGGAAGACGGTTTCGGACAGGTTAGTCTCGCGGGCGATCTGCTGCATGTCCCCGGTCGAAAGGCTGCGCGCGTCGGGAAAGATGGCGAGGGCATTGCCTTCGAGGGGGCGCTCGGCGAAGACATCGACGAGGGCGTAAGGGAGGGTTCTGGATGGGGGTGTGGTTGACATGCCGGGGGTGTGGAGCTATTGTTGCAGAGACTTATGACCGACCGCGCCGTAAATCTCGACCTCACCTGCTGCCGCTGCTGTTGCTGCGGCCCATCGCGGATGTGTGGATGAGTGAGCGGAAGTAAGCTTCGGACAGATGCTTTCCTCACAAACCCACCCGCCGACGAGCCTGGTGGGTTTTCTATTTGGGAGCTTCGATTCAGCAGGCGTCAGGGGTGAACCCCGACGGAGAGGAAGATAGAGATGTCACTTCGCATCAACGATATCGCGCCGGATTTCACGGCTGAGACGACGCAGGGGACGATTCATTTCCACGAATGGATCGGTGACGGATGGGCGGTTCTGTTCTCGCACCCGAAGGATTTCACGCCGGTGTGCACGACCGAACTGGGCACGGTCGCTGGCCTCGAGAGCGAGTTTGCGAAGCGCGGAGCAAAGGTGATCGGGCTGAGCGTCGATCCGGTTGAGAGCCATGGGAGATGGGCGGCGGATATTGAAGAGGTCGGCGGGGCAAAGGTGAACTACCCGATGATCGGCGACCCGGAGCTGAAGATTGCGAAGCTGTACGACATGTTGGCGGCGGATGCGGGAGAGACATCGGAGGGACGTACGCCCGCGTTGAATGCACCCGTGCGGACGGTCTTCGTGATCGGTCCGGATAAGCGCATCAAGCTGACGCTGGCGTACCCGATGACGACGGGACGGAACTTCGACGAGGTGATCCGGGTGCTCGACTCGATGCAGCTGACGGCGAAGCACAAGGTGGCGACGCCGGCGAACTGGAAGGTCGGGGAGGACGTAATTATTACGGGCGCGGTCTCGAACGACGAGGCCAACCAGCTGTATCCGGACGGGTACAAGACGGTGAAGCCGTACCTGCGGACGGTAGCGCAGCCGAAGTAGATGACTTTGCCGCTGCGCTGAGCGCGTAGCGGCCGAGAGCACCGATGGCGAAGTGGCTAACGCGCTGGTCTGCAAAACCAGTATTCATGGGTTCAAATCCCGTTCGGTGCTCCAGACATTTCAATGACTTAGCTCAGATTCCGCAATCCTGATCTCCGGGGGTGTAGCGGGGGTTGTAGCGGGTGGGCTGCTCCCCCGCTACTGAACGATATGAGACGCTCGGGGTGTGAGCCGCTCCGCATCGGCGAGGATTTGTCCGCCAACGTAACGTTCCATCTTGTGCATCGCATTCGTCTGGTGCTCTTGAGTCGGATGAGCGTATCTAAGAACCATATTTATTTTCGAGTGGCCCAGCATCGCTGCGAGGGTTGCTAGATCGATCCCAGCTTCTACCGCGCGGGTGGCCCATGTATGGCGGCAGGTATAGGGCCGGAACCGTTTCACCTTGCTTTCGCGCACGGCTCTCGCATGAGCGCTTTGGATTCCGGGGAGGGGTCTGGTGGCATCTGCTTCGCAGGGGAACAGGAATGGCCCGCAGTCGGTCATGCGGCGCGCTAGGACGCTCTTGGCCGAACCAGTGAGCGCGATTCGGCGCTTCGCGGCCTTTGTTTTGCCGTACGGGTTGTGAAGGTAGCCTTCCGTTAGATAAACGTTGTGCGGTTGAATGCGGTATACCTCCTCAGGACGCATACCGGTTTCAAGCATCAGGGTCGCCACGTCGCGCAACGTGGGAGACGCCCTCGCCAGATACCTCGCCTGTTCGTCATAGGTGAGAACGCGGGTTTGTTCGTTGTTCTCACGCAGCGCCTTGGCCGCCGTTTTGCTGATTGGGTTGGTTAGTGGCAAACCCGCCTTGATTGCGTGATTGAACATCGCTCGGAGGCAAGCCAATTCCCGGTTGACTGTAGCGGGGCTGATCGTAACGGCAGAGGTGACGCGCTTGCCCTTTCGTCTCACGGTTCTGCACTCGGCTGCGCGGGATGCTTTGTAGCGCTCGACCTCCTCCGCTGTGATCTTGTCGAGCGGCTTGTCCTGGAAGAATCGCAGGAGACTGAAGCTGCTGTACCTATAGCGCTCGGCACTGCTCGGAGCCATCTGGTGCTCCTGCGCCGCCCAATTCAGAAAATCGCTCATTGCCATTTTGAGCGATGGAATCTTCTTCCGCTCGACGATACCCACTTCACCTTTAGCGAGCGATGTCTTATAAGCCGCCTCGATCTGGCGAGCTACGCGGGGATTGCCCTGTTTCGTGCTCTTTTGGATGTGCTCCCCACTGAAGAGGAAGTGATACCAGTACACGGCTCCGCGCTTGAAGATGGACATGTCTCTTCCCTCATTTCACGTTTTTCGTCTTGTGAATTTGATAGTTGTTGCGCGCCCAATCTCGACGCCGTTGCTTATCGCCAGGGTCGGAACGATGGAATGTTTCCTTACATGTTGCGCTGCAAAAGCGTTGGTGCGGAAAGCGGGCGAATAGCCAACGGCTGCACTGTGAGCACCGCTTGAGGGACGCGATGCGGCCTTCTGAGGCGAGCTTTTCTATCGTCTGAACCCTCGCAAACTCGATGAATGGTTGAGAGCGGCGGGGGAGGCCAAACAGCATCTTCCAACTAGGTTTCTCCCCTTCCACTTCGCGTGGCCAAATAATTGGCGTCAGGCGGTAGCGGGCTAAGAGGCGATTCAACGCTCGGAAGAGCTTAGCCAATCCTGGGTCACTCAAAATATCCTCCTCCGTCCACTCGCGCTTGGCGGCCTGCAGAGCCGAGTCCAGTTCCTGGAATCGCTTGACGAGCAGCACCATCATGCGCGAATCGAGTTCCGCTCTGGGCCTCTTGCCTATAAGGGTTTCGCCGTTCAACGCGTGGACGAGAAGCTCCGTTGCGGTAAGTGGCACCCTGGGAGCGCTGATTGCTTTCTGTACACGGCTTTCTTGCTTTGGCATGGCTATAACAGTGTGACAGGATTTCAGGTGACACAAGGCAATATCTGTTTAGTGCAGATGCACTCAGGAGGGGTACACATGGACGCATTGCTTTCCGTTGACGAGGCCGCACGCAGACTTGGTGGGCTAAGCAAGTACACGATCCAGGCATGGTTGAGCAGCGGAAAACTCCGCCGTACAAAGGTTGGAAGTCGGACGATGATTCGCGAGTCGGACCTTGCCGCCGTAATCGAGGTTGGCGGTAAGTCGACCAGGCGAAAAGCTGATGGGGAACGCCATGCCGCCTGAACCCATACCCCTGACAGCACCAGAACAGGTGAGAAGGGGCAAAGCGGAGCGCGGCTCGAAACAGTCGCGCTCCCCGAAGCTCGTACCCATGAATCCCGAAGCGGGTCTCGTTTGGCATGGGCCGGAGTATCCGGTGTTAGAGCCAGGACGCTATATGGTGCGAGGAACAGCAATCCAGGGGCCGGTGTTTGTGAGGTCGTTTCAACGTTGGTCGTGCCGAGTGGAATTTGCTCTTGTAGATGAACCTATTTCAGTTTCAGCTTTCTTCAACTTCGGCAATGAAAAGCACGGTCCAAAGATTGCCCGGCAGAGCCGCTTTTACAAGGCGTGGGTGCTCGCAAATGGTGATCACCCGCGCAGGGGGCAGAAGATGAGTCCGGACATCTTTCTGGAGGGACAATTCTTCGAAGTGGAGGTGCAAGCTTGCAATCGCGATTCAGAAGGAAACCCGAAGCCCCAAGCGGAAGAATATTCGCGTGTGACTCGCATCTTGTCCATGCGATTGGTGTGAACGCAATTCCAATCTCGAATCTTCTATTCATGAAGCAGGAATCAGGAATCACCCAATCAAGCAATCAACCAATCAAGTTGCCGTACGTGAGCTTCGCCCTAGGCCGGGCGCTGGCAGCTAACCCAAAAGCAAACCTAAAGGGGGGAACTTCGGTTCCCCTTGGCCGAGTCTCTGAGAACAGTGGGGGAACAGTGGCGAACACTAACAATCTGCGACCGTTCAGACCTGGCGAATCGGGAAATCCGGGCGGAAGGCCGAAAGCGCTAGTAATCACGTCCTGCCTGAGGGAGCAGTTGGATATGCCGGTACCGGACACAATGCGGGCGAGGCTCTCGACGGCTCTTGCGGACGTTTGCGGGCCGCAGGTGACGTTCGGCCAGGTGCTGGCGTTCATTCTGGTCAGCCAAGCGCTCGAAGGCAACACGAGGGCGATACAAACGATCCTGGATCGAACTGAGGGGAGAGTCTCGCAGCCAGTGGACCCTTCGGGCGGCGAAATTGAATTCCGTGTCATTCGCTGCGATCTGTGACGATGGCGCGGTTGGCCCGTCCGCCTCGTTTGGAAGGTTGGGGGAGTAGCGTGGCGGTGAGCTGTTCGTGGAGAGCGAAGAGGGAACTCGACGCGCTCGCGGTCGGAGGTGAAGGGCTCCTTTCGGTAGCAGCGCTCGACGGCGCGGTCGAGGCGCTAGTGCGCTTTGACGAGCTCGGGAGGCATGGCCCACTCGCGCGCAAACAGAGTGGCGCGATTACGGATTTGGTTCCAGGAGAGGTTTGGCATTCATCGGAATACTAGCCTGGAACTGAGGTATACCCCGTCCGTCTGGACTCGGAGACGAGCATTCTGAGACAGATACGCGCACACGTCCGCGCGCGCGAGGGTCAAATCACGCGCTACAAAACAAAGCTAGACAACACAAACCGATACTGATACGTTTACTTCAACGGTGGCAGAAGTAAACGTATCGGGGTGAGCGCAATGGCAAACGGCAAATTTATCTCTTACCTGAGAGTCTCGACGGCGCGGCAAGGCGCAAGCGGTTTGGGATTGGAAGCGCAGCGGGAGGCCGTGAGCCATTACCTGAATGGCGGACGCTGGCAGCTCGTGCAAGAGATCGTGGAAGTGGAGAGCGGCAAGCGGAATGATCGTCCGGCGATTGCTGAGGCTCTCCGGCTCTGCCGTCTCCACAAGGCAACCCTAGTAATCGCCAAACTGGACCGTCTCGCCCGCAACGTGCATTTCATTTCGTCGCTGATGGAATCAGGCGTCGAGTTCGTTGCATGCGACTTCCCGGAAGCGAACCGCCTCACGGTGCATATTCTTGCCGCTGTTGCCGAGCATGAGGCCGCGATGATCTCCGCCCGCACTAAAGCGGCTCTAATGGCTGCCAAAGCGCGCGGCGTGGCGCTAGGGGGCCAGCGTGGCAGTGTAGAGCGCATGGCGAGCATGGCGGCGAAGGGAACGCGCCACAGCGCGGTTGTGCGTCAAGATTCGGCTGCCAAGCGCCGGGCTGATTTACTGCCCGTGATTGAAGAGTTGCGTGCCAAAGGCGCAACGTCACTGCGAGCCCTCGCAGCGGGGCTGAACGGAGCCGGGCTCACTTCTGCGCGAGGCGGATCATGGACTGCTACACAGGTGATGCGTGTGATGGGTTGAAGGCTGATGTCGCCGTGCCTTCTATTGCTTCCCAGAGGCACCCGAGTACCTGCAAGCGCTCGCTGGGAGGCATGTAACCGTGCACCACTAACTGGACAATGCGGCTTTTTCCCGTCATTGTAGTCAAAGACACACTGGGCGACTTCTTTTCGCCAGGCTACTGCTGCCCTCAATAAAAGACGGACCCTCAATGCCTCAAGTCCATGCAATCACTGCCGCCAATCGCTTCATTCAGCTTGGGATCGCGAACGGTAATCTCATCGATCCGATGAAGTTGCAGAAGCTCGTCTACATTGCTCATGGCTGGAGTCTTGCAAAAGTCGGGACTGGCATGATTCGCGAATCCGTGGAGGCTTGGCCGTACGGTCCAGTCGTCCCGTCCCTTTACACGACCTTCAAGAACTACCGCTCGTCCAATATCGATGCGCCTGTCGTGTTTTATGAGTCTCAACGGAGCTTCAATGCCGTAGACGAACAGAACATAGAAGGCGTTTGGGATGAATATCGCAAGTGGACTGCGATTCAGCTTTCGATGCTGACACATGAAAAGGGTTCTGCTTGGGACCTTACTCGTAAGATTTCGGGGCATGGAGGGCCGTACTCCAGCCCGACCATACCCGCTTCGCTCATTCGCGACGAGTTCCAGCGCCGCTTGCAAGGAAGTGGGAGTCTGTCGGCGCCGGGCGGACAGACGACCAGCTCTTAGGTGCGATGAAAATCAATGCAAGACTTCGACGATGGTTGCTGAGATTCGCTGGTTTCGATGCCGCAGAAGCTGAGTCAGCTTCAGAGCTGATCGCCGCATTGGAACTTAAGAGCTATGAAGAAGGTACGCTCTCTCCGACCAAAGGTGAAAGGCACGCCGACTGGACCTGGCGTATTGGTTGAGGCTGCTTTTCTTTTCGTTTGCGCTGGTAATCAACACCTGGTGGGCATACGAAGTCAGACAGATGGTATGGCAGAGCGGTAGGCACGACTCCGGATTTCACCTCTCCGATAAAGTCTTGATCGTGCTTCTTAGTACATCCATTGCGAACTACATTGCTCTCCTTTCGATCATTGCGCGTTATCTTTTTACTCGCAACACGCAGGATCAGACTACACAAGTCGCCACCGCCCATCCCGCTGAGAATTGACTTAGTTCCGCCTCCTTCGCGCATGGGGAGAATGGGTGCTGTTGCGCGTTCGAAGAGAGCGAACAGGTACTCCACACGTGAAATCACATTAGAGCAATTCGAGCTGCTGCTCCGACGCCGCCGCCCTTTGGGCAGCCTTTAGAACTTCGAGACTCATGGGAATGTCGAGGCGCTTACCGCTCTCAACAATCTCCTGAATAGTAATGATGCTGATGCGATCATACTTCCGGCCCATCTCTTCATGCTTGTACTGTCCAGCCGCCTTGGCCTCGTTGACCATCGGCCCGGTTGGTTCCTCCAGAGTGATCAGGACCGCCAGAGCGGCTTGCTCCCGCTCCATGTCGCCCCTCAGCGTAGCTATGTCGCCACGCTTTACCCCGCCAGACTTCACTTGGAAGATAATCTCTGCGTTGTCCAATCTTCCGGTCTTGAAGAAGGCGCGGGCGTCTATGCCTGCATCTGCCCCCTTCTTCTGATTGATGACCGCTCTATTGTTCGTATAAGTGAGGATGGCCCATTTCTCAAATTCCTTGCGAAGCCGGTCGTCTTTCTTAACGGCTAGTGCCTTCGCGGATGCCAGATCGCGGGGTATACCGTCCGTCACAACTGCGGCAGCTACATCAATGCCGAAGGCCTTCTCTAGCCTTCGAAGAATGAGGGCGATGGATTGATAGGTAATGTCCATTCCGATCCACTGACGCTGCAGCCTTTGAGCGACGGCAACCGTGGTGCCGCATCCGCAATATGCATCGAGGACGGTGTCCCCAATAGAGCTTGAAGCTCGAATGATGCGTTCTAGCAACGATTCCGGCTTCTGCGTCGGATAGCCAAGACGCTCAGGGTCTTTTTGTTGGAGGTGGCTAAAATCGGTCCACACGTCTGACGGAATGACGCCTTCATCGTCGTAGTATTTGTAGATTTTGCCAGCAGATTTGATGGAGCGGAAGGTTCTACCATCGGGGTCTTGACTACGTTTCATGTGATTACTACGAGCTGAGGCCCTAGGAGCTTGTTGAAATAGATACCGATCCACAGGCTCTGAGCACGTGGAGGTCGTCTTACGGGTATGCGTGGAGACGAGCGGTTTCAGGATGGGATGTTCAGCTATGTGTCGTTGGAGCAGCGG
>JAABUW010010389.1_pt1 | contig 10364 bp, 12 predicted proteins | sample 5560081 | NCBI WGS metagenome assembly JAABUW01 (sample SAMN10711882, study PRJNA513363) | rock metagenome | isolation source: Antarctica rocks | place: Antarctica: Victoria Land, Knobhead sud | reverse complement strand
GATGAAAAACTATATATATGTTATGTTAATGTTGGGTTTTTCTCTTGTTTTGTGGTATAGACTTGTGATGAGGGCAAGTGTGGGTGCAGGGAGCACACCAGCAGAAGCAGAACATGGTGTTCTTTGGTGCTGCTGGCATTGCAGGCCGTCCTTGTCTCCACGCCATCATCACCAGGTCAGCTCACGCTCTGCCACTCTACACCACCTGTGCTACTTGTCAAGTATATCAATGGCAAACTGCACCTTGCCAGAAGACAGTGTCAACTTGAACGAGGTCGTGCCTTTCTTCAGTTGCAATACTTACCTGTGACAAAGGTGCTCTTGCTGTTGCACCAATCTTCAGCACAAAACCCGCAGCTGTGTTTTGACTCATCCCCTGTAGCTGTCCAATGGAATGACATGCCCTTCTATACAAACCTAGCAAGGTATGAGTTAGCTGGAAAACATGAAGAAGATGACGTACACAAATGACTCTTTCAGATGAACAGGCAAAGCAGGCCGACCTACAGGGAGCTACTCAGACCTGTACCCACCTGACCCTTGTGGAAGATAGGCATTGAATATATAACAGAGTCAACAGCACATGGTGCCAAAATCATAGCTTGGCCATTGTACAGGTCCACTTTGGGACTGAGGACGGCCATGCAGCAGCAGTACCAGCTGACCTTCACCATGCCTCTGGCTTCTACCCCCAAGAAGCCCCAGGGTGACCTCACCCTGCCTGATGACCTGGCCAGTCTCCAGACGGTGTGGTCACCATGCACTCTGCATGCACCATGGCTTGTCTGAGCTGGCACAATGATGCCATCAGTCTGCAGACTACATGGCCGGCATGCACTCTGCATACAGCATTGTTTGTCGATCGTAGCATGCCTGAGGACCATGCCTTGGCATGATAAACTTGCACTCTGTACGCACCGTTGAATGTGAGTCTGAGCTTGGGACTCTTCACAAGGGAGGCTGGACCTGATACATAGGCTGTGGCTCTCAGGCTGACAGATTGCATGTAAGATGTTGGAAGCAGGTCAAAGCCCACTCCATAGCCATAGGCTGCTGTCCGTGCCCAGGGCTGTTACAGCTGCTGCTGCTGGTCATAGACACATACAGCAATCGAGAATCAGCATGCAAGACACTACCAAAGGCCTGCTATCGTGGTTGCACAGACTCTTGCTGTTTGACTGTCAGCATGAAGGGGGGTGGGGGGGGGGAAACTGTGCCTCTTGGCGTCAATTTAATGAGATGCCAAATATTATACCGGGCTGCCCAGTCAGCATGAACACCACAAGCAGAACCCTGCTGTCAGGCTTGCTCAGGATCCCCAAACAGTCAACTACATCTTGCATCACACATGTGCAATGCCTGGCTGCATGCAGAAAGGAGGCACAAGTGGGCGTGAGCAGGACAACACAAGGGAGAGCCTGCTGTACTTTGAGGGGCCTGTGGAGGTGCAAGGCCTCTTTGAGTACCTCTTCAATGAGAACCGCAGGTTCTGTGGAGAGGAGTGTGACGTGCCACTGCTGATGGCCCCTGTTCCCTTCCCCGGTGCCTGTCTGAAGCAGCTGCACCCCAAGGTCAGCTTCTGCCTTGACTGCTGGATGAAAACACACGTAGAAAAGAGAAAAAAAGACTACGCCTTTCGGCGTCAAGTTATTGAGAAGCCAAGTATTAGGGCTGCTTAGGAAGACACACGTACATCAATGAGAGGGAAACACCACAATAGCCAAGCTGAGTGCAGCTGTCGTTCATTGCAACTTGGAGGGAATTCACAGGGTCAATCACACGGGCATGTATGACTTGGGGGATACAACTGGCAGGAATACAGGGGAGGCAATTGAAGTCAAAATGCTCTGTTACCTCTGCTGCTTCTGCCCACCCCACCTCCCACCCCCACCTTACACGCAGCAACTCCCCTGTATCTCTGCCAGCAGCTGCCCATTAGGTCCAGCTTATTTGCCACAGGATAATTGGCAGGCAGGCAACTTTTCTGTGAAGACAGCTGCACAGCCAAATGCTCAGCATGCCATATCTTGGTGGCTGCATACAATGCAGGTGCTAGGGGCAAGTGACAGTGTGAAAGGCAAGGCCATCCAGCACAGGCTGGAGATGAAGGGCAGCATCCCCCCTTGGGTGCTGGACCGCTTCACTGGAGTCATCAAGGATGCACACCCTGCCAAATTCCAGGTACATCACCGCAAAATGATGTTCAGAACTACGTTGCTTGGGGCAGCCCTTTGTATGACTCATTGAGCCCTGCACATAAACTGTAGAGCCCTTCGCATGAATGAATCTTGAAGCCCTATGCCAAACCACGAAGCATAGCCAAGCCCTGCCCACAGCTGCACTGGCTGGCTCTGGCCTGTCTTCAAGCTGTGCTTTCATCCAGGCCTGCTTCACAGAGTGTTTCTTGGCTCACGTGCAATCACACTGCGACCACAACAAGACCAGCATGCCGCAAAACAATGCTGTTGCTCTCTGCTGAAGCTAAGTGCCATGCATTTCCTTACTGTGTTGAATGCCAAGTCCATTCAGAGTTGGGCTCACAATTAAAATAGAAGCAGTGCCAAAGTTCATCTTTTTGATGCAGATGGTGGCAGAGACGGCTCCTCTGAGTGGCTCCTTCAATGTGCACCCAAACAGTGATGCTTCTGCAGTGAGAGCACCCCTGTCAGTGTTTCACGCTGGGTAAGTACTGCTGATGCAGCTATGATTTGTGAGAGCAGATTCCACACCGGCAGCAGAATCATTGCTGGCTAGTATGCTAGGCGAACCTGTTCAGTGTACTGCACTGCTGAGACTAGCAGTCAGTCTGCTGGGCAGACTGGCAATGCACATGTGGTATGTGCATAGAGATTGCTGCAGCGGTTTGTATGCATAATGTAATGCTGCAACAAACTCTTGATCATTATGCAACTAAACAGTAGTCTTTCCTGACCTGGGCAGCCTGGTGTAGTACTGGGTTTCTCATTAAATTGACGCCAAATTGCGTAGCCTTTTCTTTTCTTTTCTCTTCTAGTCCTGTTCTGAGAGCTTACAAGTCTTCATTGATAATGCTGCGCTACAGGGGCACAGCAAACAGTCTCGAGGCAGAAAGATGGAGATCACCTCCTGGGCAGCTGGCAAATCTAGTCATGCGTGATCTGATCTACTCTGATGGCCAATTTGTGACCCGCCTTACCAAGTGCTCAACAGTGACTTGATTGCCACCAGACTTCAGCTTGTGTTTTGTCTGTGCTTTGCATCATTGTTCAGCTTGAAGCAAGCCCAGTACAATGTGACTTACATTCTTGTTAACCCTCTGCCTGCACCCTTTGCTTGGCTTGACATTCGTTCATGTCACACACTGAGTGGCCAACGATGCGCAGTAAGCCATTGCACCGCAAGCTCACACAACCCCGCATGCTGTGCAATACATGAATGCCAATTGTGCATGCAGCATTGCGAGCTGCTTCTGCGTCCCACATTCTTGAATGCAGGTTCTAGGCCGGTCCGACAATCTAAGCAGCTGTAGTGGCACAATCGACATTTTGTAACAGTGTTAGGTCTAGCTGATTGGCATGCTACCTGTGCCTGGAGACCAGTCATCAATGCGTGCTTGCTACCTAGTTCGGCATACTAGAGAAGGGCTTGATGTCTGCTGTATTATTGTCAATCAGGTAATCATGATTCATTGCAGCGTAAATCTACAGGTCGTTATTTACTGTAGGTGCTCAAAACTGCACAGCTCACACAGCTTGACTTCAGGTTGCAGAGAGCTGTGTAAAGCTGGGTGCTAATATCAGCTACTGAATGGTGGTACGCCCGGACATACGTTCAGACAATCTACCAGTATAACATAACATGTAGATCACCACTGGTACTTGGCTGCTAACAGCACCTCTTCATAGTTCTGAGCTGCATTATCCCAGCTCAGATCTTGCTCCATGCCCCTTTTCTGTAAAGCCTCAAACGAGTCACGGAACTCTCTGTATGTGTAAAGAGCATTGCCAACGGCATCCCTGAAGTTGCCGGCATCTGCCCATTCAAAGGTCCAGCCTGTGCCGGAGTTGTCATATGGGTTGTATGGCTTCACAGTGTCTCGCAACCCGCCCACCTGCACTTGCACAACATGCCTGGTCCACAACAAGCATCCATGTGAATGTACATGATGTAACATCTGGTGGTTCCAAACATCAGCAGCTGTCATTCACAGGCCATTCTCAGCCTTAAATCTGATACACAACACACTGAAGTACAGCCTGCACTTGCCTCAGTTTTTGTGTCCAGGAAAAGCACACAGCAGTGTGTTATGCAAGACATAGTGAACAGCCAGCTATACATGCTGACATATGTCTTGAAGCCCCAGCATGTGCTGTTCACAGTGGCCTGTCTGCCAAAGTGGTTAGACTCTTGGCTGCTTACCACATGAACAAAAGGAACAGTGCCGCAAGGCTGCTTACCACATGAACAAAAGGAACAGTGCCGCAAGGCTGCTTACCGCATGAACAACAGGGACAGTGCCGTAAGCCATGGCATAGAGCTGGTTCAGGCCACAGGGCTCAAAGCGTGAGGGCATGAGCAGGATGTCACAGCCAGCAGTGATGCGGTGGGCCATGCGCACACTGAACCCCACCCACCCCCTGCACTGGTCCTGCCGGTGTTGCTCCATTTCTCTGCACACAAAAGCGAAAATGACAATTCTTGATAAGAAAAGAGAAGGAAAAGTTCACGCAATCATAACAGGAGCCTCCTGAGGCGGCAGCCTGGAGCTCTGACAATTGTTGTGTGATGCATATTGCGCCCAATCCTCTATTGGGACACCCTATTTAGTGAACGGACTAAGCTTTGAAGGTTTTAAGATGCCATGAGCAACTGTGTCACATTCTGCTTGCTCAGGTGAGAGACTTATTGGTGTCCACCATGTGATTTGCTGTTGGTGTGAGTGACAAGACAACTCATCAGTGTGGATGCTGGAACTTGTCAGTTGCAGCAATGCCAGCTGGAATGGTCCAATGTACCCATGCCTGACAGGGAACCTTCAAGTAATCATCCAGACAAATGCTTGCAGCAACACAACTGCCAGCAAACTTTCTGCAGGACCTGTCAGCGTCCTGATCAATGCCATTAGCCTTTGCACTCCAGGTCATTGCATCATAAGTATCTGCACTGTTCAGCGGCAGATCTGCAGGACTGCTTCTCATTGTAGCTCAGAATCTTGCACCATAGCCTGCTGTGAGGCCAGGAGAACTTGAGGCACATACAACTGATCGCAAACAGCTTCACTGCATTGCTGCGCATCATCATGCCCTCTCTCTACGGCGTGACACTGGGTGAAACTAGGCAACAATGGGTAAAATTAGGTAACATGGGGTAAAACTGGGTAACATGGGGTAAAACTGGGTCATATTGGGGCCCTGAGGGGTGGGCTCACCTGAGGTCCTGTTCCAGGTGAGCCCTGCACTCTCTCTACGGTGTAACACTGGGTAACACAATGTAACACTGGGTGACACAAGGTAACACTGGGTAGCATTGGGGCCCTGAGGGGTCGACCCACCTGAGGTCCTGTTCCAGGTCAGCCCTGCCGGAGCCCAGGAGGACGAGCTGGACCCCCTCACCCATCATCCAGGAGTGGTTGTCCCGGATGAGGTCCACCCCTTTCTGATAGTCCAGCCGCCCTATGAAGCCCAGCATGGGGATGTGGGCCCCCACCGGCAACCCCAGCTCCTGCACACACACACATCATTGCTGTCCAGTCACATTTGAATGATATTTTTCAAAAACAACAATAATAATAACAATAATAATAATAATAATAAAGTCGCTTTCCAGCTCATGATGAGCTAGGTACGTGCGGGACATCAGCGCTGGCCAGTCACAATAAACTGGTTCCCTTGGTTACAGCATCTGTTGAAATTCATCAGCCAAGTCAGGTTCAATTGAATCCTGTGTTTGCTGCAGTGTTTGTCATTCATTTGCCAGCAGACTTCTGCATTGGAAGGACATTTAAGTGTTCCAAGTTGCAAATTGAGCTCCTTCAGCAATACATATGAATCATTGACAACATAGATAGGGCATTTATGCAGGGCTGCATGGGTCAGATGCAAGTGTTAGTTTACTGAGGTGCTATGATGTGCTTGTGGTCATGGCCTTGATACTGCAGCAGTGGATGTAAGCATTCACTGCCAAAAGCAACTTCTGCAGCAATGCTCAACATGCCAAGACTTGAATTTCACAGCTATGCTACAGACATATCACATCATGCTGTGTAGATTCACACTACATGACGAGTTCAAGAATTGACCTCCAGATATTGTGCAACACGACTCCTTGGCATTGATTTGACCAGCAGCAAGCTAGGGCCAAAGGCAACAATGCAGCAGGCAAGAGCAAGGGCAGCGTGGCGTTGCCCCACCTTTTGAAGGGCCTCCTTGCAGCGGGCCTTGCCCTCTCGCAAGTTGTCTTGGGTGTAGTTCTGGTAGCCGTCAGAGTGGAGGTGCACATCGTGCTGGGGGCTCCACTCGCTGTAGTCCATGCCGTTCACAATGCCTCGGAACTTCCAGCTGCTATCCCTCAGGGTCTTATCTAGACCCCACCCCCCCTCCTGGGTCTGGCACTCCCATGCATACCTAATAACAACAACAACAATGATATTGATAATATTAACAAACATAATGATGATGATAATGATAATAATTAATTGCTTTCTGGCTCGTGATGAGCTAGGTATGTGCAGGAAAAGCCTTGTCTCTCCCATGCATACCTGCCCTCAATGCAAACCCAAAACGTCAGCACCAATCAGCACGAAAGTCAGCAGTAGAACAGTACTTGCGGCCCCAAAAGTCAGTAGCAAAACCTATCTTAAAATTTCTGAAGTCGACAGCAGAACCATGCTCGCAACCCCGTGCTTGCAGGTATCAGAGCAACAGCATCGGTATATTCATCAATTGACTTTGGAGGGCCAGACACAGATTTCACCCAAAGGGCTGGCTTTGGTGCTTCGTACACACCTGCTGCTAACAACCGGAAGTAGTGAATGCAAAGAATCAGATGATTGTTCCTGTGTTCAATGTGTAGCGCCCTCAAGGATGGACACCCTGCAGGACATTCATATACAGGGCCCTGCATTAGCGGTAAGCCCACCAATATGCGATGCATACAAATAATGATCTTTTGCAAGCAATACCCTTGGCAACAGCTTGCCAGGCACACTTCTGAACCAAGCTGTTGATATACATCTCGCCAAGGGCATGATATCTTCATGCATACCTGCTGCAAAAGCAATGCACAACTTGTGGTATAGTTGATTTCCAAGGTCTGACAGCTGTGTACTAGTTCAGATCCACTGGGTGAGATTAGATTGGTCCCTGCTATGTTGTTGCTTAGGTAGCTAAGACCGCTCTGGCAGGCATGACAGCCAGGAGCAATAAGATACACCAGGCAACGTTTGGCCTGTGAATGGTGACAGTAGATGCAGCAGGTATGGTACAATTGAATAAGACCCTGGCGCAGTGTTCAGACACAGGCATACAGGCCGGACCAATGAAGAGCTCACCCATGAGAGACAGCCACCACACGGTGGGCTGTGATAATACCAGCCTTCATGATGTTCATGCACTCCCCACCAATGGGGTCGTCCAGTCGGAACATCTCCTTATACGAGGCTGGGATTTCCATCTGTGACAGCTCGGCCATGGGGCCTCGACCCTGATGCGCAATGTTGTGGATGACCAGCAGGCTGCGAGCATACGTCATCTGCCCATGGTCTCTGTAATGAGCCTGAAACAACAAACACAGCTGGACGTGAGCTTGCATGACACTGGGAACAGAATGACGTGCGTGTTTGAAGCCTCATGGCAAACACAGCTGGACGTGAGCTTTGATGACAGCGGGAACAGAATGACGTGCCTGTAGTGAGCCTGAAACACCAAACACAGCTTGACATGGAAGTGAATGACACTGGGAAGGGAAATGATGACGTGCGTGTTTGAGGCCTCATGGCAATGACAGCTGGGCGTGAGCTTGCATGACACTGAGAACGGAACTGATGACGTGCCTGTTTGAGGCTTCATGGCAAACACAAACAGAGACATAACCACAAAAACGCAGCCATGCAGGTGGAATCTCTGGCACGAATCAACAGACATGTTGGGTTTTGAAGATTGCGTCATGGATCAACATTGAACGCAGGGATGCAACTGCACTTCCAGCACTGGTACCGCGGGTGCACATCAGATGTCTGACAAGCAGCGTCCATGTGAACAGGATGCACCGTTGATGTGAGCTATATGGTTCCTGATAGCATGCTTTGCATGCAGGAAGCAACTTCTGACTGATTTCAGCGAACTGAGATCATGTCTGCTGGGTCCCAGTTGCCCGCCAGGACATTGGACGTATTGATTGATTTGAGCAATGTGAAGTGTGCACAGTGATGGTGAGAGGCAGACTTTGTAAGTCTATGCTGGCAACCATCAGTGTACGCCTTGTACAATACGCCTATCAGGACACAAAAAAGGGTGAAAGACAGACCTGAAGGTAGACAGGCAGCAGAGCAGTGTGCCAGTCATTGGCAATGTACACCAGGTTGTCATCCCCATAGTGCACACCCCCACAAGGCACGTGCCACACAGCTTCCAGGGCTGCTTTGCACAGCAGTGCGCATCTGAAGGCAATCTGCATGCGATCACCGCCGTAGATATTTTCTCCCAGGTTGTGGAAGCATGGGTGGTCCACAAAGACATAGTCCACTCCATCTATGAATCCATGGAAGTATCCGATCTGCAGCGCATGAAGCTTGTCAGCAAGCAGCTGACCTGCATTGTGTATGGCTTTTTGGCATGTACTTTTTCATTGCTTGTTGCAAACAGCCTGAAAGCAGGTCATGCAAAGCCGGATGTAAGGAGCATGCATGATAGCCTTGATACTGCTGGCATTCAGGCACACAGGAAGGTCATGCACGCACAACCAGTGAGATCATTCAAGCACATGCACAGAGGTTCATGCTGCGCGTTCATCAAGCGCGTCTATGACAAGACAACAAGCCTGCAACCGATAAGCAGGCTTGAGCTTTTGCTGCGTCCATAAAAACCATGCAAGACTCCTATGTGACCCAACATTGCAAAGCATGTGCAGCAGGTGGTGACAGCTGTATGTTTGTTGTTGGCCTTGTCGTGCCGAAAAGAGTCATATGTTGGTCCCAACCACAAATTCTCATGTGACATGATGTAGCTGCACAGTATGTTCAGCAGGTGGTGACAGCCACATGCTTGATGGTGATATTGTTGTGCGGAGGATAGTCACCTGTTGGTCGCCACCAAACACTCGCATCTGCCTTCTGACACCGGTCTCCCAGCCTTCTGCATACTCACCGTATCTAGGAGCCACAACCATGACTCTGTGACCCCGCCTGGCTAGGGCTTTTGGCAGGGCCCCCATCACATCCCCCAGCCCACCTACATGAGTCATGACAAAGGTAGATGTGATGATGGTGACAATGTTGAGAACACTTTTTTTTTGGCCTGCAGACCCGAGCGAGTATCAGGGTATGCGTCTCGTATGAGACTGTGCAAAATTAAAGGCTGAAATCCTGCATCAATGCTTTGTTTCCTGTGCTGTATGTGTCATGCAGTAAGCTGCCTCTCTGGCTCCCTGAGAGCTGCTGCTGACTTGACAGCAAATCGCGCACATGCAGTTAAACTTCCCAGCAATGATGCCCCTTGTGCAGCCTCTGGCATGGGTTACCATCAAGCAAAACAAGGCATGGTGTGTGTATCCGTGCCCTTGTAGCACTTGTGATCTAGGCTGGACGCATACATTCCATGCAGACAGTGCGGCGACGTCTGTATTGGCAATGCATGGCGTCAGCTAGGATACCAGACCTGTCTTAGACCAGGGAGCACACTCAGCCCCCACAAGTACCACCTTCATGGCATTGGGGTTGTCATGCTTCTGCTCTTGCTGATGCTGACCGGGCTGCTGTGGCTGCTCCTGATGCTGTGCTTGTGCCTGAGCTGGCTCCGGTTGTCGCTCCTGCTGCTGCTGTTGCTGCTGCTGCTGCTTAGGGCGCATAGACCGGGATGGACCTGATGGAGAGGAGCCAAATTGCAATGTGCTGGGTGCAGCAGATGTGGACTGCTGCTGTCGCTCTTCCAGCTGCTGCTTGACCTGTTGCTCCTGAGCTTCAGCCTGCTGCAGCTGGTTCTCATTTTGCTGCAACTGCTGCTCAGGGGCTTGCTGTGAGGAGTCATCTGCCTGCAATATGGCAACAACAGTATAGAGGTGTCACAGCAGTGAATTAGGTCTAGTGGATGGGGCAAGGATCGTGGCCTGTGCATGAATGCGGTTGGCAAAGCAGATCATAGCTTGAGTTCGGGTTGGCTTACAGTTGCTAG
>JAABUW010010383.1_pt1 | contig 10371 bp, 16 predicted proteins | sample 5560081 | NCBI WGS metagenome assembly JAABUW01 (sample SAMN10711882, study PRJNA513363) | rock metagenome | isolation source: Antarctica rocks | place: Antarctica: Victoria Land, Knobhead sud | reverse complement strand
GGCGGCACCGCGCAGGGAGGCGTCTCTCAGGTCGGCGTCGCTCAGGTCGGCGTAGCGCAGGTCGGCACCGCGCAGGGAGGCGTCGCTCAGGTCGGCGTAGCGCAGGTCGGCATCGCGCAGGGAGGCGTCTCTCAGGTCGGCGTCGCTCAGGTCGGCGTAGCGCAGGTCGGCACCGCGCAGGGAGGCGTCGCTTAAGACGGCACCGCTGTCAAATGTCCAATTCACTGCTGCGCCAATTTTCAAGCGCCAGTCTAGCCAAGTTGGAATTTCAGATATGAACTGCACCTCCCCCGTCCAACGGTTATTGACGGGGTAGCTCTCGGTCTGCGGCGCCTCGGCCATCTCGGTCCTCCAGGGCGCCGGGGTGGCGCTGATGGAGCACACTAAGCAATGCCTAGCACTCCTGTCAATAGGCATTGCCTAGCAGACGATCGGGATTGTTCGAGCTACCTTGCGTTCATGGATGATCCGCCGGAGAGCGACGCGGCCAATGGGCTTAACTCGGTTCAGAATGACCTTGCTGCTGCTGCTGAGTTTTTCCAGAAAGCCAAGGCTGCGGCTGCCTGTCCCATTTGCAATAATCCGACTTGGGAAATGCTGTATGCGGGCGAAGACCTTGATCTACGGCCAGCCCTGTCGATGCTAGCTGTGAGCTCTTCGCAAAAGCACCTAGTGCCGCCGCAAATGCCGTTAGTCGGGCTCGTCTGCACGAACTGCGCTTACGTCCGGCTTCACATCAGGCAGAAGGTGCTTGGTCAGTGAGCAGCAGCGGCCAATATCATCGACCGGTTCCACCACTGACCACGGTGGCAGGGTCGGATTTTGTTGCCGGAAGTGGACCGCCACCCCATGATCCGGGAATGGAAGCGCGCGTCACAGCGATTGAGAGCCGTCTAGACCGCATCGAGGTCAAGATCGATAAATTTGACGAGCGACTGCGATCCGTCGAAACCGGCATATCTGCCCTGGATGCAAAGATGACGCTGCTAGCTGAGAAGATTGTCAGCAAGCTTCCAAGTTGGTGGCAGATGCCGACCGCAGCAGTGGGGACGATTGCCGCTCTTGGGGCTTTGGTAGCGCTCGCTCAGCGGTTGCATATATTCGGAGCACAATAGCGAAAGCCAGAAGTTTTCCCTAATCTCGATATGTAGACAGGCATTCCGTCCTAAGGCATGTTCTTGAGACGTTCACGTCTGGAGGCAGCGTCTTGGGCCAACTATGCAGATTTCCGGCGAGCAGCGGCCAACGTCTCTGCCGTGGTGAGCAATGCGTTCCGCTCGTCAAGAGACAACAAAGTCCAAGCGCGGCGGATCAAGAGAAGCTGCTGCTCGACCGATTGCTGAACCTCGTAGACACCCTTGAAGCCAGAGCGCGGGACGACGGAGCCAAACGGTCGGCTCAGGTCTTCTCCGCAGAGTTCGTCAAGAGTCACGTCGTAGAGAGCAGATAACTCAAGCAGCTTGTCGATTGCAGGCTTACTACGCCCCAACTCCCACTGAGCTACGGAAGCCGGGGCGATGTTGAAGTGCTTCGCGACTGCGGCTTGCGACAGTCTAGGCTGCGTCGCATTCCGTAGTCGTCGCAACCGATCGGGCCAGGCTTCCATCCAATAAGCATCGCCTACCGCGAACGGTAGCGCGCCTAGTGTTTGCCTATTGACGCGCACGCTAAGCAACGCCTAGTGTCGCATCATGCGAACTGTAGACCCTGTAATCGAGATTGCCATCAGAGCTGCCGGCAGTCCGACGGCTCTGGCTCGCATTGCGGGCGTGAAACTTCCTTCGATCTATTCTTGGTCACGCATCCCCGCTGAACGGGTGATCGCAGTTGAGGCCGCGACGGGCGTCCCGCGGCATGTTCTGAGGCCAGACGTCTTTCCGGCGCCAGTTCCGGACACCCAGGCAGCATGACCGCTGACCCGCGCCCACTCGACACCATGCTCTCCCCCGGTGAGCACCGCCGCCGCTGGGCGATCGAGCAGCTCATACACATGCGATTGCGGTGGAAAGACGGCGCACAGCTTTGCAATGCCGCCGGCGACCTTGCCGATTTCGTTGGCGGACATCTGCCTCCCGACGTCATCTCCAAGCCATCAGGCCCGACACCGGCCGCGCCGCTGGAACTGCAAGTGCAGATCCAAATGCTGGTTGCCGATGTCGAGCTGCTGAGGGGGTGGGTTAGGTCGCTTTCTGTGGGCCGCGAAGGTCGGTCAGAGCCGCGTGATACGCAGCCTGAACCGCATCCCGCCCGTCCCAATCCAGAGGGAGGACCGGCTTGATCTCTACCCCAAGATCCAACGGTATCTTTGTCATTTCGTCGAACGCTAAGGCTTTCGTCGCAAGCAGACGGACGATTTCGCGTGTAACGCGTAATTCGTGCCGTAGGATCTCGATGCCAGCAACAAGTTGCTGCATGGTTGGTTCGGCCAAGGCTCTCTCCATCGGGTGTGTCGCAACTCCGATGGTGCGGGAGACCGGGGGAGCAGGCAACTGCGCCTCCGGTTGCTCTCATGTTTAGCGAAAAACCTCGAGCCGTTGCGAGCCGAGCCGTACGGGGCATCGTCAACGGCGTGCTGTTCGCGGTGCCGCTTTGGGCGGCAATCATCGGTGCCTTGCTGTGGCTGTGAACCGCCCCCGGTTCCGCCCAACCGCCGAGATGGATGCGGAAATGCGCCAGATGCGCGCGGACAGGGTCTCCGCGCTGGCGATTTGCGACCGGTTCGCGATCGTCGGCAACACCTATTATCGCTGGGTCGATCGGCTTGGATTGCCGAAGCGGCAGATGGTCAACAATCGGATTCATCAGCCGGCGTCCGTGCGACAGCTCGCGCCCGTGCGCCCGCCGCCGTCCGCCCCGATCCCCTGGGACGTCGAACTTGCCATCAAGATGCAGCATCGCGGAACCCCTAACAGGGCCATTGCGCGCTGTTTCGGTATCGACCAGAAGTCCTGCCAATTGAGGCTGGACCGCGCGCTCGCGTCCAGCGTCGGCCAAGCCAAGCAGGCGCCGATCACTCGCCCATGTCTCGCGTGCGACAGGCCCTTCGACAGCATGTGGATCGGAAACCGCGTCTGCTCCGACTGCAAGAAGAGGGACGATCGGCAATATAGTAGTGCCGATCACGGCGTTGCTTCGGGCATTCGGGTGTCGGCGTGATCGCGGCAGAGCCGGATGGAGAAGCGCGTCAACGCTTCCCCGTCTTTTGGATTGCCCGCTCTGTCGCTCCCGCTTTCCATCAATCCGCCTGCTCAACGGGTCGGATGATGGAGGCATTACGCCTCCCGCGTCTACAAATTGGGATACGGCTATGTCCGTAGGCTTTTCGAATATCGCAGACGCGGCGCGTGCATATGATCATGCCGCTCTAGCAGCTTACGGTTCTTTTGCCCGACTGAACTTTCCAGTTGAGAACGACTCCAAATGACCAAGCCTCAAATAGCTTGTCCGTCAATGGCTGAGATTCTGAAGTCTGTATGGCCTCAAGGAACGGCAAAACATGCAGCCGTAGCTACCAGTCGTTCGCACCGAACGATTCAGGACTGGCTGCAAAAACGCTGCACACCGTCCGCCGACACGCTGCTGAAAATGGCAGCAGAAAACCAAGAATTGCGCGCGGAACTGATCCGGCGTCTGGAGGCATTCGGGTATGATCCATTACTGGAAGCGAGTGCTGGCGCTGATCTTGCGCCGATGCGGCGTGAAGATGGCGACGCTGGCGGATCGGATCGACCCGCCGGTGCGCCTGACGCCCTGGGGACTCGGTGAATGGTAGCCGCTATTCTCATCGCCGCCACCGTCGTCAGCGCGCCACCGCCCGCGGTCGATCGCGAGCGCAACCTGGCCGAGATGATGCGTCGGACGCCGGCACAAGAGCGCTGGTATCGTGACCAGTATCGCGACGGGCCCAAACTGCGCGGCGAAGCGCGGTGAACCAACCGTTCTGCTCCGTTTGCGCCCGGCCGGTCTTGGCCTCGCTCCGCTGCGCCTGCGGGGCTGCGGGACAACAACAGGAGGTCTCATGACCCTGCAAGATGAAACAAACACCGGAAGCCAAGAAGCGGAAGCTTCTGCTGAAATCCAGGGTGCGGCGGCAACGCCGGCTGCGAAGGCTGATCGCATCAAGGTCAGCTACGACGTCGGCGCCGGAGCGGTGACGGTCCAGGAGGGAGACAGCGTCCGCACGCACTCGCTCGACGGCATCCCAGAGCCCGTCCGGACCCATCTAGCGCTGATGGGCCTGCACGTCGTCACCCATCGCTCGATCGACGCCGCAGAGACCGTGCGACGCATGCAGGCCGGACAAATCCCGGGCCGGGCATCGGCGCAACCGAAGGCCGAGCTGTCCGACTGGCGCTTGGCCTACGCTCACGCCAAGGTCGAGCAGACCAAGAAGAGCGACGCACCGCTCAATCTCGATGACGCCAAGGCAGTGGCCAAGGCGCTCACGCGCGAGCAGCTCAGTGCCATCAAGAAGAATCCGCTCGTGGTCAAGCACTTCGCCAAGCTGACCGGCGTTGCGCAGGATCTGATCTGATGAGCCGGCGCAAAATCGGCCCCGCCCAGGACGAAACTGCTGGGACAACCGTTGGCGCCGACGCCAACTCCACGCTCGCCATCAACGGTGGAGAGCCAGTTCCGGTCGACGACTTCTTCGACCCGGTCGAAAACCCCGCGCTCGACTTGGCAGCCGCCACCCTCACCGGCGATCTGCGCGATTTCATTCTCGACCGCCTGAAACACGAGCAGAGCAAGCGCCCGTGGCACGAGCGCTCCGAGGCCGACCAGCGTGCCACCGTGCACGAGGTCGAGGCCGCCGTCCGATCGACAATCGTCCGCGCTGTCGAGCTGATCTCTGGCGAAGGCAAGCGCTCGATCAAAGCCACGCTTGAGAGCGTTACGGTAAAGGACGGCATCAAGGCCAGCCTGTCGCTTTCAAAATTCGATCCGCACCGTTTCGGTCTGATCGACGCCACCGGGCACACGGTGCTGATCATTGTCGCTGATCCAGACGAGTTCACCGGAGAGCGTGAGCCAGTCACCATCAATCCTGACCAAGCTTCGATGCTTGGCGACGGCGTTATGGTGCAGCATGCGGCTGCCGACGGTGCTGAGACACCGCTCCACTGATGCTTTTACGGCCGCATCAGACCGCGGCCCTTGAGGGCGTCCAGGCAGTATACCGCACTGGACGCCGTCGGGCGCTCCTCGTAGCACCTACTGGCTTCGGCAAGTCAGCGCTGACCCGGCACATGCTTGGCCGTACAACCAAACGATCGCTCATCCTCTGCCACCGCGAGAACTTGCGCGACATGATCTCCGGCAGTCTCGACGTTCCGCATGGTGTGATCGGGGAACGTGGCGATTCCCGCGCCAAAATCCAGGTTGGCATGATGCAGACCGTGTCACGCCGGCTCGATAAGCTGCAGGAATTCGAGTTCGTCATCAGCGATGAGGCGCACCTTGCGATGTGCGCTACTTGGCGGCGCATCCTACAACACTATGGCAAGGCCTGGCATCTCGGCCTGTCCGCCACTCCCTGTCGCGAGGATGGGCAGGGCCTGGGCGCCGAATATTCCGACATCGTCTACGGTATGGGCGTTCGCGAGCTTACGGCGCGCGGGTATCTTGTTCCACTGCGCTTGTTCGCGCCGCCGATCCAGGCCGATCTGCCGATGCAGTCGGGGAAGGAGTTCAACACCGCTGCCGATGCTGCCGCACTCGACAAGGCCAGCATCACCGGTGACGTGATTGAGCACTGGCGCCGCCTCGCCTCCGGCAAGCTCACGCTTGGCTTCTGCGGATCTCGCGATCACGCCAAGCACTGCGCGGAGCAGTTTCGCGGCGCCGGCATTCCGGCCGCCCATGTCGATGGGAGCATGCCGAAGAGCGAGCAGGACCGGATCCTCGCCGATTTCGCCGCGCGCCGCATCCTCGTCCTATTCAACGTCGACTTGCTCACCACAGGATTCGACTGTCCGCAGATCGAGTGCCTATTGCTGCTTCGACGGACCAAGAGCCTCGCGCTCTTTCTGCAGATGATCGGCCGGGCTCTGCGCACTTTTCTCGGGAAGTCCGAGGCCGTGATCATCGATCATGTTGGCAATCTGCATGTGCACGGCCACCCCGACGCCGATCGCGAATGGACGCTCGACGGCCGACCGCAGCGAAGTGCAGCCGCTACGGTCCTCATGTGCCCCAAATGCTACGCCGCGCATCGGCCGACACCTCGCTGCCCTAGTTGTGACTACGTCTACGCCACTGCGGTAGCCCGTGCGCGCAAGCAGATCGAGCAGCGTGAGGGCAAACTTGAGGAGATCGTTCGGGATGAGGCAAAGCAGTTCGGTGGGCGCAGCCTCCAGGAGGCTCTGAAGCACGCGCGCAGCCTCGGGGAAGACGATGCTCGCCATGCTCTGACCGAGCTCCAACGCGCCCTTGGCTACAAGCCCGGCTGGGTCATGATGCAGATGCAGCTGCGCCGGCGGTTCAGGCTTGGTGCCGGTATGCGCCGCAGTCAATTGCCTGCGTCGGAGCAATCCGCATGACGGCCGAATCTCCCCTGCAAGCTGATATCCGCCTTGCAATCGGCAAGGTTGCTCACGCACGTCTGTTCCGCAACAGCGTCGGCGGCGGTTGGGTCGGCGAGGTGCTCGACAACAGCAAACTATCAGTGACACTTCGGCAGGCACGATACGTCACGTTCGGTCTACAGGTAGGGTCCGGCGACCTGATCGGTTGGACCACTGTCACGATCACCCCAGAGATGGTTGGCCACCGCATTGCCGTGTTCACCTCGGGCGAGGTCAAGCCGCTTGTTGCTCGACCGCGGAAGGACCAGGAGCACCAGGAGCGCTGGCGTGCGACAGTCGAAGCCGCAGGCGGGTTCGCAGAGGTGCTGCGCTCGGTTGAGGACGGGCTTAAGCTGGTGAGGGCGGGATGAGCCTCACCGAGCTTTGGGCCGAGGCGGACGGCTTCGTTCCGTCTGGAGCGGTCATTCCGCCGCCCCCGAGCGATTGGTCGGATGTGCTCGGTTATGCCGAGCAGTTGGCGGTGTTGGTCGCTCGCAGTTGGCTGGAGCCCTCAGACGCCTTCGGTTGCCTCGCTCTCTTCGCGAGCCAGCGCCACAGTCGCGATCTAGATTTCAGCAAGCGACTGCTGTTCGCCCGATGGCTGATGGGGCAGCGGGCGAACAGCATCGATCAAGCCAGGGCGCTGACCGAACACCGTGTCCGTCGAGCTGCTTGGCCCCTCTGCGAAGAGCGTCGCCCGGGCGTTGAAATTCTGCGGGTAGCTGAAAGCGTGGTGGATTCCGGCGGCCTAGCGCCAGTCCTGCCGGATGCCATCCTGCTGCCAGACGAGATCCTTGAGATCTGCCGCACCGTCGCGCGTCAAGCGTCAAAACGCCGAGGCCCGAGTGGACGCCAATGATCCAGTTTGGGGACCGGACAACATCGTCCGCCTGGCATCACCTGCGTTGGTGCTGCGGGCGGCCAAGCTGCCCGACCCGACCACCATACCGCCCCGCCAGTGGCTCTACGGCACGCAGCTGCTGCGTGGCTTCGTGACCGTGCTCGTGGCGCCTGGGGGCACCGGCAAGAGTGCCTACGCGATGGCAGTCGGAGCCTCCCTCGCCTGCGGCCGCTCGTTCCTCAACGAGCACGTTTTCGCCCGCGTCAATGTCGCCATCCTCAACCTTGAGGATCCTATGGATGAGCTGGACCGCCGGCTCGCTGCGATCGTCATCCGGCACGGCATTGATGAGAGCGAAATCGAAGGTAGGCTGTTCATGCACTCCGGTGAGGACCGCCCCGTCCACATGGCCAGCATCGGCAACGACGGCTTCCAGGTCGTCCACCCCGACGAAGCCGCGCTAGTCGAGCAACTCCTGGCTAACCAGATCGGAATGCTGTGCGTTGACCCCTTCGCGGAGAGCCACACCCTCGAAGAAAACAGCAACCCACATATGATTGCCGCCGCGGCAGCCTGGCGTCGGGTCGCGCGCGCCACCAACTGCGCCATCATGCTCGTGCACCACGTCCGCAAGGGGGCCGTCACCGACATCGATAGCGCCCGCGGCGCCAAGGGGCTGACCGACAGTGCCCGTGTTGGCCTGCTGCTCTCCCCCATGACCGAAGACGAGGGCGAGCAGATCGGCATCCCAACTGAGGACCGGTGGAAATACGTGCGACTCGACAACGCGAAGGCCAACATGGCGCCGCGCGCCGGCCGAGCAAAGTGGTTCATGCTCGACCAAGTCGATCTCCATAACCCAACGAACGACTATCCCCACGGGGACAAAGTCGCGTCCGTCGTCTCGTGGGAGCCGCCTACCATGCTCTCTGCACAGACACCGGAGATCCTCAACAGTGTGCTTGATCTCATCGCCGAGGGGCCGGAGCCGGGGATGCTATTCAGCAAAACGAATCGGGGAGGATCGAGCAGATGGGCTGGTCAGTTGTTGATCGACGAGTGCGGCATGCTGGAAAAACAGGCGTCGGGCACGATTGCAGCGTGGCTCAAATCTGGCCTGCTTTATGAGCAGGAATTCCGCAGTTCCGTGACACGAAAGATGATGCCGGGCCTCAAGGTCGACAACTCTAAGAGGCCCTCCGAATGAGCATGGCCCCGTTCTTTCGGCGCACCTTTCGGCGCACTTTTGGCGCATCTCTTGGCGCACCTTTCGGCGCACTTTTGGCGCAACCCAATAAAACCGGGCAATCCAAAAACTCTCAAAAACCCATATTTTCCGGCGTTTTCGAGCGGCGGAGGGCGGGGTGCGCCATACCCCCCCCTAAGGGGGGGGGTATGGCGCAACCACCACACCATCCCCGGAGCCGATTTAAGGCGCATCTCTTGGCGCACCTTTCGGCGCACTTTTGGCGCAAATCCCTTGGCTCCGCGCATTTTCAGCGCAGCCTTTTGGCGCATCTCTTGGCGCAAACACCAACGCGCATTCTACGCTGCTCGGCAGAGTTGTCCGGGTGATCTGCGGGTTGGCCGCCATAACGGCCTCTCCCGCGCGCATGGCAGTTTGATCATCAAACCGTGCGCGCGTGAAAAGGAAAGATGAATGAAGAAACGGCATCTTCCCACTGATCCCGTTATTGATTATGGTTCGCGCGGTGCGGCGTATCGGTCGCGACCATCATCAATTCGAGAGACAATACAGGCCGGCGTCACATATCGTGCTTACTCGGACGCGCACCTGATTGACCGTATGCATCAGCGTGCTCAACTGAGCGATCTGCAATACGAGGCAGCTCAGCGGGTGATCGAGCTCCACAACGCGGCCGGGTTTGAGCCGAACACCACGTCTGGCTACGTGCCGCCTGGATGGAACAAGGGCCATGATGACGATGAGCAGGAGGCAGCGGCGATCACGCGGTTTCGCTTTTTGCTTGGCTCACGTTCGGCGGCTGCGGCAGGAATCTTGCACGGCATGTGTCTTGAGCAGCATCCCGGCACAGGTAGGCTTGCGACGCTGCGGGCGTCGCTGGATGATCTTGTGAAGCAGTGGGGGTTGGCTTGATTGGAGTTTCTTCTTGCCAATCCGCTAAATATGCTGCCTAAGTGAGGGCGGCGTATTGCGCCCGGTGTTCGGGCAGCAGCAATCTCTTAAAACTCAAGCCTTCCAACTCTTCTCCGAGAGGCGAAAACTATGGCCGAAGATCACAAGTCCTTGCCGATCAAAGACGGCATTCATCGCGACGAGCCGGCCAAGCCGGAAGATAAAAAGCCTGAGTTCAAGCCGCCGACCGAGCCTGTTGATCCAGTGGCGCCAAACTCGACGCCCGGCATTACGCTCGATCGCCCCGTGATTGTCGAAGATCCGGCCGGGAACCGCTATGCTGCTGACCACGCTGGCAATAAGCCGACCGCGCTGGACACCGACCGCGACCAGACCGATAGCAAGCTCAAGCCGACCGCTCAAAAGTAGCCGGCAACACACGAAACTGATGATGGCTGATTACGACAAGGGTGGTGATCGGCCGGCGACTGGCGCTGGCTACGGCGGTCCGGCCAAGGGTTTCGTGCGGAACACGAACCGCAAGAAAGATTTCGGATCGAAGACGAATGCGCAGGGGCATTCGGTGGCTACTCTTGCGCCGTTCAACCGCGCTGAAGTTCGGCGCCAGCGGCAGGACGCGGTCGAGGAGCATATGTTCAACTTAGCGCTTGGTGCCGAGCTTGAGCGGGATCAGATTTCCGCGGGCAAGGCATTCATGGTTGAGCGCAAAGAAGTTATGGGCGCCGATGGCGGACCGCTGCAAATTGTTTATTCATGGGCTGACGAAGACAAGGAATGATGATCCAGCGGCAGCCTTTGCCGTTTGCTCCGCGCGCCTGGCAACGACCACTTATTTCCGATCCAGC
>JAABUW010010381.1_pt1 | contig 10372 bp, 9 predicted proteins | sample 5560081 | NCBI WGS metagenome assembly JAABUW01 (sample SAMN10711882, study PRJNA513363) | rock metagenome | isolation source: Antarctica rocks | place: Antarctica: Victoria Land, Knobhead sud | reverse complement strand
AGCCATGAAAGAAAAGTCGAGAAAGCGCATAAGAGTCTGAAAGGAGATGTCAAAGACATGAAGCAGGAAGTGGAGCTGCTGAGAGCTGATGTTCGACAAATGCAGGAGAGTAACGAACACTTTAGCGAATCATTAAAGGGTCAGGATGCCAAGGCCGACACTTTGAACTCCAAGCTGGAAAAGCTTCAGTCAAAATTAGCCGACTTAGAGAAGACTGTTGCGGATGTTGGTGCCCACGTGCACGGTATTGGGGACAAATGCGATGCCATTGTGGAACAGACTGGGAGGCGATCCATCATCTCCGAGTATCCTCAGCAGCACAATAATCTTTCACCTACACGTTCGCATAGCACGCAAGCATCTCCGGGCTTGCAAAGCCAGCGCCAGCCATATGAACGCGGAGCCAGCCAGACTCCTGGGACAGGTCAGCAGAGTGGTACGATCAGCCGCGGCCGGCGTGCGAACACGGCAAGCGGCAGAGTTGCGGCTGGGAGCAGCGATGGCAGGAGCTCGAGACGAGAATACTATGCAGATATGGGGGCAACTTTGGGAGAGGCGCCTGATTTGAGACAGCATCCGGCATTTGTGTCGCAGCAGCAGCATTATGGGTATGATGCGAACGGTGCGGCGCTGGGTATGGCTTCGGATGGCACGCTATATCAGATCCCATCTTTTGCTGGACATGGACCGAATGGTTGGTACCAGCAAGCTTACGGGCAGTCTTGAGACGGTCAAGCCTACCATATTCCAAAGTGTCAAAGGCGAGAGCTCTAGCGTTCTTTGATGAATGTCTGTTTTTCAGGCCGGGGCAAGGGGAAGTCCCTTTGCGAGGCCTTCCCACTCGCTCATACCCTAGAATGTAAGTCTTGAAGCAAGTCAGACTTGCTGCAGAGCGTGCAATTGACGAATGAGATATACCTTATCTACTATACATCGCTGTGATATTGTTCCTTTACTGATGTCGCTTTCTCCGGAACGCACGCCTCGGTGAACAGTGACCTCAAATGGTCTCAGCTAACGTAAAATGTTGAAGGGTTCAGCGTTTACACGACTTCGCGTTGCGCATCATGGCCACTAGGCCCATAGGCGAACCGTCAGTCCGTCTTTCAACCTTTACAAGACATGGGATCTTGGGGTCCGTAATCGCTTGTATGGGGATTGTATTCGGCCTGAGCACATTTGCAATGACTTGAACTAAGATGCCCCTCCCCTGGTCTCGAACCCTGACGCATATTGTGGCGCACGGCGCAAGCGCGTCCCTTAAATGATCGACCCGGGCTCCCCGGGCCTGTCTGGCTCATCTGGGTTTCATCAGCTAAGGTAAAGTAACGCTGAATCATTGATTTCGTCATGTTGCTGCCCCCAGGAAGTCTGGCAATAAAGCGCCGCATTGACGACGACCCTGTACTGTGTAAGTTGCCTACACTTTAATCAGGCCACCGCTGACAGCTCGAAGATTTGCACCAGAAACGTCTCCGATCTGCCTTGGTCTGGAAGAGGCTCGATAGTCAACAACCGCTGTCTAAGATTCCCACCGCCAACTCTCGTCAGATCTTGAATAGCGACTGTGATGTGGCTGAACCCTCACCCTCCCCCTCGAGAGTTCCCGCAGTGAAGCCTACACGACCTGGCGACGAAAACATCAATAAACAGAATGGCAAGCCTGGTCTTTTCCAGAACCTGGGCGACGATTCTCAGCGTCGTGATACCAGCGATGTCAGACCGGCGGAGTTGCAGAAACTCCAAAGACCCATGCTTCCCGTCCAAGCACGCCGATTCCGTCTACTCGCGAACTCGTTCCTGTCTCCAAGTCATGTGAAGGCTGGCCATGGCATACAGAAGCAGAAGAAAGCAGGCAAACTTCATTTGCCCGTCCTCACTGAGGCTCAAAAAGCCAGCTGTCTCCCTCCGCGGACTGACCCTGGGCAGAGTTCGATGCTCCAAGCTGCTCCTCCAGACCCGTCAAGCACGCCGGCAGGGCAATCGGCACTCGCGCAAAACTTGACAAGACCACTTAAAAGGCCCAATAGATCAGCCGAGGAGATGAGATGGAGGGCTGAAACGTGGAACAAGACACGAGTCTCCAAGGAGATTGTACCTCAACCAGAAGATAACAGGCAAGGGGCAGGTGATCATGTTTCCGCGGCCCAGGCTCAAGCCATGGACCTCTCAAAACAGCTCGCATCCCAGGATGCCCCCAGCCGCCTGCAAGACGCATCAGTTGTAGCAGCCAAGTCGGATCTCAAGTTTCAGCCGAAGCCTCCGACGCCGCGTTCACATCGTCATTCTTCGCGGGGCGAAATGATACATGATGAAAGGAGAGGATTACAGCGCGGGTTCATGAGCGATGACGATTATGTCATCGACATCTACGCACCACTGAACGACACTCAGATAGAAGACGTGGCTTGGGAAATGCAGCCAGATAGAATTGGAGTCATTGAAATAGAAGATAGCGATCTTCAGATCTGGCAGGAATACCTTGAAGACGTCAACGATGACAAAGACTGGGACAGTGAGGACGAGGATGAGAACGGTGAGTATTATTTCATTCTGGACTTATGTATCGCGATAGGCTATAATGAGATTGCTAACTGCATTAGCGGAGGATTACTATGGCAACGATTATCCGGAGGACGAACTTGACTCCGATGATGAGTTCGATAGAAAGGCGTACAATTACAGGAATGGTGCCTCCGACGATGAAGAGTTTGACAAAGACTTCGACGGCCGCTCCGACGAAGAATCTAGGTGAGATGCCGGTAAGAGCGCAGCTCCGGTCTGACAACAGTAACCTTGAGCATAATTAGTGATAGGCAGGAGATAGGACGTCGTGACGCATGTTCACTGGCTGGTGAAGCTTTTCGAAACCCCAGTTGATTTTCCAGAGAATGCAAGAAGTCCGCAACTATGACGACTGTCGATGTGCACAATCAATCACAACAGATTTCCTTATTGAGAATAACCTTGAGTTACAATGTAAAATCTGGAAAAGCAAATGGACCGTCAAAATCCAACAAATTTCCTCAGCTACTCCACCATCGTACCCTAGACGCTCAAAAGAGTAATGCTGATGCGAAATACCAAGGTGCGATGCCGACAAAAGGACAGCCCTCGTCCTGGTCAGAGACCGTTCGTAACTCAAGCTGTGCTGCATCTGAGTCACAACATGAGCAACGGCATACTGCGCTGCTCTCTGGTTAGCGAGAGCTGGGCGCCTCGATTTAAAGCATTGGCTCACCAGAATGATTCGACCCATCATTTCCTCATCCAAGCATACCAAAGCCCAGTGCGGGCTCGCATACCGTATTCCTCAGCCGAAGAAGCTGACCTCCGACGTTCTCTGACCTTTGGGATGTTGTTGTCTTGACAGCAACGATAATACCTGCACTGGATACCGCCGACATCCTCACGACGTCGATCAGGGAATTGAGCATTGTATGCATTGCTAATGTCGGCCCAATCATACCCTAAGTCGATACGATGATACCAGATGAAAAGGGTTTCTTCCTCAGAGTACGTTGGACGGTGCTCACGACGCGTTCCTTGGTATCTCAACGACGAAGGTCTTGGCGATGAACGACGGGGACTCCGATGGGCTCTCCCTTGAGCAGGGCGTTGACCGCCGTTTGGTGTGTTGTTAGCGTGACATCGGCACCCGCTATGGCCAGTCATCCCATTGCTAGCCGTCCACGATGGCACTGGATACGGGGAGCGTGTAATCTTTTCCTCAACGGACGGGTTTAGTAAGTCTTGTATGGGAACCGCTCGTCGGCGTGGAGGGCTATCTTCTCTACGGCTGGTGATTCCAGCATGGAGCTCGTTTCGTCTCGAAGTCATTTTGTCTGTTAAGTTAAGGATGATAGTAATGTATGGTTTTATGCCTTCCTGCTTTCTTGCTGATTTCGTGTTTAGCATCTCACCAAGGGAGGTGACACGGAGAGCTTAATAAAGCAGGTTTGAGCCTGTCTGCCTGGTAATAGTGCAATTGCAGGAAGCGCCTCGAAACGGGCAACCGCCGCCTGCGCTGGGGTGTGCCGCCGACCTGCAGGAATGGATCTGTAATATTGACAAGGGCTTCCGGGCAATTCTCCTCTGGCATGCGTTCGTGGAAGTGCTCCGACCAATCGAGGAACTGCTGCTAGTCCTTACAGGGATGGAAGGTCTTTGAAGAAGCGACACCTCGAAACAGCGCAGTCGGGGTCTGAGACACCGCAGTCATCTCAAGCGGCACAATGGCGTGCCAGGATGAACCTGGAAAGACCACGGACATCAGATGGTTCAGGTTGGTTGCTTAGCAGGATTCTAGGATACCTCAATTGCTACGGGAACCTGACTACTGATACGCAAGAAATGAATTACTTAGGGAGACAGCCAGGTCGACTTGAGCTCTGGGATCCAGATATACGGATCCTTGAGCATTATCGATGCACGAGGAGCCTGAGAAGCAAGAGGTGACGAAGGATGCAGATGGAAAGTTGGGCTATCTTCGCACCCTTGGAGCGTGCGGCTGACCTCTCCCCTTATGGAGAACAGCCTTCCCCCACGGGCAGTCCCGCTAGTGTAGTAAGAGCAAGAAGCATGGAATGGATAAGAAGAAGCCCTCGCCATCACCGCAGATGAACGCCGGCTGTAGCGGTAGGACCAAGGCTGCAGCTGCACCTGCAGCGGGTGGCTCCCTACTGGATTTGATTGGTTCAAGCAGGCTTTCAGCGCCGGAGGATCGGCAGGTGTCACATTGGTACTTGCAGCGTCCCCGTCATTTCGCGCGATCCTTCCCTCTCTATCGACGCTGCTGGCGAAGGAAACAGAGCAGCAGCGAACTACCCTCCATCAGGAGACAAGCCACAGCTCAGCCGACAAGGGTTCTTAGTGTCGAGCTTATGCACGAACAATAGCGTGGGAACGGACTGCTGCATCTCACCGCAGATGGTTTGGCTCAACTGCCCACAGTGTTCGAGGTACCTTAGGCCGCGCCGGTATCCGCGCCAGTCGCGGTCTGGAGGCTGAGGAATTCGAGCATTCCACCGAATCATACCTCCCCCTGACCACCAAATGTTCAGACTACCGCGCAACGCCACCACGCAGTTGCACTATGGCCCGGGCTTCTCGATGGCCCGATATGCTGCTGATACTCTAGGCCAACACCAGCCTGCACCGCATGGAACGATGATCACGTGTCTGATCTAAGTCGTAGTCTTGCAGTCACCCACTTACCTAACCTCGCCATTTCGACGACATAATCAGCGTCACTTGAACTTCCGAGCAGACTTGTCGGACCACGCGTATTTTCGAACCTTGCCACTCTATGAAAACATCTCAAATATGTACGTATCTTCGATCCTTTCATTTGACAAATCGATAATGCTCGTGCCGATCCGCCGGCCCTGATGCTTTGTAGCAATGCCCGCTGCCAACGGCCAACTACGCCGCAGCCATGCTGAACTCCTTGTTCCAGTTTACCAAGCGCGCGGAGGAGCACCACTGAACAACTCACGATACGCGCTCTGGTCGTTGTAGTATCCCTCTTAGCGCCCCTTCGGCACGCTAATTCGCTAGCACGCTCTCGAGATTTGGACTCTATTGGCAACGGTGCTTCATCGCCACCCTGGTTCTAACGGCAGCTACTTCTACGGCTATGCCCTTCTTGCGCAATAGTTTAATCTGTGGACCCGGGATATCCAGGTCAAAACGAACGTTTTCTAGCCTGAGGTTTGTTCTTCATCTTAGCCTACGCAGCTTGTTTTCGACGGCGCTTCACCAAAGCGCCGTGACATTGCTGTTCATTCGCCACTGTTAACGAGTTGATGCGGGTTCAATAGGATTTACTTGGTCGATCTACGAAACGAAGTGAACGCGCACCCCGTTCCTTTGCGGCCCAGTCACGATCAGGATTCCACGTTCAGCTGAGCCCCAGTGTCTGTTGATGCCTGATGCTCCTGCAACCTCTACTACTACGGGACGATCGCAACCACTAATCCACGTTTTTTGGTAGCCAGCTGTATGCACCAAGCTTGGGGACGACTACGTTGGTGACTCAGAGCTCAACACGCGTCTCCGCAGCAGATCGGTAGGACCATTGAATCCTTTCAGAACTGATCCTATCGCAGACCTCGCCTTGTGATGATGACCTGGTTTCTGCTACAGCCTTATGCAGGATATGTGGACCAGCAAGTTTTGAGCATCTCCAATTCAGGTCAGAATAAAGTTTGGTGATGCTACGCACATGAACAATGCGCAGCTAGTGCCCATGTCGCTGTGGAGTTATTCTCGACTTCGTCACCGAGCCAATGCTGCTACAGCGTCGTGGAAATACCTGCCCTCGATTGAGAAATTTGGCCACACCATAAATCCTCGCACCTTCCTCGTGACGTTTTGATTATGCTATCGGAGCGGGCCTGTCTCCACTTCGGCTCGAGGATCCCTGTTTTGTTCGATACTCTCCTGACCCGCTTTCGTCGGACTGTAGTCCAGAGCTCATTTCACGTAGTGGTTGTGTTCAACGTCAAGTTTGATCTCCGATGACCTCGGGAACATAATCCGGCACCGCAATATCCTGGCCAATTGTGTGTTTTGCATACGTTTCAACCCAATCAGATCATCTTGACTCCGGGGCCATGAGAGCGGCAGTGTTCAGTAGTTGCCCCTGAAATGCCTCACAGTCGGGTAATGCTGGCAAGAAGTCCCCGCTCTGTTGTCAGGATCAAACGTCTCCCCAGCCCAACGGTGACTGAAACCACTCACTGAACTTTCTCATGGATTTACGTGGTTTGTGTATACCAGGCTTAGATGCTGCGCAGACCAGAACTAGCGATGACAATTGCTTCATCTGCTTCTTTCCAGGGCTCCAAATCCTACGCATCTGAAGTGTTCACCTCTTTTTTCGTCTTGCAAAACATGATCATGAAGCGAGTTAGAGCGGATTTTGGCATTGTCTGTCGTGTGCAACCCATACGCTATCGTTTGTCGCACTTATTTAAGAAAACCCTTTTACGAAAACGAGATTTTCAATACACACATCGAGATGAATACTATCGCTGATACGGTGCACAACTCACTCTGATTCTCATTGCTAGATATGCGTCGTCCCCTTTCTTTTCTTTTCCAGCTGACTATGGCATCAGGAAACAGGCCTTCTTGAACGCCTTGACGAAGAATCTCCCTTTTGAGTTATTCGATAGCCAAGCCACGCCAAAGGCCTCATCCTCCACTGTCGAGCTATCGAGGTTCGCTGCGACCTTGCTGTTGATGCTACGTTCAACATCAATATGTACCGACTGAAGAGTCGTAATGTTGTCGTTCTTCCTTACCCTTGCGAGCTCAAAAAACATAGGACCGAGCCCCGAAGTCTAGTGAGTTGTGAGGCTGTAATTACTATAGCACCCCCGAGAATCCACGCTCGAGACCGCTGCGTCCGTGGCTCTGAAAGGAGATGAAGAAGAAATGGTCTTGGACGGTCAATGTGGCTAACCTTGAGCCGTCGATTGAGAAGACAACTTGCCAACTTCTCAAAGTTTGAGGGCGACCTGTCGTTTACAATGACTCCTTTGGAAACACCAAATGGCGTGAGGACGGCGGGCGTACGCCGGAAGCTCAAGCCTCATAATGACTCGGAGCCTGATGTAGCATTACATCTGTGTGACATGGACACTTTCAGAGGAGATCGAGTAAGTGCGTCCCCTTCCTTTCGATCCGGCATGTCCTGAACTTGTCTTACTATTACCTAGTTTGCACTCTGTACGAATTTCTTCTTGCTAAAGCTTCCGAGTTAATCGACCTCAGTGGCAGAAAGGCTTACAAACTCGGGATATTCTAGCCCAGAAGGCGAGGATTGCGTCCCAGCCAATTCAGAATCTCAGTAAGCCCTGATCTGGAGCGCAAGTGCGATCTTTCAGGACTTGTCATGGCAGACCCACGTCGAATCACATAAACCGGTAAACCCATCGTGCAACCACGGGTGAAGATTCGCTGCCTACGATTATCCTTCAGCCATCCCCGCAAATCTGCCTATAGAAGAACACAGATATCCTACCATTGCTTACGAAAGGCCAGCCATACAGCATCGCGCATGAAGACGCAGATCTGCAGCTTGCAGAATCCAGAAGACGAGGTGGCAGGGGTGATGGATCGGTTGGTCTGATAACCTCATCGCGCCAGCACATCAGTCCTGCAATGTGGGTACACACAGTACCATGTTCGCGGATGATGTTCCGACTGCGCCTAGACGGCTTAGAAAAAGTTTACGGGGGACATCGCGATGCGAAGCGAATGCCGCAAACAGCCCAGCTATGGGCTGGTAGTGTTTTCACTAAGTTTCCGGTGGTCTCTAATTTCACCTGGTGATGTAAGTACTGCACATTGTTGATATCCTCTGTCATTCGACCTTTGCCTGCATGTAGAGTAGAGCGAGCGTAGACGATGCTCCCCAGCTAATCTGGCCAACACTGTTGGATTTGCGAATCTAATCTACATGCTTATTGTCATTTTGGGGAGTTCTATTCGAGGCCAGATATACCATACAACCTTAGCACCGATTCCGAGGAAAGTATTGAAATGAATTATGAAGAGGACTGACCGTGGTCTGATATGATCACGTGACTGATGCCAAGCCTCTCGGCGAATCGAAAGTCACACCAACCCTATCGGGCATAGCTTCGTCGCTCAGTTAACTAAGATTCCATCTCAAGTCTTCACACCTCACCTGCATCGACTACACCTGCACCCCTTCACATCTGGCATCGAAAATGACCAGCTGATTCGTCATCAAACCGATAACATCGCCTGAATGAGCCTACAGATCTGCTCGCATATCTTGGACGGACCTTGAGAAAGATGTTGATCCACGTACTCGCCCGTCTCGTCCTCGCTGCTCCCTCTGTCCTGGGGTTCCTTCAGATTACCTCACCTGCAGCCGGCGATGCGTTGGAAGGAGGAAAGCTGATATCAATAACATGGAGGGACTCGGGCGATGATCCGCCCGTTTCGAATCTTGACTCATACTCGCTATATCTACACGCTGGTGGAAACACGCCTGGCACTTTCGTGAGTCGGCATTTCGCATTTGGCTTGAGTCTATCCGACACCAAACTAATCCATGTCCAATCCATCAGCAACAAATCGGGGGTGCTATCGCCAATAATGCCGCTTTCCCACTCGGCAAGTCAGTCAACGGTTCCGTGCCCATCGATGCCGGAGCAAGCATAGACAACGCCTAGTACCCCTCCCCATCACCCGCCTATCCATCGCGACAAACTAACTCACCCCCAGCTTTTTCCAAATGATCTCCACCTCCCTCGACGGTGGCACCATAACAACCTACTCCCCCCGCTTCTCCCTCACCGGCATGACCGGCATCTTCGCCCCCGCCATCGAGCGCGCAGCCCGCCAGGTCACCGGCACCCATAGCCTCGAAACGCAGAATAACATCGTTCGGCGCGCCGCTAACCCACAAGCCGCCGTCCCCGCCAACCCCGCTGCCGCCCCAGCAATCCAGGCCTCATACGCGTTGCCCTATGACCAGCAGGACGGGCCGATAAAGTACGCGCCAATGCAGGGCCATGCTGGGACGAAGATCACGGCTGTGAGTGCGAGTCTGAGGTACCCGACGAGTAGCTACTCCGTGTATAAGACGTTTGCGCCGGTGCCGAAGCAGGTGACGACGCACACGCTATCGGTCACCTTCAGTACGCAGAGTTATGAGAATAGTGTAAGTTCTTTTCTGGTGAATCGTTCTGATTTGAGAGTTAGATTGACGTTTGCGTGTTTAGGCTACACCGGCATCGCAACCGACAGACGCTATGCAGAAGTTCTTGGCCCGTTGGCGGGACTGAAGGGCCGTTGGTTTTTATTCGAATCTCAAGGCGGCGCAGGTATAGGCGTAGTAATGAGTGGGAGTCAAGGCCTTATATATTTGGAATAATGTCATAGGATGATAGATCATAGACTCGGATTATATATGACGTCGGTATGTCTTCTATTGTAGTTTTGCATCAGAGTATGGACTGTTCTTCCTGGCTCAACAGGACTGGACAGAACGAGGATCTCTTTCTTCACAGTCATCTTACATCCTCCTTTCCTGCCTCTTCTATAACCAAACCCCAGCTGCTTCGACGCTGTCTCTCCACCCCTCGACTCTTTACTCCCTTTCCTCCCTTCACAGTCATCACGGACTTCGCCCCTCAAGCGCCCTCAAAGCCCCCCAAGCCAATGCACCGAGAAACCACTCAAACGAGACGAGAGTTAACGTCGGTGCCAGCCATCACTAGGTGCCTACCCGAAAAATGTTTCCTCACAGCTCGAAAAGAAAGTGGCTTTCTCCCTCCTTTCTTTCCTTGACTCTTGCTTAGTATTTTTACTCATTGCTTCGCTTTTC
>JAABUW010010380.1_pt1 | contig 10373 bp, 8 predicted proteins | sample 5560081 | NCBI WGS metagenome assembly JAABUW01 (sample SAMN10711882, study PRJNA513363) | rock metagenome | isolation source: Antarctica rocks | place: Antarctica: Victoria Land, Knobhead sud | reverse complement strand
GGTCTACCTTACGCCCGCGACTCTGTTATATATGCCATAGAGACGTGTTATACTTACCTACGGAGGCTTAAAAGGGTTCACAGGACAAATGCGCCACACGGGACAAATACGCATTCTTGGCATTTACTTACTAATTTCGGGCTTGGCAATTGTTTGGCTAAAGTAAGTTTCTAGTAAGTAAATGCCAAGAATGCGCATTTGTCCGTGAATCCTTCTCTGAGCTCTTTAGGCTTTCACATCCAGACAATCTTCTTATTTGGCCATCAGACATCCGTCCATAAACCGACATACGCCTCCTTTGGGCTCTTTCATGTCAATTGAACCGGTTCTTGCTTTAGGGCTTTAGGCTTTCACTACCCTCAACATGGCGGCACCTACTCGTTCCGCCATTATAACTGGCGGTACCATCAACCTGGGGTATTATGCAGCGCTCGAAATCGCCCGTCAACATCCTGACTGGCTTGTGGTCGTTTGCTCCCGATCGGATCGCGAACATGCCGCCGAATCCATCAACAAGACGCTCAAGCAAACCAATACCATCTTTCTGCCCCTTGACTTATCGGATACCAAGAAGGTTCGCGCTTTTGCAACAAAATGGTCCTCCAAAAGCCACCCTCCAATCCAAGCACTACTCCTTAACGCTGCCCTACAATTCCCAAATGAGGTGGTCCTGACCCCCGAGGGCATCGAATCTACCTTTGCCATTAGCCATGTCGGCCACGCCCTCCTGTTCCATCTTCTGGTTCCCCATCTCGCCCCCAACGCCCGTATTGTCGTTACCTCCAGCGGCACTCACGATCCGGCCATGAAGAGCGGCTTGCCGGATGCAAACTACGTATCGGCCGAGCAACTAGCTCACCCTCCACCTGCCATTGCCAAGAAGGCGGGCACCCAGCATTATACAAACAGCAAGCTCGCCAACATCATGTGGACATATGGATTGCACCAGCGCCTCCACGAGCGAGTCACGGAGCGCGGACTCACCGTCAACGCATTCGATCCGGGTCTCATGCCGGGCTCGGGACTGGCGCGCGAGTACGGCCCCGTCTTTCGCTTTGCTTGGCACAAGGTCATGCCCAAGATGACGCCGGTTCTCAAGGTACTGTTCACTCCGAATATCCACAAGCCGAGCGAGTCTGGTGCGTCGCTTGCCCGATGCGCCATTTCAGATAAACTGGCTGGAGTCTCGGGCAAGTACTTTGAGGGCGAGAAGGAGATAAAATCCAGCCTTTCGAGCTACGACGAGAAGAAGTGGGATGATTTGTGGGAGTGGACCGTCAAGTACTGTGCGCAGGACGAGACCGAGGCGGCGCGCTTCGATGCATTCAATTGAAATGAGGTCGGAAATAGGGAAAGGGAAGGGCGAGGGCAAGGTAGAGAATCAGGGAGGACAGAAGAAAGAGGTATGGGTTTTCATTACTTGCCACCTTCGCTGGATGTAATACAGAGGCTATACCACTACGTGATGGAGCGAGCTATTCTGAACAATCCTGTAATAGCCGTAGTTCATAATTTCTGCTTTTAATTTCCATCAACGATGCCCATTATTCTGCTTCCCAACCATCACTGCCTCAAATTCGCAACTCTTCTCCGAGTCCACATCCCACTTCTTACGGACGATGCCTGGTGTATAAACGGAAAGATCTCAAGAGTAACCCTCAGGCGACTCTCTACTCAAATGTAAGCCACGAAGATAGTCATTTGTGTCTCAGCTCTGTGTGACAAGATACAATATATATACTCCGATATATTACAAGTCTATGTTACTTACCCGCAGGTGGGTGCGTGAAATATATCTTTATATCACTAATTGATGGTGTGAGGTGTCCCAGCCCACTTACATGTAACACTGTTCCCGTTTCGAGGTGAAGGAGCGAGGGACAGTAGGACTTTTCGAAATAGAAACAAAATAAATTGCAATTCGTCAATTCATTTTCCTGAATAAACAAGTCTCTCAAAGGCTATCTCTCATTGTCTAATGTGACGCGCCGTTGGTCTTTGCCTTAGGCTTGACGCGGTCAAGGGCCTCTGGGTCTATATAGGTAGTGATGTCCAGCTCGCCGCTCTTCTTGACCAGGCAACTGACATAACTCTGCAGTCCCTTCTTATCCTCAAGGTGGCGATGATAGGCCATATTCTCCAGCATACTCATGTAGCGGTCGCAGTACTGGCCCCGGCCATGCGCTTTCATCCATCCCGTGATGCCCTTGGCCAAGCTCAGATCGTCTTGGCCATAGTGATGCATGGGGAGGTAGAGCTTGATGGCAGGCAGCTCGGAACCCGGGGCGATGTCGAAGTAGTAGCCAAACCCGGAGACCGGAGCGGGCAAGTCGATAAAGTCGCCTCCCTTCTGGGCCACCGGGTGCATCTCAACATCCTCGGGGTAGTCTTTGTCGACACCGACGACTGCGATGATCAAGGACCGAAGACTCTGTAGCTGCTCCTCGGGAATCTCGACGTGGCCTCCTAGAGTCACTGTCTCGCGCACCGACGTGAAGCTTGTGTACGGAGTCTGGAAGTAGAACTTGAGCCGCGATTCGGCCGGCGCCACATCATCTACTGCAGCCATGCTATACAATGAGGAAAACGATTCACTTAGCTAATCTTCTGTGTGGCGAAAGTGGGAAGGGGAGTGGTTAAAAGGGCAGCCGACAAGGCACATATACTTACACTGGATGCATGACTTTGTCAGGGTGAGCTTTCAGAAACTGGTGCACTGCAGCCCGGGCTGCGCTGTCGGGGTGCAGTTTATCAAACGCCTCCTCCCATTGGGCAAGGGGGGTCAGGCCACCAGTTTGTCCCAGTCTGCGTGGCACGAAGTACGACTTCATCGACAAGCCCTCGGGGAGGAACTCGGCGGCTATGAGGCAAGATGTGCTGAAGGTTGCACCGGCCGCAGCTTCTTGATTGTACTTGGACACGTCGTGGTCGAACATGGTGGAAAAGAAGTGGTCTGCCCAGGTAGGATCGACAGAATCGCAAACCTGCCCGATGTGGTGCAGCATCTCGCGCGCCGCCAACTGATTCAATGGGTCCTTGGCAGTAGCCGTGTATTGACCAATGGCTTCCATGGTGAGACGAACATCCGGCTCGCTGCTCTTGGTGTTCCACTTCCAAGAGCACTCAATGGGTGAGCCCTCCAGACCAAGCAGAGTCTTCCATTTGAGCTTGCGATTGGATGCTGGAGCCGGGCCCATATAAGGAAGCTTGGGAGAAAGTTAGCATAGTCTCAACAGCTTGCAACCTCTTCCAAGCCAAGTTGACATAGGCTCAGCTTACCATCCATTGATAGAAGAAGATCAACGAGTCGTACTGCTTCTGCACACTATACCCAGCAGCCTCAAGCATTGTTGCGAGGTGGTGCCCGCATAGCTTCCACCAGAACTCATCGTCTGGATTGCGACCAGGTAGCCACTGCGACAGCGACTTCCACACCTCGGTCGATTGCGCTGTAGGCGCGGTTAGGGAGACTTCAGCCATGATGTTGATTATTCTACTGTGCTGCACGAATAATTCGTTGTCACTCTAACAGTAGCATTCTCGTGTTCTTCACTTTTAGTTATATGCTTCGCTTTCCATTAATGATTATGCGCCTTGGAGCTCCTCGCCGTTGCAGAAGTTGTTACTCGTGAAATGATTAACCGGCCATTCGGTCATGCGGTTAACGGTGTTCTCAGTTGGAGTCTAGTGTCGGGCACTCGGGGACGCACAGCTGACAGGCGGCTTGCTTTTTGGGAACACTACCCTTTGCGGCTCCATGTTTCGAGAGTAGGCGTATTCGAGAGTCGAGACTCCTGTATTTATAAATTGGTAAAATCAATTGTCAGCAGTCAGCAAACCAAAACCACACGTGTGGTTTGTCTGCTTACCTGGTTTGCCTGGGTCTGACAGTGATACTGGCACCCGTTTCCCTCGTGTGTCGGCGAATGGTTTGAGATCTGGGCCATAAAATTCAAGACGCTTTAGGACGCATTCTGGTCGCCAAACTGGGGACAACCAGTAACGAGAAGGTGACGGAGTGAGTGGCAGAACCGGTGCCACATATGAGCCACTTGTTATCTGACATTATGAATGTACGGCGGCTAATTTCAAGACTCTCATAATTAAATCTGCCTATCTGTGGTATTCTTGTATTGTTCGGGGACTGCAGTCAAACATTTTGGAACTCTCAAGGAACTCAACGGGCGTTGCTGATAGATTGACAAGATTATCAATAAATATTGCAGGTCCCTAGTTAGACTTATAACTCTCTTTAGATCAATGTTTGAGATTCAAGATACGAATATTTTCAAGTTAACAAGTAATGGTATACGGTGTTCAAGATTCAGTAACTACCTAGGTAGATAAACCAACCTTTGTGAACCTTATAGTGCCGCCCGTCACCATAAACCATTATTTATAATATCTTGTTCATGTTCCAGTAGAAGAAAAACAACATCGTGCACCTTTCTGATTACCGAAACACCAATTCACAAATTGTGATTCTTGTCACTGTCCCTTAGTTTATTCAAATTGAATTCCTCTGTGAACATCCAGTCCTTTCGAATGTCAGCGCACATGTTTCACAGGCTAGGGGCCAAGATTTACCTAGAACTGCCTCGGCAAGAGCATATCGCCATATCTAACAATTGATGATCTCACCCCTGTCCAGAACCAGACACTCGGGCGACTCTTAGTCACCTCAGCTACGACGGAGCGAGCATATGTCTCTGGCTTGGTTGTGTCTTATCAACTGGTCAGCTTAATTCTTTACAAAGGCGAAGCCGCAACTTACTGGGTGTTCTTGTGACATGGTTTGCGAACTGATCCCTCAGGGGGCTGTATAACGAATCCTCTGGCAGTTGCCGTCCATGATCACGTTTAAGAATGTTGGTCGACACTTCGCCTGATATAATGTTTACCACCTGGACACTTTGCGAACATAGGAAAAAATAATCAGCATTCCTGGACATAAAACGGAGAGGTCATCTTACCCTAGTGGCTTCATTTCTACTCTGAGAGTGTTGCCCCAGTGGTGCAGTGCTGCCTTGCTTGCGTTGTAGCTCGCTAAACAGAAAAGATAAGCTACGAAACCGAGGATATTGCCCTGTACCGGGTCTGGCTAAGAATTATACTCAAAATAAGAGAGAATAGGATTACAATACTTACAGCCGTATACATAAGGCACAATTCCATCTACGCTACCAATATTGACGATTTTGCCCTGTGCACGAACAAGTAGCCCGTGAAAGTAATGAACCATTCGCATAGGTCCGAACACATTCACGGCGAACATTTTCTCCACCTCTTTCACTTCAGTGTCGATTGCGGTCATCGTATAGCCTGTAGTTCACATGTCAGATCTTTCATTTGACGGAATGATAAATCAATTTAGGGTACACTTACATACGCCCCTGTTCATGTCAGAGCCCGAATTTCCAGATCACTGTAGTGCAAAAATATGCATTCTTATTTACACTTACGCATTATTCACTAGAACATCTAGTCCACCAGGCGATATGTTGGAGACATCCTTGCAAAGCTGCTCGATGTCCGAGTCTTTTGTCACGTCAGCGGTGAAAGTATGAATACTGTAATCAGTAAGGTGCTCGCAAGGCTCGTGCGCCAGTAACGTTGTTACGACATTGTAGCCTTTAAGAATCAGATTAGATTCCGCTTCTATTGATTTGTTTTGCCATCATAAAAACAAGAAGTGTACCTTTCGCGCGAAACTCAAGGGCCAGGGCATGGCCTATTCCTCCCTCACCGCAGCTAAAACCATTGTCAACATAATGGCAATCATATCGTGTTCTGATTTCTTACCCCGTGATAAGGACTGTTCGATCGTGCTCTGTCATGTCTGTACTCGGTCCTGGAAAAACAGATGCAAAAAGGCAGTAGATGAGACGTTGGGTTGGACGTTTCCTCGAAGCCACACTCAAATGGACGAAAATAATTCAAAGAAACAAGTGTGAAATCATCTCATCATCATTCCCCACTCTGAATATTACTAGATAGCTATCTTAACTGTACAGAGATTGATGACTGAATTGCTCTCGGTGTTGATTGAAATGCGGCAAGAACATTTGCATTACAGTCACCAGGAATTCGGGGATACAGCAACCGGGAAAGGGGAAAGGGGAAAGGGGAGCCAAAGATAAGTCTCCCCGACAGTGAACATGGTACGTTGGCGGTTACAGCTGCCGGCTCTACGACAAGTCTCACGAAAAGAATATGCTGACGACTCGGCTGAAATCCCATCCTTCCCATCTCAACTTCTTGGCCATCCAGCTTGACTGTTTTGACGGATTCTGCCATATAAGTGGATCCAATATATGTTCCTCACCGATAATATGCTTCCTTACTCCAGTGAGATTGTATAGATATTGATACACTAGTTCATGACAGTGCTTTTCGTCTCCCGATATCCACCCCAGTTTCCTATTGTACCAGTACAATGGTCGGGTATTAGACAAATTTCATTTCCTCAATTGTCTGGCTTTTATTATAGAACAATAGATTGTGGAAGTATCAGAACCCCGTCATCAAGCTTCATCTCTTACCTTGGAGATGGCACCAGCAAGTGATGTAGGGAGCGAAGGGTCCTCATCCTCGTCTCCCTCCTTTACCAGTCCGCCGTCGCCGCGTTACGCAGAACCGGTGGCAATATGTGGGCTAGGTAAGCTGCATATTCATTGGTTTCCCACCGAGAAATAGACAATGGGAAATAAAGGGCAACAGACTAATCAAACTTAAGCATGTCGCCTACCAGGAGGTTCTTCGTCCCCCTCGGAGTTTTGGGACCTCATTTCGAAGGGGGGGTCCGGCCAGTGCGGCGTGCCGCAGTCCAGATTTAACGTCGATGGTTTCTACCACCCGAACGGGATGGACCGTCCTGGTAGCGTGGTGACAAAGGGGGGCTACTTTCTGGACGATGACATTCGGAGTTTCGACAACGGCTTCTTCGGTATTAATAATCTCGAAGCAACATACATGGACCCGCAACAACGAAAGCTCCTCGAGGTCGTTTTTGAATGTCTCGAAAGCGCGGGTGTTTCCCTTGACAATGCGTCTGGATCTAACACGGGTTGCTATGTGGGGAATTTCACCTTTGACTACATGGTCATGCAAACCAAAGAGTCTGAATAGTAATGCCCCCTCCTCAAACTATTTCATTCTTCCGAATCGTACGGTATAACTAACTCAGTAGCTAGCATGAACAGATACTCCGCGACGGGCTTGGGAACAACGATCCTCGGCAATCGTATCAGTCATGTCTTCAACCTTCAAGGTCCCAGGTCAGTATATTATTCTTATGTGTTTCTCGAAGAGTTAAAGTAAACAACATTATATGACTGACCCGGTGACTTTATGAAACAGTCTCGTCATAGATACGGCCTGCTCGTCTTCTCTATATTGTCTGCATGTAGCCTGCACGGCACTCGCTAATTACGAGTGCGATGCTGCTATCGTTGCTGGTGCCAATTTGATCCAATCAGCCGAGCAGCACATAGCTACCATGAAGGCTGGTGTGCTATCGCCAACTTCCACATGCCACACTTTCGATGCGTCGGCCGACGGATATGGCAGGGGAGAAGGCATCGGTGCATTATATGTCAAGCGACTTAGTGATGCGATCAGAGACGGTGACCCAATCCGCAGCGTGATTCGAGGCTCGGCGATAAATGCGTAAGTATATCCTTGTAGTGTTGTTGGTTGTCTCCCACTAAATGATAGTATACAGAAACGGAAAGACAGCAGGAATCAGTCTCCCCAGCGCTGATGGACAAGAAGCAGTCATCCGCAAGGCAATGGCGAGAGGGGGTGTCGAGCCAGACGACATCACCTATATCGAGTGCCACGGAACAGGAACCAAGGTTGGTGATGCCATCGAGGTGGAAGCCCTCTCTCGTGTGTTTCGACGTACCCTTGATCGGCCACTCATTATCGGGTCCGTGAAGAGCAACGTTGGGCATTCGGAAGCTGCGAGCGGTATTGCCGGCGTTTTAAAGGCAACTTTGGCTCTCGAAACTGGCCTGATACCACCTACACATGGGCTCAAGAACATCAACCAAAAGCTGAGAATTGAGGAGCGGCACATTTCCATCCCGACTACGCTGACGGCTTGGCCTGACAAGCCGTCTCGTGTGCGTCGCATTGGTGAGAGATTCTCCCTGATCCATTCCTCCTTTCCTCACGTCCCCTCTTCCCCCTGACCTCATCTCCGGCCAGAACAGTGCATACTAAGTCCAATTAGGTGTCAACTCATTTGGCTACGGAGGTGCCAACGCGCATGTTATTGTGGAGGAGGCTCCCAGCACCAAAATCCCCGCGATTCGAGAAGAGACCAGACAATTACTCGTCTCTCAGTCCGCAGTAGTACTTCCACTATCCGCCGCATCTCCAGCTTCACTGGAAGCTCGTTTTGCCGACTTATCCAAGTTTGATTTCAATGACATGGATATCTTGGACCTTGCCTATACACTCGGTTCACGCCGAACCCAATTTCCTGTGCGAGGCTTCCTGGTCGCGTCGCGTGACCAGAAGATTGCATCATGTTTTACTTCCAAGCCATTCATCATGGGTGACGCGCCGGCAAATACAACATCTAACACACCTTTCGCATTCGTTTTCACAGGTCAGGGATCCCAATGGGCCGGAATGTGCAGCCAGCTGTGGTTGGACATGACCGTGTTCCGGAATGCAATATTTGAAATGGACTCAGTCCTTCAATCGATTCCGCACCGGCCAGAGTGGTCGCTGGGGGATATTCTTCTAGATTCGACTGATTCACACAATATTCATCTCCCGGAAATATCTCAGCCCATTTGCACAGCCATTCAAGTCGCACTGCTGCAGCTCCTAGCTTCCTGGGGGGTTTTTCCCAGTATGACGGTTGGCCACTCGTCCGGCGAAATCGCAGCCGCTTTCGCAGCCGGCCATATTTCTGCGGCTGAATCCATCGTCATCGCATACTATCGCGGATACTGCGTTGCCAAGAATAAACAAGATGGCGGCATGATGGCTGTAGGCCTATCGGAGTCCGCCGCGGTAGAAGAGATGGCCATCTTGGGACTGAGAGGACAGCTCACAGTGGCTTGCGTCAACTCTCCCGAGGGTGTCACTGTCTCGGGAGATGCAGCGCCTCTCCACACCCTACATGGCACCTTACAGGACAAGGGAATCTTCGCGAGAAAGCTGAAGACAGGTGGTCAAGCCTATCACTCACATCATATGCTGGCTTGTGGGGACGAGTATCAGTCATTGTTGGAGCGTGTCCTCCCGACTTTGGACCCGTCATTCCAATTCCAAAACGACAAGGCGACCATGATATCCTCAGTCACGGTTGATGTCAAGACATCAGGCTACGGGGCACGGTACTGGAGACAAAATCTCGAGAGTCAAGTACGCTTTTCCTACGCCATCCAGCAAATCCAGAAACGTGGTCGTCACTTTTTCGTCGAGATCGGCCCGCATTCATCTTTGAAATTGCCCATCAAACAGGCTCTCGAAGAAGCAGGTGTCACTGGTTCCCTCTTCCAGTATGCAGCGCCGATCCAGAGGAACACCAACGTAATGGAGAGTGCTCTGAGCTTTATCGGCACACTATGGCTTTATGGCTACGCTGTTGACTGGTCCAAGGTCAATGGCCTTCAGACGTCCTTGAAGTCCTCTAAGGGCTTGTGGCGGGTCATGAAAGATCTACCACGCTATCCATTCGACCACGGGAGCACCACCCTGTGGAGTGAGTCGCGTGCCAGCATCGAGTACAGACAGCGCAAGTATCCTCGCCATGAGCTGCTGGGTTCACTGGTTCCAGGTGGGAGCGGGCGAGACTTCATCTTTCGCAATGTTCTCAAGGTGGACGATGTCCCCTGGATCAAAGACCACCGGCTCGAGGACGCTGTGGTATTCGCCGGAGCCGGATACTTGTGCATGGCGATGGAGGCGGTGATGCAGGCCACGGATATGGATAGGGCAGCAAGGCCTTCTTTCTCCTTTTCCAATGTGAATATTATGAATGCCTTGGCTTTGTCTACCGACCCTCCCGCCCAGGTCGAGATCTTCACTTCGCTGCACAAATCGGATATCAGCAATGCAGCAACTTCATCTATCTGGTGGGACTTCACAATTTCGACGTACCAGAGTGCTATTGCTATCATCCATGCCAAGGGTTTAATCGCCATTAGTGCCACCAGAACGCAGCTGGAATCCAAGTACGAAGCCCCCTCGGGCGTCCTCGAGTCCACCGCGAAACGTACGTGGTATGGCAAGTTCATCAAGTCGGGACTAAACTACGGGTCAGATTTCCAGCCCATCGAGCAATTCCAGACGCCTCGTATGAAGACTTCGTCCCTGCATTCGGGTGCGACATGCGCTCTTTTGACGGCTAG
>JAABUW010010378.1_pt1 | contig 10375 bp, 15 predicted proteins | sample 5560081 | NCBI WGS metagenome assembly JAABUW01 (sample SAMN10711882, study PRJNA513363) | rock metagenome | isolation source: Antarctica rocks | place: Antarctica: Victoria Land, Knobhead sud | reverse complement strand
CACTCGACGAAATCAACGAGATTCGCCGAAATGCCGCCGACTCGCTCTGGGTACTTAAGGTGACTCGGTGACGCATCTTCCCCTTAACCGCTATTATATAGTTTCGCCATGACTTGTATGCAGCTTTAGCTCTGTCAGACCACCTGCCACCTGTCCCCCGTAACAACAATGATGTCATTGTAGCAGTCCTTTCAAAGGCTCTTTTTGGACGTCCATTCATCCTATTGCAGCGGGTTGTACGCAGGCCGGAAAATATATGACCTTCCTATCCTAAGAATGCTTTCTTCCCCTTTTGCTAATCTCAGAGCACAAGTCGTTGACAAATTCTCTCTCAGTTTTGGCAAGCACCTGCTGTTAAGATATGCCCTTCTACGACCCCAACAAGGTAAGTCTCTTGTCACGCAATGCAATTTTTGCTTGATGTTTTTGTTTCAGGAGCCATGGTATGACAAATTGATTGTTGGAACCACTGACACTGCACATCCAAACTACCCATATCAATACTCATATCAAGAAGGCCAGGTGGAGGGGGGATCAGAACCTCGATCAACACGCCGTGCTAGCAGGTTTGATCCATTCCGCGATTCACCATCTCCTCTATCAGCAACTAGCACTAGTGAGTTGTCTGAACAGTCCAAATCACAAGCTCCTCCGTCAAGAAGCACTAGTAGGTATCTATTTGACCCCCTAAGCCCCTGATCTAATAAAAGCTTGTTCTAGCCGGTCCTGCTCTCCAGGACCTCAAGCACTCATCATACTCTGACATTGCCAACTCAACTCCAAGAGTCGTAGCACGAGTTGGTAAGGAAGTATGGGCACGTGCTGTGAATGTGTTTATGTCTTCACCAGACATCACTCTTACGTGTAAGTGCAGACACTGATTGGGACAAAGCGACAATACTGACTGAGGTGACTACTGTCATTGCAAAATTCAGATTCAGAGGGTACCTGGGATCTCAAGTGTCAAGGTGATGACCGATGTGATAATTGCCAGAAAGATGATAAACTCGTTTGCCAATATGACGGAACGGAGAGGCTGAGCCTGGTATCGGGTTTCTTATCTTCTCTAGCGTGCACTATTGCCAAAACGCATCCAACCAAAACCCACCGCAAATGTCATCATTGCCGAATCAGGAAGTCACGCGCTGGGCTCTCGGACGGAGAGTCGAGATCCCGGAAATGTGAACACCACCGCTTCACATCCATTCCTGGTAATCAGCAGGAGCTCAAGTAGCCCAGTAGATTTGTTTCTGTACTTGACAGTGTGATTATGTATCAACCTTTTGCATATCTTCACAACATTTTCTCACCGAGGATGTCATCGGCTCCAATTCTAAACCTGCTTCAATAATGATAATTTGCTAGGATCGGTGACCACCTATTGTCCGGCGAAGCCGTGTTGACAAGCTCTCAATGAGGAGGCGGAACATGGCCGTCCCAGCTGATGCTAGAACCACAGGAGGTTATCCGATCGAATACTCTAGGTACATTCCGGTATGCATTATGCATTCTATTGTATCTCGCCCTTCTCCTTCCGCTCTGCCGCCCTGAAGAGCTCGCGATACTTCCCAGATTTCTCGCACAAATTCCGAAGCAGCGAGTCTTGCCGCCGAAGAAGTGTCTACGAGAGTCAGCCGCGGTATTGCTGAAGATGATGGACTTGCGATGGGCGTGTCAAATTCCGCGACCTGTCACCGGAAGTCAGAGTCAGTTCCGAGATCTGGAGTATGAATACGAGCTCACCTTCCCGTCCGAAAGCACGAGTAGTCTATCGTAATCTATGACCGAGGAGAGACGGTGAGCGATGGTCAGCAGCGTCGAGCTTTTAAACTCGGTCCGGATAGCCCTTTGTATCGCCTCGTCGGTCGCAAAGTCGACTGACGCCGTCGCCTCGTCCATAATCTATCGTTGCTCGTCAGCATTCCCCAAATGCTTGACGGAAAATGTACGGACAATGAGATTTGATCGTCTCAATAGCGCCCTCGCCATCGCGACCAACTGCCTCTGGCCCTGCGAGAAGTTGCTTCCTCCAGCCGAGACCTCGCTGGTCAGCGTGATGGTCAACTTGGTACCCCCCGTCGATCCTGCTGGTGATGCTGGTCGGCCATTGGTCACTTCCGCAGCAATAGCTGCCAATCGGTGAGAGGAGGCGATGCGGCTTGGCGCCCCACTGGCGTCTGGCGTATCTCGAGGGCCAAGATTCACACGTGCGAGTGCATCGAGGAGATCCTCTTCGGAGTGCTCGTTGAAGGGGTCGAGGTTCTCTCGGACGGTGCCCGAGAACAGGACGGCATCTGAAAGGATCAGCATGATAGCTTCCATCATGGGTCGTCATACCTTGAGGGATGTAAGTGATCCGCGATCGCTGAGATGGAGGATCAGCGGAATGCAACCCACAGAAGGAGCGGGTCACCAAATCGTCCACCCCAATGGTGGTGATATCGACGCCATCAAGCCATATGCTCCCCGATGCAGGGTCCGCGAACCGAAGCATACTCATCGCCAAAGTCGACTTCCCCGATCCCGTCCTGCCAATCAACCCGATCTTCTCGCCCGCCTTGACGTCGAAGGATCCCCGGAAAACCGCTGGCAGATCCGGTGCATATCTGATTTCCAGGTTCCGTATGCTCAGGAAGCTGTCCCCGCCACTGGAGGAGGGCCAATAGGCTGGCGGTCTGTGATTGGTGATGGTAGCGGGCGGTTCTTGAGGGAGGATGAGGTATTCTTGCACCCGCTCGACTGCGTTGAAATCCATTTCAAGCTGACCCCAGAAGCGGGACACCCAGTAGCAGGCGGACACGAAGCTTTGGGCGCTGAGGATGGCCATGCCTGCCGAACCCGGTTGAACGGCACCGCTCAGGGCGAAAAGGGTGGTGAAAGCAACTGAGAAGGCGCCAAGCACATCAAAACGTAACAAGAGCTGAACGAATCAGCCCAGTCAAGTCCCTCGATTCATGATGCCTACCCATCGGTTCATCATCTAAGAGTGGTTGGTCGTGAGCAAGAAGATGCGGTCGAACGTGGATGGACATACCCAGTAGTAGTAATGAGCGGAATGAGTCTTGTCGACGTGCTCGCAGAGCGTCTTCATGAATCTCGCTTCAACGGAGAACGCCCGGACAGACACAACTCCGTCCAAAAGCTCGGCAAAGCCGGAACTGCCAAAGTCAGTATCTCAATCAATGAGGCAGGGGGCGATCTACAAGATCGGCGACTTTGACTGCAGCGGCGTCAGCTCACCGCATATTGAGATTGGTTACCTACAGTAGCTTCTAGTCGACGCAAACTTCTGCACACGCGCAACTGTATACCGAATGAGCTGATATATGATATGGCAGAGCGAGGTGGACCTACGTATAGGATAGAGTAACGGTAGTAGAGGAGGCTGATGATGGCAGCAGGCACCAAGAACCACGGGACTATGACGGCAACGACACCCTGTGAGAGGCGATCAATACTGCGGATTGTCGTTGATCGAAGCGCTTACGACTGCAAAGAAGAGGTTCGCAACGTAAACGATGACCGTCCGCAAGCCAGAGCTGAGACTAGTATCGATGGTCTCGATATCTGTACGACCCGTCAGTCCAACTAAGCGTACGAGAACTTGGCCTACCTCGAGAGAAGCGGTTGATGATCCGACCAACCGGAGTGACATTGAAGAAGCGGACCGTGGCTAGACGAGCAAGCTTAAACGAGCGGTCATACAAGAGAAGGCATATCCTGACCTCGCATGACGACATCGAGTAGGCGATTGTGAAGGTTACTGATCGGTCAAATCTCGTCAGAATCGTAACCGACCCCTGGGATGACCTCTACATAGCTGCCCTATACTGTCCCCATCCACCAACAGCTGCGGACAAAATGCCCAATAGCGCATCACCGACAACTTTCGCCATTCGATCAGCGGCAAAAGAAGATAAAGATGATACTCACCGATCGCGGCATAGATCCCGAGATAGAAGCCCGGATGAGCATCAGCAGACGGTCTACTCGTTTTCAGCGGGCCTCCCGGGGATGAGGAAGAAACCTACCGGCGCGGCAAGTGAAAGTCGAGAGCAGCGGCCATGGTAGCGTTCCCGCTTCCATGATGCAGGATGTGCTGATGTACGTCGACATAATAATGATGCTGAGTCTGGTCTGAAAATGCCGGTCGGACGAAGGCCAAAATCGACTGTAATTGAGTAGAGTAGGCTAAAACCATCGTAAGCGGACTCATTGCGCTCCGCACGGACAACTCACCTTCTCCCCACAGCTTCAGCCAATACCTCTCGCCTATTGTGAAGAACTGGCTAATCACTGATGGACCCATGAGTCGTCGTTGAACTTTGGAAGTCTAGCTCACCTAATACAGCCAGAGAGCAGATCCAGGTGATCCTTGTAGCCGCCGCGATGTACAACTTGTAGGTCTCCAATTTGACGTTGCCAACAGGTCTCTCCTCATCTAGACATCGTCAGCTGCTCATCCCTGCGTATCTCTACAGCGAGATCAATGCACCCTGGACGAGCTTCTTTCCCGGCCCCTCCTTCTTTTTGGCTACGACCTTCTCATCGCCGCCTTCGACGGCCTTCACCTCGTCCTCAACCTCCTCTTTGATCTTGATCGGCTCGTCCTTCTTGAGTTCCGCCTCCTCAGTGGCCAGAAGACCGTCAAGCTCGCCATTTGACCGCAGGTCATCCGGTGTGCCCTGATAATCGACCCGCCCGTCGAGTATCCGGACGATATAGTGCGCCGAGGGGAGGAGCATCTCGACATGATGGGAGACGAGGATCTAGCGAGACGAGTACGATCAGACATTGAGAGCGTCACCCGTGATGTGCGGTGACTTACGATAGTGCGGCCCTCGAGAAGCGGTCCATTAAAGCACTTATCGGTAAGATGCTTGGCCGTGTGGGAGTCAACCGCCGCAAGCGGATCATCGAGTAGAAGATGCTGAGAGAAGGAATATACTGCTCGAGCGAGAGCAACGCGGGCTTTCTGCCCGCCACTGAGCGAAACCTGGTATAGCAGAATCAGCTGACCGCCGATGGGCAGATGCAGAGCTACTCACTCCCTTCGCCCCGATCTCCGTCGAATCGCCGTCCTCCAGCATATCAAGATCGGGCAGTCTGAGTCGTTCAGAGCGATCCTTTAAGCGTAGCTGATACTCACAATGCACAAGCGTCCAACGTAGCTTCATAGCGAGCTTCATCGAATTCGGCACCAAAAAGGATGTTATCCTTGATCGACCTCTGCTGAAGCCAAGGAGTCTGCGCCGCATATGCAATCGAGTTGCGCAACTTTGTATTCGGGTCTACCTGTGTCATTGCCTTTGGTAGCCAGCTGTTCCCCTCGAGCAGCTCCATCTCGCCCAGCAACGCGATAAGGATGGCGGTCTTGCCTGCTCCAGTCGGACCGGTAATGACGCTGAGCTTGCCTATGGGAAAGTCGATGGTGAGATTGGACAGGTCGAAGACGACTGGGTCTGGCGAGTCGACTGCTGTGTCGCCGGCACTGGTAACCGAGGCAGAGGGTGAAGGATTCTTCTTTTGCTCGGGTTTGGTGTCCGAAGTGCTCTGTTTACCAGAGTTCCACCGGAGAGTGGCATGCTCGAAGCCAATCCTCGTCGGCTCTGATGACGAAGCATTTGGCAGTCTCTTGAGAGACGAGACCCAGTCCGGGACTGCGAGTATGTCAGTGGAGCTGGGGCATAGTAACGCCCACTCACCTTCATCCTCGAGCAGGAATTCCTCGATACGCTTAACGGAAACATGGGCTTGAAGTAGAATCACTACCTGTCCACCGAAGGTCCCCAATATCAGCGGGACCGCCGATACATTTGGCTAGGGAGACTCGCATAGGTGGGAATGACATTCAACGGCATCTGCAGCATCGAGAATAGCGAGATCGACGTGAATGCGATTGAAACGGTAAGATCGCGCTTCGCGATGACGACGTAGCTGCGTATACATCAGCTGGGTGATGGTACAGGTACTCGTCGACATGCCAGAAGAACGAGATCAGAGTGACCGAGATCGGGACCAGATTCCATAGCAAGCCGAAGTACAGACCATTGATGATGGCTGTATGCTCACTTAGCGAGGGAAGCGATGAGGAGAAAGCACCTACAGCGGACCATTTGCCTCATCTCTTTGGTACGCGCATCGGCAGCTCGCCCTTTCCATTGCTCGATCCACGCGAAGAACTGGACTGATCAGCTTGATCATGATGTCACGGCAAGACGGACCTTGATGAACTGTCACAAATCCCGTCAGTGTTAACTCGACATGAAGTGAGAGCGGGACTGACCTGGATCGCCCCGATCAACTCATTCATTACGCTGATCCGTTTGTCCCTAGCTTTCAGCAAGTCCTGGGTGATCTGTGCCCTCATTATCAGCTGCGTCCATCTTCAGGCGAGATGGAGCACTCTGATGCTCCGCTTCGAGACGAGAGAGTTGAGCGGGACCGCAAATGCAAGGACTATCACACCAGCGAAAGCCGACCAACCAAGGATGCTGTTGATCGCCTAGTCAGCGAATTTATCGCGTGCCGAAGGCCGACAGCTCACTTGTACAGAAAGATCGAGGCCACAACGAGCTCGAACGGACTGCCATAGATGTAGTACGCGCCAGAGACTACATTGCCGATGCTGCAAATATCGATGCTTTAGCCTCACAGCGCTGACAGCGGATCACATGACACTGACCGGTTCGTATCGCCTTTACACAAGTGGTAAATCGTCAGCCATCTGTTCATTGCGGTAGAACAGCAGATCTCACCTTGCATGAGATTGACGACCTTGCCGGAGTCCGCATTGCTCTTCTTCTCCCTTTCCTTCTTCTCGGTCTTGCCATCCTTCTTCAATGCATCTGGCTTCTCTTCCTTGTCGACAAGGACCCCGGAAGCATCTTTTCTGCGAAGGGCTTTGTCATAAATCGCCGCCTGAAAAGCTCAATCAGCTTTGCCTGAAAATTTTTCCCGAGGCGAACCGTAAGTTCAGCCTTGATCCGGACCGATGCGCGCCGTCCGTGCCAGAGATGTAGCAGGTCAGACCCGGCCTGCAATTCGATATTGTCAGCAAGAGCTATCGCCTTTGGGAAAGACTACACGCTTTCAAGACTGACGCAAGCAATGCCAAAAATGCATACACGTAAGCTCGTGAGATTGCCTCAGGGGACCGTATGGACAGGCCATCGCTGTCTGCCTCAGCGCCTACTTGTCCTGACCGAAAGATTTACTAACAGAATGCGCTTCAAGAAGAATGGGCCCGCATAGTTGAACACGACGCTGAGCAAGGTGAGAGACGCGTCTAGACCCAGATCGTATTTATTGGCGAGCAAGAGTCTCGCAAGAAGCGATTTCGCCACAATCTGACGGAACTTATTGAAAACGATCGCGCTCTGCTGTGTCATGGACAGCAGTGGGAGGTCTTCCGGATTGAGCTCATGGTGGGTGCCGAATTCGATGAAGGGGTCCATCCAGCTAAAGGTCATCCACGAGGAAAAGGTGACGAGATCGTCGCGCCCGACGAAGGGCTGCATGTATCAGCAGAGACTAGGGGAGCGGGCTGGAAGCTTACCAGGCGAGAGAGAGTCTCGGGCGATGCGAGCCTTAGTCCGCTGACAACGACGAACAAGCACGTCGTGATCGCAATATTGCCGAATTCAAGGACGATGCGGGTCGTATGCGCCCAAGCCGGAAAGTGGCCTGTCGAAGCGCGATCATACCATGCCACGCATAGGGTGACGATCGATGAAACCCAAAGGAGTAGATAGGTGGCTGCAGCTGGCCAGGGAGGAGTCGACGGTGGGTGAACAACGGGTAAGAGGAAGAGGTACAGCTAGAGCGAGGTTGAGTGAGTTTCTACCGGTTCAATCGTGTCGAGCTCGACTTACCCAAACGAGCACCATCCCAGCAGACAGGAGCACGGTGCTCAGCCTTTCCTCATGTGCTGATACCCGGATAATCTGAGATCCAGTCACCCCCATCCACATCCCAACCTCGATCACCGCCAAGCCGACAAGCATGATCTGACGCCATATTCGTATTCGATATCGCTGAGCCTCCTTCTCCTGCGACTTTGTAGGCGGCTCGGCGGATACGAGGGAAGGGAGAGGGACGATATCACTGATGTAATGTGAAAGAAACCGGCGGACGGGTTTCAACGGCGGAGTGGTTGCCAGGAGGGGTACGATGAGGATGGAAAGGGATCCGATGGTGCGTATGTAGGCGAGCAATGATTGGGAAACGGGCTCCTATTTAGCCAGCAATCAGTACATCGAGATGGATTGGGAAGGCTCAAGGTGCTGAGTAGCTCACAGCCCGTGATAAGGTCACCATGATCTGCAGCAAGCGGTGACCAGTCCTTGATCGGTTGTGATAAGAGTCCTTCCAGTCAAGATAAATTATCGTATCTCGCAATCATCAACAAGCTCTTCAATACTGTCGACTGTCGGGCGCGTGAAGCGATGAGACTGCTTGTTGGCTCGCCCAACGCTTAGCTTCAATCGCTCCGAGAAGTTCGCTCAACGTGATAGATTAGTAGGAGCGAGACCGCTTCGTACAGATAGGCTTCGACAACACAAAACTACAATGACGCGTGCCTAAAGATTCGCAGTCAACCGAAAGTCAAGAGACCAACCAACTCTTAAACTTTTGCTACCGGTCATCCGAACTCCTTACGGATACCTACTCAAAGCTGAATTGATTCGGCATGTCGCAGGATCTTGACCGGGAACTGGCGCGATTATGGCGAGTCTCGAGAACGGCCCACGAGATGTGTCGAGATCGAGTGAGTCTGCGAACCTCAACCACAGCGGCTTCAGCTGTCGAGATTACACATTTGACTCACGATCTCAATCAGGGCTACCTCGTTGCCGACTACGAGATTAACGTCCCGTTCGAAGAATTCAAGGCCGCCCACGGGAGTAGCGGTGCCGTCGAGTGCGCCATTCTCCAACTGCTTACGGATATCCACTGACTGCCGTGTGCCTATTTAGTCGGACAACCATGTCATTTACGGCCGACCACGAGAATGAGAAGAGTACGCGGATATACGTCTACTTCTGCGGGGAGAAGAACGTCAGCAAAGCGGGGATGAAGACGTGCGTCCTTTCCCATTCCTTTCCCGTCATCCTCGGAATTCACGGGGACGTACAGGTTCATCGGGTCGATGGATCGGATGGCCGCTCAGAAAGGAATGATCATCCACGCCGAGAAGATGTCGAGTGTCGCGGCAAAAGTCAGTCTGGCGTCTGAGACCTCACTCGGATTGATTGGGCAGCTGATGGGATTCCAGACTATGCAGGAGATGTCGAGCGAGTACCACCTCGAAGCGTTCAAAGAGTCCGACCTGCTCGTCAATATCACCCGACATTTCCTCGTCCCTAAACATCAGATCATGACGCCGAAGGATAAGGCGGCGCTCATCCTGAAATAGTCAGTGGCTCACCCTCCGTCGAGCAGTGTAACCCGAGGCAGCGCTGACCAGGGTGGGTAGTCGATTAAAAGAGACACAATTACCTCGCATCATGTTCTCGGATCCGGTGGCGAGGTACTATGGGATGAAGAGGGGCCAGGTGATGAAGATTGAGCGGGCGAGCGAGACGGCGGGACGGTGGGTCAAGCATTGAACTAGCATCTTCATTGTTGACGAAGGTCCAGGTATATCACATATCGCATATGCATGTAAGCTAGAGTCCTCAGCGATTGGGAGAGCTCCGATCATCGTGACATGACGCATCAATTATTCCTCATACTACCCGGGAGCATCAGTGAACGCTCAAGCTTGTATCGACCACCATTTGTCCCAGAATCAGTGCATATGCGATGTATCTATCATGTTCCGCTTGAATGCCTATGCAAATGAGAAATGTCCCATCCAACCCTAATCCAACTTCTCCCTCTCATCCCGCTTCTTCAGCCATGGTGCCGTTCCCCCCTATCGCCGCGGAAGCCTCCTGCACCTCGTACGGTACCACCTCAACAGCCTTTTCCTCGACCGGCTTGACCCGCCTCACAGCTTTATCATCTCTCTGAGTCTGCATCCAAGCGCCCTACCACCCACCAACCATATCAGCTCGGACCCCTCCTCCAGGAAAGAGAACAAGGGGATAGCCTCTCGCCAGGATGAGTAGGGACCGACTCACGTCCTTGGGTCTCTTCTTCCTCTGCCAACTCCTCTCCAACTCCTTCTGCTCCGCCAACATAGCCACCCTCGCCAATTCCAACTGGTCCGCTCCGGCGTCGAATACCGGTGAGCCAGGGATGAACTCCGCGGCGGGGAGGGCGGTCGCGTCGGGGTCGACGTAGCCGACGCCGGCGAGGGCGGAGAAGAAGATGACGAGGCAGCTGGCGATGGAAGCGAGGAGAGGGGGGGAGGGCGGCGACATGGGGG
>JAABUW010010376.1_pt1 | contig 10377 bp, 12 predicted proteins | sample 5560081 | NCBI WGS metagenome assembly JAABUW01 (sample SAMN10711882, study PRJNA513363) | rock metagenome | isolation source: Antarctica rocks | place: Antarctica: Victoria Land, Knobhead sud | reverse complement strand
GAAACAGTCGGAGACCTGAAGGCGCTTTTGTAAGTTTGCCCACGAACCTCGTGCTGCAGGAGAGCTTACCATCACACACTTCAGGCCAGTAACCACCATCAGCGCTGGAAGACTAGTCAGGACAAGCGCCACCATACCGGTCTATGGAGCAACGAAATGCGCCCAGCTCGCGGCGCTACAGACGTCTAGCACTCCAATCCTTGAGGCTGCCATCAACGCCGACAGCTATACTTCATTCATGACGTTCAAATTCTTCTCGAGCCAGGCGGGAGGCAGGAATAACCTCAAAGACCGGGCGGGAACAGACACTGTCGACTCCAGCAGCGCCGAGGAAGATCAACTGTTCGATAATCCACGGCAGGTCTGCACCGACCTTGCGCAACCTCTTGCGGCGCATTGCGCTTTGATCGACGTCGTCTCCGACACGAACTTTATCAACCTGGGCTCGACGTGCGGGGCCAGTGGAAGTCGCAAATGGTGCGATGTCTACAGCTTCGAGACGTGCCAGATCTCTATCGGCTGGGACACCAACGAACTCGGCGATGTCGGGCCCAGTGTGAGCAACAGCGATGTGGCAGGTTTCGTCAATGACGCTCATATCGGCCGTGATGGGTGCTCGCCTTTCTTCTTGAACCACCCTGGGGTCTGTTCTACGATAGGAAATATATGTTCGAAATCCTTCGTCATGTGTATGAAGACGGATCGGCAAGATTGTCGACCGTAAGTCGTTCTGGGAGATGGAGGAGAATCTTGAGTTGATCTAATATAATGCTCTAGAGGTGTGAACCCGGACGGAACGATACGGGGTCCTTCAGCCAAGATTCCCTTGAATCCAGTGTTCAGTGGCAACACGAATCCGGGGGCTCTGAACAACTTTACTGGAAATTCAACCAAGTTGGCTGCTCGCGGCAATAACATCGACGGGTACTTGTGATTGACGCAGATAGTCGTGGCCGAGCTAGAAGCAGAATACTCCGCAAGACCAGGCCGCAGCTCTCCAGCTCATTCTACCTATCTTGCTCGTCTTCGCGTCTACTCTTCCTTCGATTCAGTCCAAGGCCGTTCAAGTCCAGTCGGAGGTTCGTGCCCTCCCGCCCTTCGGATGCAATTGATATGCCTCGCCTCTGCTGCATGCACCCCGCAAACAAGCTCCAGGTACGAAACCGGGATGTTAATGCTTTCGCAGTCCCGGATAATATCAAGCAATACTAGCTGATGTGCCGAGTAGAGTGCCGAGCAATCAACAGCATCGTCAGAAGCAACCACATAGATTGACCACATATCTCCAAGTAGTATTCGGTAGGAAAGTTCCCCAACTCCCTTCTCGAACTTACAGACCTCAAAATATCTCACGAGAACAACTAACAATAATGCGGCTTTCCTTACTCTCCGCTCTCTCTTTCCTCGTCCTCTCCGCTTCTTCGACCTCGACACATCAGCCCAAAGCTCCCGCTCTGGAGTTCCTGTATACTTCTCTGGTCGAGTGCGCTAATGGTCTCTACACCACCAACGGCCCGCGCCGACTCCGAACTACGATACCGATCATTGGTGGGAATGTGACAGGTCCGAGGATTGAGTGGTAAAATTCTGGATGTTGGGGCGGATTGGGGGTGGACGGATGTGCAGACCGGCATCTTCAGCGCAGACACCCGTTACAACCTCCAAATCGACGATGGGGCGAACATCTTCCTGCAGACGAGCGGACCGTCGCAGAAGAATGGGGATTTGCATTTGAGGGTTGTGTTTGAGACGGGAGATAAGAAGTATTATTGGTTGAACAATGTCGTTGGTGAGTACAATTTGCGAGTGTGGGTCTCGAGAAAAGTGGTGCTTTTGCTAACACGACGAAGCCATCGGGCGCTTGCGGCAGGTGGAGCAGTATGAGGAGAGCTTTGTGTTGAGAATTGATATGTGGCATGTGAGTACTGGGAGCACGGAAGGTTGAAAGGATTGTATGCTGACACGTTGTAGATGGCTACTGACTGGTCGAGCACGACGTTCGTCAATGGCTCCACTTATGACTGAGAGGGCACCGTAAATACGCATGAGGCTAACAGCCTCGCTGCATGCTGCAACAACCACGTCTACGCTAAAGAGACGGCCTCGTAGTTTATGTATATTGACGGCATCGATCCATCGCCGCGCTGCAACGATAACCAACGAAGTTTGGTTCGGACCGAAAGACCCATCCCTTCCTTCCATGGCAACCGTCGCATCGACGATGCAGAAGAAGTCCAGTAATCTTTCCCTTGACGTCGCTATCCTGGAGTGGGTAACGAGATACACAATCCGGATGCGACGACAAGCTCAGATCCTTGACCATAGCCAAATGCGAGTTCCTTATGGACCTTGCCTCTGTCGCGGAGGAGAAACATCCGCGCCTGATTTTCTGCGCCTTCTGCGCTCTGACACCACCAATTTGGTTTCGTGCGCAAGATCATGAACGGTGCCTATCCAGCGGGCGTCCTTGCTTCGCACAGCTCAAAACGCCGCAAAGTCGCATAGGTGCCAGTGTTGTGCGTGACGACTGTTTCAAGAAGCGCTATGACTTTGGCAAACAGAGCTCGTCTTCCACATCAAAAGGCGCCGACATACATGTGTGTACTTTTTTGATGTTTATCTGCTTACATCACGCTGCACGTTTCTGCACAAATTTCTCGACACTGACTCTGCAACACGCCCGTCCAGCGCCTTCGACACGACTCGCTTCTTCGTCAATAAGGCAGTCCAGTTCGCATGCTGTATGTGTGATCACCTTGACCTTTCTAGGAACTCACTGACTAGTAGATTAGGAACCGACATGGCGGTCTAATAATATATGTGGAATAAGGTAGACAATGCTCAAACAGGGCAAAGCTATACAGTCTAGTCTACCAACCCAAGCGCCGGTTGTGCCTTTGGTGATTGAAACAGTATCCGTTGAGCTTGCAACGCCACGCAAAACACATCATCAAGGACCCGGAGTTCCATCAAAGATACATGTGCGACATCACGGCTACTAGACCAACGTAATGGACAGAGCAACCCTCGAAGCCATGGGTATCAACTTCACTGCCGGACTCGACCGGACGCCTGTCCCACCTACCCCTGCCTACGACTCGCCCAGTGTGTACTTCGAAGTTGATCAAGCAATCGAAGAAGTCGAGCAAGCAGCTATTATTGGTGATCTTTCTGCGGTCAAAGTAACACTTGCTATGTTGCGTGCGATCTCCCCCAGGAACGATGGCGCGCTGCTACAGCCTGGCTCCAGTCTCCTCTTCGCTATCGAAAATGGACATGAGCAGGTCGTTGGATTTCTCTTCAGCGAACGTGTAACTCTCGGAGATTCTCATGTGAAGTTGGCCACAAACAAGAGAAACATCCCAATCCTTGCATCACTTCTTCAGCATGGTTGGAAGATCAACGACGAATTGGCCTGGGCCACCCCTCCCGCTCTCGCGTAAGTACATCAACGCTCGCTACTTACATACAGTCTAACAAGACAGTTTTGCCATCGAGGATCTGGAGCTCACCACCTGGTTCCTCGCTCACGGCGCAGATCCCATGGCCCGGTGTCTATCCGGTCTTTCGCCGTTCAACGTCGCCATGCAGTTCGCGCCTTTCCCAGTCATCGAGATGCTGTTCGCCCACGGCGCCTCCGTGAACGCAAGCGATACTTTGGTACATGCTGTTCGCCGTGACGCAGGCGATCAGGTCAACCTCCTCAACCATCTACTCGACAGAGGTGGAAGATCGGTGATCAACGAGCTCATGTACGAGAAGATTCCCTTGGCCTACCAGCTCCAGAAGTGGTTCGCGCTTGGGACACCTCTTCACGAGGCGGGGGAGCATGGGAAACTCGACGTCGCTAAACTACTCGTTGGGAATGGCGCCGATTTCCGCATCAAAGACTCACTTGGGGAGACAGCTCTAGAGCGAGCAAGACGGAACAAGCATGATGAGGTGGTTCACTACCTCCAACAATTGAATCGTAAACCTACCTCGCAGCTGTGACGGAGGAGTCGGCTACAGAGGTAGACCGTGTCTGAGTATATACCCTTCAAGGATGTCTTAAGATTGCCCAGTCGTTGGCTTATCCCACTTCTACAACAGACCTGTCTGCCCCGAAGCCCACTTACACTCGTAGTTCGCTTTTCGAACCAAGCAACGACCTACTAATCCTTCTTCTCGTGCCCAGCCATCGCAGCTTCGAAGCAGAAATCATGCACCCCTTCAACCATCTCAAACGCAATGCCTTCCCTCTCAAGCCTTGCCTTGCCATCGTTGTTGGCCATGAAGGTATTCGGCTCTCGAATGCCCACATAGACCGTCTTCAGTCGATCCTTAAGTGCAACAATCCTATCGCAACAAGTCCTCCTCCCACTCAACCGTGCGTTGCACGGCTCCATAGTCGTGTAGAGCACCGTATTGCCCGGTAAGATTTGGCCAATGTGTTCTTCGGCATGCGCCACGGGCAAAGTGTGTTGCTGCGCAAACTTGATGAAACAACACTGCTCCGCGTGCGTACTACCCAGGTCGCCGTCCATATCGCCGGGAAGTTCGATGGAGTAGCCGGTGGAGAGGACTTCACCAGTGACTCCGTTGGCGAGAACTGCTCCAACGCAAAATTTGGATGGGCTGGGTGGAGAGAAGCTGGCTTTCTCGACGGCGAGGAGCATGAATGCTTTGTGGTCTCCAGGGGTGAGCATTGGGAGATTCTCTGGCGTCGTCATCTCTGCAGTGAGGTGTTTCGTAGACCGTGGTTCAAGGAGTGATGCAACAAAGGCAGAGGGCCCAAGCGACGCTGAGAAAAGAAGCTCACTGATCAAATAATATCCAATGGAAGTTTTACACACGTTCTCCCAACTGCAAGGTGGAATACGGAGCACATGTCACATTAACCTCGAACTGGCGGACGAAGCAGCTGTGGCCAGATCAGTGACTGTAGTTCCACACGCTTCGTTGCAGTTATGGAGAACGACCCATGGCCTGCAACTCCAACACCTTTCCAAGCAAGCAGGAGTGCCGGATTGAAAGGCAGAAGTAGAAGAAAAGAAAGATTCGGTGCTTTGCTTCAGCAGTATTTCACACATTCATTCGAGTCGTAAAGTAGAGTACATTGCATGCCTTTGCACGGCCTTGGACACCACCACCAAGGTCTCCACTCCGCCAGCCAGCTTCGACGCAGAAAATCCAGACTCCAATCAGCGCCTTGCCACCCAATATCATATGCTTAGCCCCAAGTGGACCCAACGCCATCCTTAAACACCCAAGCCTCCAGTCAGGTAAGGAAATCCGCTAATCCTGCTCATCAAATCGCTCGTCTCCAAACCACCCACATCTTTCCAAACCCGTCATCTAGAATCGAAGAACAACCCATGGTTTTAATAAGTATCCCCCACATCCCCATCATCAGTCCACCCCGCCTCACTCCCTTCCACCGTCCCCTCCATCTCCTCATCCCTCACTCGCTTCGCCATCCCACCAGCACCGGGCGGCGGTGCGGGCCTCTTATGTTGACCCTGCGGCACGCCTGGCGGTAGCATCTGACCGGCATACCCCTGATACCGATGCACCCGCCCCTGCTGCGCCTTCACCTTAGCATAATACGCCTCCGTCGCATCCGCCTCCTCAGCATCCGACTGATCCGTATACGTCTCCCAGTTCTCGCTGCCCGCCACCCCTGAACCGCCGGAGACGACGCTACCGCCGCCGGACATCACGGAGGAGGTATTGCTTGTTGCGCGCGAGGGCGGGGCCAAGGGGTAATCGGATCTGCTGAGGGGACGGGAAGCGGTGGTGCCAGTGGTGGAGTATGAGGCGTCTGAGCGAGGGTAGTTGGGTCGTTGGATCGGTGGAGGTGGGCCCATGACTGATGAGCTGTGCATGTGCTGTTGCTTGTACTGCTGTTGGTATGGGTGAGATTGCGCGTGGTAGCGGTCGTCATAAGGGTCTTCTGGCTCGACGTGGCGGACGACGCTGGCGCTGCGCTCGATGTCGTGGGTGTTTTCTTGGTCATAGGTTGGTGTTGGGGTGGGTGGGACGAAGAGGTCTTTCATCTTTGGTGGTGGAGCTTTGGGTGGTCCCATGCCGCCGCGGACGGTCCTGTTGAGATCGGCTTGGCTCTTCGTGCCCTGCAAGCGGCGCTCTGGGGAGTTGTTACCGTCCCGCATTGTGCTCATGGGCAGCCGTGTGACGCCAGGAATCTTGGACGGGCTGGTCTTCGCGCTGCCGACCACGGACGCTCCCATTACAGAGCTGGACATGGTAGATGCGGCCATGGGATTCCGGCCAGCCATCGCTGTAGGTGTCTTGCTTCGCGGTGGCGGTGCACCTCTCACTGTGCCATTCCTGCTAGGTGGTTGCGACTTCCCACCACTCTTCGGCGCCTCTCTAGCTGGCTGTAGCGCGTTCGGAGTCTTGCTTCGAGGAGGCGGTTGCTTGGCCTTAGCCTGGCTCATTTCCAGCTCGTCCAAATATCGCTCGCCATGCACACAGAAAGGTCGCCCATACTCGTCCTCATACGCTTCCAGCGTCCTCCGCAGGTCTACCTCCACCTTCGGTAGCTCCTTCGTGATGCGCTTCCGCATCTTCTCCTCCCTCAACAGCTTGCCAGGATCACGCTTCTCACCCTTTGTCGGACCCTTGGCCATCAATCTACTCGCATCTAGGCTGCTCTGGTTCAGATCTTCGCGGTCCTTGATGAGACTCCTGTGTCTGTCGATTGCGGCCAGGATTGGCGCTCTTTGCTCTTTGAGTGACTCCAAGCGGGCTATCTCCTGTTCGTGTGCTGAAAGAAGAGCATCCGAGTAGACGTCCGAGAACGCAGGAGCAAAGTCGAGCATCTCCTCTTCCGAGAAGTACAGATTATCCCACAACTCTTGCAACTTGAATCGCGCATCCTCCACAAAGAGGTGCAAGTTCTGCCTCTTCAGCTCGTTCAGCCTACTAAGCTCATCCTCGAACTCGTTGATCGTGCGCAGTCCACAGCCGCGGTTGGCGGACAAGAATCGCTTCCGCTCTGCTCCGTCAACGCCCAGGCGATCCCACAGTCCTTCGATATTCGTACGGAGTTCCTTCAATCTGCGCTCTCGCTGCGACTTCTCTGATACGAGCTTGTCGCGCTTCGAGACCAACCGCTTCAAGTCGTCTGCATGCAGACCCAGCTGCTCCGGTGACTCACGCGCATACTGTACAATGTTGCTGTCGACTTGCGCTTGTGGTGTACCGAGCTCTGACCAGAGGTTGATGATGTCGTCCGCGATTTGAGTGACGGTCGCCACGCGCTTGTTGTACTCCTCATACACACGCGTAAACTCATTGTCCAGCTTCGCAACATACGTGGGCGACAAGTCGAAGTTCGTCGGAATCTTGGCATTCGGCGAGGTAGGTGGAAGGTTGATTGAGACGAATGTTGGCTCCAGATGCGATGCATATGATTCGAGTGCTTCGACCAGCTTCTTGACCTGTTCGTAGCGCTCGCGATGAAGTTTGGAGATGGTGTGATGCTTGTCTTTGAGGTGCTGTATGCAGTCGAGGAGCGGGTAGGAGACCTTCAAACCGTCGCGCTCAGATTCGTAATCATCGTTGGGTCTTGTATCGTCTAGTGATCGCTCCATCTGGCGGATAGTCTTGATAAGGCGTTGCGCCTCTTCTGTGAGCTCATGTTTCTCCTTTGCGACGAGGTTGAGCTGATTGTGGAGTGTCTCTGAGAGGGCAGAAAAGAGCTGTAGCATTGTTAGTATATGCGTCGGCGTTGTTTAGAGCTTGTTACTCACCTCCGACTCGCGCGAGTCTCGCTCGTGGCTGGGCACGCCGATCTCGTCAAAGAAGCCATGCAATCGTTCAATGATGGTCGTGACCTGCTGCGACAGGTATGAAGTGTCCATGGTCTTTCTCTGCGCTGCCAGCAGCTCGCGATGCCGACTACTGGACCATCAATGTGGGGTGCTCTGGCGAGGAATGCTGATGCTGCCGATCGGCGCGGTGCTTGACAGATTGATGAGCGACTGTCATTCAGGCAGTCAAAGTACGTGATGCGCCTTTGAGTTGATGCTAGCGGTCTCCAGATGGCTGCTCGAGAGGACGTTTGGTCTCCCATAATCAAAACGTTTCGTCGCCTAGGGCAACGCTCCTTCCCGTTCGCCGCACCTGCCCCATCCCGCGCTACGGCTCCCGGCAAGACACGCGATCTTCGAAGGCGCGACTATGGAAAGCTTGACCATAACTTCGCCATCTCATAGAAAACATATCTCGTGAACACCACAGCTTTGTGGACTTGTGACTCTACCGCTGCCTGGCACATGATATGACACTTGAACAAACATGATAAAGCGGGCATATATCCGATCAGCACCCGACAGTACGCTTCAACCGTAGCCTCTACGCAGCACCAACATGTCAAGGCATCTCATAACGCCGCCTCCCTCTCCGCCAGGGGGAGGACCAGCGCCGGCACTACCAATACCACCACAACTGCCGCCTCCAGTACCAACACCGAGTCTACCTGCACAGATCAATGCGGCGACGCGCAGACAACATACAGAACTTAATCGGCTCATAATCGATCGGCTACGGCTCGCGCTTCCACCAAACCAAAAGTCGCCAGAACTCTACGGCCATGGCTTCGCCGCTTTCGCGCAAATCTATCTGATGTACGAAAAAACGTGGGCTGAGATCGAGGAAGAAGAGAGGCTCTCGCCCTCGACCAACCAGGGCAATGCTCAGCTGTGGCAGTGGCTGGCCAGAGCACGGCCTCGTGGTCTCGGACGTTCCACGCGCCTCAAGACCGATCTGCACGACATCTCTGCATGCACTGGCGTATCCATAAAAGCCAACGGGACCTTCTGGCCACGAGTGCGGCCCAGTACATTACGGCGAATGGAAGAGGATATCAGGGTCAATCCTTGTACTCTCTTTGCCTACGGCTGGGTTATGTACATGGCTATTTTCAGTGGAGGCCGCTGGATCCGCGAGGAGCTCAACAATGCAGGTGCGGACTTTTGGACACAGCAACATCAGCTTCTGCCTGCCATGGACATCAAGTCGAGCTATACCAAACCCGGATTCTCATTTTTAGCCTTTGGCAACGATGAGGACGGCGAGGATATCAAGACACTTTTCAAAGCACGACTCGCAGAAGCTGAGACGATCTTGACGCCACGGGAGAGGCAAGAGATCATCGACGCTGCTGTGCAACTGTTCGACGACTGTATTGCTCTGGTCCATGATTTGGATAAATTTGTGTTGCGAAGGGCTTTCATGGAGAAGGCCATTGCTACGATACCCTATCTGCTGGTGGCTTTCGTCCTCTGGTTTGTATTCATGGCTGTGTATGATATCCACAAGGTATTTGGGTGGTTACGCTTGATCAGGGAGGCATTGGCATGACTGTATGTTCTGGGAGGAGCTGCATAGGGATAGGCGCATTGGCAGGCGATACCCACGCATCGCGCTGATTATGGTTGAGGCAGGCGCAACAGCATGGATACGGTGCATCGACCGACTTGATGCATGACTTCAGAAGCGTAGGTTATTGCGACTATGTGTTTGCTCTTTTGCCTCACGCTCCCATCTTCTCCTCCTGTACATGCGCGTTCTTTGTTCTCATGCTGTGCAAGCAAGTCAGCCCCGAAAACCGGTAAGACACCTCAACTTTCCTCACACACATCGCAAGACGCGAGGCATCCTCTCTGTCCTCTTCCCAAGGAACACAAAACCGCTGCATGATGTATAGGTTCAGCACAACGACTGTATACATCGGTGATGTGGCGAGTTGACCATTCGCGCTGGAACGCGCGAAGATGCAGGGCTGGTGAATGCACATTTTCTTATATTCACGTACTACGGGTCCAGCCGCATCGACATGTGAATTCTACGAAACATCATAGATTCACGCGCATTTGGATGACATCAAAATTTCTAGCTTTGCCTCCTGTCATTCTTCTGCAACAGACAAATATCACCTTTCTCCGCAGCAGTTGTTACTCGATCTTCAAGGCCTGCTACCCAAGTACAAATACATCGCCATCACTAAGCTGCACGATGTCGGGCTACGCCAACGAGTCCTACGAGCGCCACTCTCGCTACTATCACGGTCGAGGCGATCGTACTCCAAACCAGCGGTCTCCGCGCCGTGGATCTACACACGGTGGCAGGTACAGGCGCAACAACTCCTACGATCGACACGATCGCTTCCACCGATCCTACGTGCCAAGTCCAGCTCTTCCTGCTTTCCAGAGGACAGCTACGGTGGTCGCCATGCACGTGAGATGAGCGCCGCTGAAGCGATGGTGGATCTCCACTACGGGGCTCCGTTCACCTACCAGCGCCCACCCCAGCACCCAAGCTTCACCACAGGCTGGAGCAGACGTTCGGACTCAGGGAGGGACTCGTCCG
>JAABUW010010373.1_pt1 | contig 10378 bp, 13 predicted proteins | sample 5560081 | NCBI WGS metagenome assembly JAABUW01 (sample SAMN10711882, study PRJNA513363) | rock metagenome | isolation source: Antarctica rocks | place: Antarctica: Victoria Land, Knobhead sud | reverse complement strand
AGTCTCGGTACGGATTGCCCCTTGACATGTCATGGGGGAAGTTCGGAAGGCAAGGATAATCAACCAAGCCTGATTGATGTAGTGCTTAGAGAGGTCTCGGGGTAAAATGACATGATCGCTTACAGGAGGGCTGAATGGGCAACCTGGTCCAATACATACTCGTGTTCGAATCATGTTAGATACTCGCTGAAAGATCAGAATCAAGCAGACTGAGCTATCTTGCATGAACACCCATTACCAACTACTTTTCAAAGAAGCCTTACGTGATACCACACCGTAGGATTGGCAATATACGGACTTCGATAATTTATCTCCGCCCTCCTTCGCGCTATTTCGCGCTTTACGACGGAGTTTTTTATTAGACTAATACTATAACTGTATGCTCCGTCATTAGAGAAAAGGCCATGTGTAGCGTACCGAGCGGGGTCTGGAACATGAAAATCCTTACAAAGCACTTCTAGGCCGAAATCGGGGCGCGATATGAGACGACCGGTGAGTGACCGCAACTTGTGGCTGAGACAGCAATATTTGTGAAGTCGAACTTTTCCTGTAACCCATAATAGGAAGTATACATCTGCAATGTCGATAAAGACTAGCAATCCATGCTGCGAGGTCCAAGAGCTTGTTGGGTCTTCTCTGGTCGCTAGATTACTAGACATCCAGGGCTTCCTGACCGCAAACGATAAGTCGGTGGCATGGACTAAAGATCTGTTATGCTTGTGGATCGACCCGAACGACATGAATGAACTGCATCTTAGCGGAAAATCGCTTCACGGTCCGAAAGGTCAAGACTACATTGCCGTATCGTATTCCTGGAAACATACTCCCATTCTAAAGTCGAGTGAAGCTGGCAGATACCGCATCATCGGCACGGAAGGGCAGATTGTCCGACAGAGCAAAGTCCGCGACGAAGCGCTCTCGAGAGTCATCCATTATGCATTACGTCATGAGGTCTTCAGCTTTTGGATCGACCAAGAATGCACCCCACAAGGCTAATCAGAAGAGAGACAAATTGCTATGGATTCTATGGATCTGGTGTACCGTAACAGCAGATACCCTGTCGGACTATTAGCGGTCGCGCTCGAATCTCAAGACGAAGCTGACAAGTTGGAAGAGCTCTTGATGGGTCGTTTCGTCAAGCTTGATCAGGAGGGATATCCAAGGCTGGCTCGTCCTGCACGCAGCAGAAACTCGCTATCGTTGTTCAAAGTCCTTCAACGTCTTCATGCGGATCGCTGGTGGACAAGGGCCTGGATTTTTCAAGAAAAATATCTTTCATCGACAAATATGCATCTCCTCATCCGTTGCAAGCCAGGTGTAAAGGCAAAGGGAGAGTTTGGAATTCTGCAAGGCGAGATGTGTGTCAACGCAGCCAATTTCCGCGAACAAGCGACGCTTTTCTTACTTGCATTTAAACAAGAGTGCAATTGCAAACTCACAGAGAAATGCGCCATCCTACTCAAGAGATTTGGAAAGTACAACATACAATACCATTTCCAGCATGACGCCAGAGGGAAAGCAATGTCCCCGAGAATCATTGCAGATATTCAGCGGAGAAGACTGGAGCAGCCTTTCGACCGGTTACCGATAGTAGCAACAGCAGTGATTACGCCCTCCGTTTCCGCTCAAAGGATATGATCAACGGACGCTTCAGCGTAGGGTTCTGCTTGCTTGCCATGTTCTTCCTTAATGGAGAGATCCTTCGGAACGCACAAGACATAAAGAAGTCACCGACCACAATGGATGTTTGCAATTTTTTGCAATACATATCGTTCAACAATTTCGAGCCGCCTGTCGAAGGAAAACATTTGTCATATCTGAAGGGGTGCCGACTCCACCAAGTCTCTTTCAATCGTGAAGGAATCCTTACGAGAGGCCATCTATGGCGGGTCGAAGGCACAATCAGAACTCGTGCATGGCCTCGTCTGCCCCGTTGGAGCCGAAAGCGTCACATGTTAGGGCTGAACAACTTTCAACGAGACTGTCTACACCAGTTGGCCTGTGAACTGCAGACATGTACTTCGAGTTGGGAATCTCGAGCAATAGAAATAGGAAGGTATCTTGACCGAGACGCGCTTGAGCTGGAGCCCTCTCCAGCAAAGAGGTATATGGATCTTATGGCTGAATCTGTGGTGGAAGCCATACGTACCCATAAACCTTTACACATCGCAGGTACGGATATGTCAGCTAGAGCTTGTGGTGTATTTGTTGGTCTCCATGACTCGAAGCTAGAGGTATTTACGTCTTGGCATGCTGGCATTGATGTGGATGGTCGTTCGCGAGAGACTCATGTATCGCTTGGAGTTGAAGTAAAGAGGACCGGGCCTGAACCGCTTCTACAAACTGTACAGTGGGTCAACGGATTGACCTTCTTCCGGCAACAAGAGCAAAGATCGGTGATTCTCAAGTGGCCGAACTCATGGAAGTAGAGCCTCGTATAGTTGCAGCTGTAAGCTGATTATACACACTGATGTTCCTAGTTGCATGATGTGACGAGTCTGGCTGACGGCGAGTGCTACATGGCAACTGGAAGGAAATGTTGCAAACTCAACCATTGTTCCTGCCGAAGCGAGTTGAATGGCGCGTTGCGGCGAAGGTCTAGGGACTGCCCGCAAGACCATCTCTAGCCTTATCGTTCCCTACGTTAGAGCGCCAGAGGGTTACTGACGAGATCCACCCCTACATCACCCTTCGCAGTTCAGGGGTCTTATCGGTTTGTGTGCCTTATGTGCAAGCATCGAAAGAAATCGTGCGATTCTACATAGTAGATTATGTTGCTGGACGCGGATAGTTTATCAAATTCCAGGCACCGACCATTCCGATTACCATGTTTGTCGTGGTACTGTACAGGAATTCCTTAGCAGAGCCCATTTAGAATCTTGCTGTAAGAGCGCGGCGTCGCAATCATGTGTGGGCTTGTAGTTCTCAAGAAAACTAGCATTACACTTGACAGGATCTACTTTGTCTTACGGAAAGTCCGCATCACGAGAATCGAGATAACAAGGACCATCATATCATGCTCGATATCCAGCATCGTCGAGTCAGGAAGGGACTCGACTCACGTACAGTGACCTCCACTCTTGTCAGAATCAGCCAGCAAGACTCAACGAGGCTGAACTCGAGCCAATCACATTCATTGATCATATAGGGACCGAGAAAGTCTTCGTACCAGGGCCGCCATATTCTTGCTGCCCAGTCCAAATGGATACCCTTCAACTTTGTTGCATCCTCCATCAACTATGTCATCCCAAGGAACAGCCCTGTCTGCCATGACCTGCAGATACAGGAAATGCCAAAACCTGCCCTGAATGGTGAAGAAGGCAGTGTTGGCATGCCATCCAAGACATGCGCCTATGTCGAGTCACCGATCGCTGCTTGCCCTGTGCATCTTCCCACCTGCTGCAGCGTGCCACGGAGGTGAGACACCTGGGCGGAGACCCACATCTCGACCTGGGTCATTGCGTCCATCCCACCCTCGCCTGTGAGTTGCGTCACGATACTGCAGGTCAACGGCAGGAAGCAGAAGACCTCGTAAAGTCAGGTTCAATGTATGCACTCCACCAAGCGAAAGCTGGCGCACGACGTTTCCAGGCAGCTCCGGCCGAAGAGCAAATCGATTCTTCGGAATTGAAAAGTAGTGGACTCGGAAAAGCGACTGGCAAGAGACTCGACGGTTCAATGGTAGTAGTCGTGATGTTGTGCCAGCGCAGATGGCTGCCGCCATGGGCGCTGGCTGAACAACGCAGGGCTTGTCGCAAGGGCGAGAGTGCACATCTGAGTTCCAGCCGGCCTCTGACAATCGTCTAGCACCGCAGAAGCCTGTATCTGCGATAATCTCCTTCATTCAGTTTGCAAGGAACGAATCAAGAGCCTCACGCTCAGTCAAGGTGGGGTGATCGTCATCGGTGTTTTCCACTAAATCATCAAGCGGGTAATCGTGTGACACAATCCCGCAGTCAGACCTGTAGGTCATTATGGTCTTCTTGTATCGCCCGGGACATCGAGCACCAGCTTTCATTGGATCGATGTGGTACGGGGCGTACCGCATGCCAACGTTCTTCCTCGGGCTGGGCGTCCGTTTCCTTTTCCTGGTACTAGCGCTACTCATGCTGATTCGCCTCGGTGTTGAGACTGCGCGACGCGATCTGGACTGCTCTCTTGGACGTTGTTCAAGGACAGATGATGGACCGACTGGGGTGGGACAGTAACTGGTAATGCCCAGCCGGATGCTTTGAGCTGCCGAGGTGTCCTATTGCCATCCAATAGGGACTCATCTGTGGGCAGCTCCTTTGGGGTCTCAATGTTGCTTTCCATCTCTTCAAGTGGCTGTCGTCGCTTTCGATCTGATCTGTGCAAGATCTGCGGACTTGGGTAATTATCTAGTTAAATGACCGGGCTTGAGTGAGGCGATGGCAGCTGTTGGAGCTAGTACAATATTTCTCGCCACTTGCAGGGCTCGAGTTCTCCTCTTGTAGGGTTCGAGCTCGCCATGCGTAAGGCTGGTATTCGAGGACGTAAAACACAACTACCCCACGTTGTTGTCATAGCAGCACGGGCGGTGCGACGGGCCGCTTGCGGGTACTGACACAGTCTGCTGAGATGCTAAGCCCCATTCGGAAGGCGAGGAACTTCAGGCGGTCAACTTCGGTCGCTTTGCATTTGGCGAGGAGAAGTCGAGTAGGCACGATCGTGGGTGTTGTGTCCTTTGATATCTACAAAGTATAGTGCTGGATTCTTCCATTGACACCAGACTCGGAGAAGCGAGGTTCAACGATTAAGGGGTGGGAAGCTGCGCCCCACAGGGATTCGAGTGCGCCCGCAAATCACGCAAGAACTAAACAGATTCACATACAACTTCGTGGACGGATCCATCCAACGCACATACGTAACCGTCATTGTAGCTCGTACATTCTCGCCGGAACAGGCACAGACATGCGCCAGGCTGTACTCGAGGTCGAGCGTAAGTTCTGTGGTCTGGCTACACCGATGCTTACGGCGAATGCTGGAGCCCCTCCGTTCCGTAGTCTACAATACCTCGGAGAGCACAGCTTCAAGGACATCTATTTCGACAAACATGAGAAGCTCTCGTCCAACGGTCTGTGGATCCGCAAAAGACAGCTGGCAGGCAAAGAGCCCGAGTGGGAAGCCAAAATTCGCAAAGGGGGCACATTCAACAAGTCCGCGTTCGAGGAGCTTAGCGATATTGCAGCCATCGCGCGTTATGTCGTGGCCATTACGGGCCAAGATGAAGCCGCCACCAGCGATTTTGGCCTGAAAATGGTGGCAACTCTGTCTACACTGCGGAAGTCATGGCTTGCTGATGGTCAGTTCAAGATTGTGCTCGACTCGATGGATTTCGGACATGAAGTGGGCGAGGTGGAGCTCGAACACGAACTTGTGTTGCCACAAGATCCGGACTTCGCTCTGGAAGACGAGAGAGGGAAGCGCATGATTACACAAGATATGGATCGCCAGATCCAAGCATTTATGAAGCGCTATCACTGGGCGTTTCGGCCTGGAGTTCCACAGGGCAAGCTGACCGCCTACTTCGAGAGACAGCGAAGCTCCTCCAGCATGGGATGAGTCTGACGTGTTCACATCGAGCATGGTCTTAGCAGCCGCTCTACCACGAACTCCACCCTCTCTTCAATAGACACAACGTGCCTCGACAACAGATGATAAGGAATATCTTCTCCCCCGAGAAGTTCCTTGAACTGCTCATTCATGGCTTCCCACTGTTCCGTATTTGCAAACGCTATTCTTACGGCATCCGAGCTTAGCCAGGCTCGCTGACCTGCCTCGCAAAGAATCACAACACCATCTCGCATCCTCTGAACTGAAGCTACCCATCCTTCCGCTTCCCTGAGCTTGCCTAGCGATTCTGTGTATAGCTGTGTATAGACAACGGGGTCTAGCACTGACCGATCCGATATGAACCAGTGCTTCTCAAGGGCCTCTTCGGCATCGATCTGGGCCTTGATCGTGAGATCCTGGAGCTCAATCCAGCGATTCGTGCTGAAGTCGTCCGCAGAAAAGTGTTTCGTGCTCATGATCTGCCTAACAACTTCGTGAATTATGAAGGGCTGTGTTGTTGTGATGTTGGTGTACTTGGTAAGGAGCTTTTCCAGTTGAAGCACAAGAGTCGTCTTTCCAGTGCATTGAGGTCCGATAATGAATACGTTAGGTGGCATGGCGGCCTTGTGTCAAAGATGCAGGACAGAAGGAGTATTTTGCAATGACGGGCCCTTTGTAGCTCGGGGAAGGGACCTTTAAATGCGAGCACATGCAGTACGTCGAATCTGTGCTGCGCCAAAGTTGTCGGGTCGTTATGATGAGTCTCGTATCAGAGTATATAGAATAGATAGTCGATCTGGAGACAAGCTATCCAAGACAAAGCTGCAGTAGGCAACGACGGACATGCGCGAGCGACACAATGTCATCTCGACAAGCAAATTCAATTTACCATTGCAGATACTGCGAGTCACGCTCATCGGCACACCTGCCAAGGTCCGTATGCGCGCGCCAGTCGTACAGGCCACCACGCTCATAAAAGCTGTCCACATCCCAGAACACACTTTCAAGTGCGTTCTTGACTCCAACCTGAAGAATGGATGTTGATGGCTGCCGGCCAGTACGATCCAGGAAGCGCATGTACTCGTCCAGTATAAGATACGACTTCGCCATCAGCCGGTTCGGTTCTGGTACCAATGACTCTTGACTCGCATGCTTCTCGATGAAGTGCTCAAATTCGTCCGACGTGACAGCGAATTTGGTAGCATCGCGAAGTCGCTCCGCAGAATCGTTCTCGCCCTCGACAATGAGCACCTGGAAGCATTTCCATCGATATGGCGAAAGCGTCGAGATGTGTTCGTTCATGTCCTCCATCCAGTTCAGATGGCATACGACCGTGTTCAGTTTGAATTTTATGCCATATTTGTCACACCAGGCTTTCACCCGATGTAATTGCCGAACATTGCTGCCTGTGCCTCTACCGATTTTCGAATTCGTCTGTTCGTTGAAAGAATCGCAGGATATAGCAAGGATGTCGATGTTCCGCCCATAGCGTTCGAGGAAGCCCTCAGTGACTTTGCTGCCGTTGCTGACGATGGAGACAGACTCGATTGCGATTTCCTTGCAGTGACTCACAAGGCGACCGAGGAATTTCGGGTACAGAAACGGCTCACCGCCGGCGAAATTGATTTTACGCATTCCAGCCTCTTTAAGCAGTGTAATTCCCCTGATTGCATCCTCCAGGGGAACAACATGGGATGTAGTTGCAGTATGGAAGCAGAATCCGCATGCCATGTTGCATTGGCGCGTGAAGTGGTAGTTCACGGAGATCGGTGTATAAGTCCCGTCAGGGTGTCGTACCGCTACCGTTGGTGGGGATTCGGTGTCCGCTTGTGATGATATTCGACTGCGAATTCGGCGAAAGCATACCACGAGGCTGCCTGTGAGTAGGATGGCCATGGACACAACCATCGGATACATTGTCATCGTGACTGAAGCTAATCGAATATATAAGGACGGAATCTGGTTGATATCTGGCGCTCATACTTATAACAATCATGAGGACCGTACCACAGGAAGAATCCCTGATTCCCAGGTGGCCATCTGCACTCACGGACATCAGCAGCGGAGGAGTCAAGCCTGATCATTCTACATGCATATGTAAGGCCGAGACCGGTATCACAGGTTAAGTCTTCTGATCATTCCGCATGTTCAATCTACTTAGTCTGGCTGAACACAGTCGTATATCTTCTCTTCGTCGCACCAGAATGCTCGTGTTCGTGATAGGTACGTACGAAGATGAGTATTATTTCGTAGACTTAACGTTGCTAATATCGTCCAGGAGCTCCAGGATCAGGGAAAGGCACGCTTTGTCGTAAGCTGTGTACGGAATTTGGGTACTCGCATCTCTCAGTCGGGGATCATCTGCGGGCGATTGTGGAAACTAGAAGGGCCGTGCTCGATCAGGAGGTTATCGACCGCATACAACGCAGTGAGCTCCTGCATGTCGACGACCTGCTCCCTATCCTTCAGGACGCCGTACATCAACTCGAGAACTATGGTGCCGAAGTCATTTTCATCGACGGGTTTCCTCGCCAAATAGGGCAGGTGATGGCCGAGGGGAGGTCTACGCTACGGCCTCATCTGGTGCTCTTCTTTGACTGCCCACGCGAGATTGCGAAAGAGCGCTACTTAGTCAGGGCGCTTGCCGGACGTGATAGTAACCCGGAAGTCTTCGCGAGAAGGTATGAGGAATTCGCTCAGTCGAATCGACTTCTGGTACAAGAGTATGCTGGAAGAGGCGTTCTCTTGGCGGTGAGTCATGGCCAGCAATGTAGTTAACGTCAGCTCACATCTGAGCAGATAGATACAAGTGCAGATACAGATGCCTCCTACAAGGTCCTTCTACAGGCGTTGCGTACAGCAGAGCCTGGACTCTGCAGACTTCGGGAGGCTTGAGTTGGCCTGACGACGGGACCAGACTGGGAACAGTGACCAGTTAGCCTTACGTTCTTTGCTTTTCGTCCACTCGTGGCTGAGAGTGACCCAATGGATGAATTTGATGGACCTCCTCATCCCTCGAGAGAGCAGCAGAAGAGGCACTGTTTGGCGCGCTCTGATAGGATAGTAGCGGAAACAGTGTGCACAGCGATGGCATGATGGTTTGCTGCAGCCGAAGTGCCAATCGCATGCTGCAGACTCTTGCAAAGTCAATCCAGGCAGTGAAAATAGTGCAGGACTTTGCTTCGGCCTGCAAGCTTCAGCGGACGAGATCCAGTCTGGCGCGCTAAATTGCCGTCTAGCATTTTAGCGCGCTTCAGCGCCGCTCTCACTGGTCGAGACACCATAGCAGTACGCGCCACAATCCTTGACTCTCCCAACGTCAGAGCTTTCAGAAGGCCACCTTCTATTTTTGCAGCGACTATTCTGTCGCGGTGCAGTCATAGCTTTATGCCGTGGACCTTGTCCAATTCCATTTTATTCTACGAACAAAATGGATCCAACATGGCGGTTATCACCTAAACTGATGAAGCGATTCTACGAACCTCTCGTCTTGTTGCGAGTCCTGGCCCAAGTCCAAGGCGAGAGAGTGAACGGGGATGGTATCGAGGACACCACTGTAGGCGACATGACCGTGGCGCAGACACGTAGAGAAGTCATGCATCAACTGTGTGTAATGGGCGACTTTTTGAAGGGTGGAGATACTGTGACAGCGATAGCTTTGGAAAACTTGCCGCAGGGTCCGAGATATTGGCTGGCTGCCAACGCGCAACTGGAGAAAATTGAAACTTTTTTGACAGAAGTACTTGGAATGTTGGAAGCACAAGCCTCGTCGATGCCTCATGAGAGTGCATTCTCAGCCTTAGAGCACAGGCTGTTCTACAAGTTCGTCGACTTCCACCACAGACGCATCAGGAAGTATTGGAAATTGCTACAACCTTGCATCAAGCAGGAGCTACAAAGGATTGACTCGGCTCGGGAGGGCGATCTTCGCGCTGAAGGTATGCTTCAGCAACATGTCATACCCTCGACTGCGTATCGAGCTCACCGGCATGAGTAGAGTACTCTACGTGGTTGCGTGCCTATCAGTCTCCACTCAGCGACCATTGGAGCAGTTGCGAACTCACCTTATTGGCATACGAATCCAGGCATTCCGCATTCCTCCGCGTCGCTGTTGATCCGTTAAACGCAAGGCCAACAGCTTTCGAACGCGACTCTACTAAGGCGATACGCCACCTTATCGGCCGCCTCTGCGCACCAAAGCGGGCTGCTGTATTGCTCAACCGCGCTGCTCAACATCATCCTACTCTGTTTGAGGGATTCTCATTGCAATGTCAGAGTGCCGGCAGCATGTCAGCAACGCCGATCCCGCATGCCGGTCTTACGCTGGAAGGTCTTTCTAGTCGTATGTTCTCTACACCACTGGCGGAGCAGACTCAATTCTTGGAGGCCTTGTTATCCCTCGACCAGAAAGGCTCGATTCTCCCTCGCGTGCGTGATCAGTACCGGGACCGAAATTGGCGCCCAAGGGTACACGCGGAGTTGGCGCTGCTAGAAGTCCTGAGCGATAGGAGGGTCAGGTTCTATGACGACGATAAATACATCGCCTGCAGCAAGGCAGCATGCTTCTGCTGCTACCATTACATTTGTGCTCACCAAGGTACTTTTGTTCGTCCTGCATGCCACAACAAGGTCTACCTGAACTGGAAACCTCCTGATTTGAGCACACATACTGTGGCACGATATGCTCAGCAGCGGGATGTCATGATCAGCCTGACTACTCACATCAGACGAGCTGTCGTTGACAGGGTCCTTCGTGCCCAATATGGCGCCAAATGGCATCCAGATTCAACTACCGGCATAACTG
>JAABUW010010372.1_pt1 | contig 10378 bp, 9 predicted proteins | sample 5560081 | NCBI WGS metagenome assembly JAABUW01 (sample SAMN10711882, study PRJNA513363) | rock metagenome | isolation source: Antarctica rocks | place: Antarctica: Victoria Land, Knobhead sud | reverse complement strand
CCTCCCCGTTGGTGGCGGTGTTGGCAGTGAAATGGCTCTCATGACTTCTCAGCTTCCGTATTCAGCTCTGCAGTCAGCTGGGCTCCAAGGCTCTCCTCGCGGCTGGTCACGCGGGCCTCACCCTCACCCTCACCATCCCCTTCTAGCTCATCTACACCAAGACCGTTGGCCTTCGCCAGCTTCAGCAGCAACTCTTTTTGCTCTGCTAACTTCTTCTCGATCCTCTGTTCAGCAGCCTCGCGTTCCCGCCTCGCCTGGTCATGAAATGAGGCGCTGCTGGTCCGCCACTTCTCTGCTCGAGCTTGCTGATTATCGGCACTAGATTTTCTGCAGCTCTCTAGCCACGGTACTAGCCTGGAGATGTTTGCCAATTCGTTCATAGTGGATAAACTAGACGTGTTGATGCTTTGACCGATCACGTCCTGGACTACACCCATTCGTTGATCCAGTGAACTCTGCGTGGTAGTAGCAGCGGCACCCAGCTTGGTAATGTTGTCGAAAAGCCAACCGCCTTGATGCTTCCATTCGGTATGCCACGTCTTCAAGAAGTGGAACATGTCATCCTCGTTGGCGGCAGAGCTGAGTTCGTTTGACGGCTGACTTTGGCTTTGGGCCGGTGAGTGACTGCTGCCTTTGGTCTTTGGCCGCTTGAACGGTCGTATTTCGATGATATCGTCATCGTCATCGTCGCCTACTTTCCGGGACCTCGAGCCCGGAGTAGCATGGGCATGTGATAGTTGCTGCCCATTGGTAGAGTTAGGCCCCAGTGGAGTGCCATTGCTCGCCTTTGGGGTCGCTGCTTGCGCATGTGCCGCAGCTGAGGCTATACGTTCTGGAAATGATTCTGCATCGAATCCGCTCGAGGTCGCGGTCACAGTGTAAGTATGCTGCTTAGCATCTGGGCCACCAATCCTGATCATAAAATCCGCAGACAATTGGACCGGCGAATTGTCGATATTCTGGATACTCTGCTGAAAGGCGCTGATTGCCTTTCGCAAAGCGGTGCGCGTCTCGACGGTGCCATTCAAAACTTTCACATCGCCGTCAAAGCGATGCTGTATGTTCGGATCCTGCCGAGCCTGAGGTGAGGTGGCCATCGCGAACTCAGTCCTGGTGTAGCCAGGCGCGTCGGGAATGGTTACTTTGCGGTGGATTAGGATGCCTGGTCTTCTACTAACAAATACGACTGATGCGCTGTCCTGTCGGTACAATCAATCATCGATGGCTATGGTTGGCGCAAACCAGGTTTGTGGAGGTGTGGTGGAGTGATTGCCCCGTCGCGAAACGCTGGGAGTGAGAAAGAGTCGAGAGCAAAACTGCTGGCACCTCCGAACTATACCTTAACTCCAATGGAAGCTTCGAAGTCTAAGGTATGAGCACTTCCAGTTTACATCCTACTTCAATAAGGTAAGCAGCCACTCGCGAATCGAGTCCACATGATTCTCTCTCTTCAACCATCAGAATGAGCAAGCGAAACTCATCCGCGATCGAGCATCTCGGTTCGTAGGCCTTCTCAATGGTTGCGTTGACAGCACAAGGTCAAGACGCCCTGACGCTTCGTCTCCAATCCAGCGACGAATCCTGTGGTTACGAGCGCGTTGCTGTGAGCGTCTGGACTCGTCACGGTCTCCCAGAAATGGGAACATACCTCAAACCGTCTATATGAGCTATGCCACCCTTCCTGATTTCACGAAGGTTTCTGGTGCTCTGGACATTTATTGCGACATCTCGCGTACGCCTAACTGCTACACTACCTAACTACAACCGAAGTTACTGCTCGGACACGTCGGAGTTCTGTATGCTGCCAGACCACGCTCGACACACCTCGAGCAGGAGTGCTGGAGGGCTCTACCATTCTTCTCGTTTATTATGAACTTCAGTTATGCACATTGGGAACTCTACGGAACGACCACGTTTGGTCACGAAGTATGGAGCCTCATAGCGTAAACTCTCACGGACCTCTAGTTGCTCTGGAACCCTAGGCGACCCTACGCACTCGAGGAATTGAACACCTTATCGTACAATGGCTCAACATCCTGGGCAATGACCAGTTCGGAATCGAGCTCAGTTCACACCCGAATATGGAGCCTGTGTAACCAAAAGCAGAGGTTACACCAGAGTCTTGAAACTCGAAGAAGACCAAACCTAAAGATCTGCGTCGATAAGCTTTGATGCACTTCCCCTGTGAATCCTAGCCGAAACGCCGCATCCGAGCACTATCACGAAAGAGTGTGCGCCGCGTGAGGATCCTTGGAACTTTCGTCTCGTGCGTGTCTCTCCACAGCTGTACTCCTTTCATTGTACTCTCTTCCATTCTTTCCACACCACTGTCGCTCTCTTCTACTCTCGCTGTACGAATCGTGGTTGCTAGTCGCTCTACCAATCATACGAACATGAGCACAACCACTCGTTTCTGAAAACCACTGCCGCGACGGGTCGGCAGATTAGATTGAGGGTCCACTCTGGTTGGAGGCCATTGATATTATAATCAGGGCCGAGACTATACGCACGATGACCATCACACGGAAGGGAAGCCATGGAGAGGAAGAGTTCCATTCGCCTCTCACGGACGGCTTCGACACCGGCGAGGGTGCCTCGGATGCCGCATCGGAAGTGACGACTGATGCGCCTATCCATCCCGTGCCGTCTATGCAAGCGGCCTTCGAGGAATCGATAGACGAATCAGCAGACGATCATGATGGCGCGAACGCATCCAGCACTGGCAACGCGGAGGCCAGGCGACAGACGTTACTTGAAGCACAAAAGTACGACGAGTCGTGGCAGGCGCGATGGAGACAGCGGCGCTCCTCCAAGCACCATCCTTTGCTCAAGCTGGTGTCGCAGATAGTGTTCGGGTTGCATCTTCTGCAGCAACAGCAGGCAAAGTCGGAGGGCGAGGTGGTCAAGATATTGCAATCGCACGTCAATGAGGTGGATACATTTCTGGAAAAGACAGCCGAGGACTTTGAGTTGGCAGTCACCGATATTGAAGAGAGAGTACGGCATCTGAAACTACCCATGGAGCACAAAGGAGTGTTTGAAACGATGTTGGACCATCAAGCGTTCCGGACGCAGCTGCTGGACGGGAATGAGAAGATCGAAAGCATTATAAATCGCACGTCGAGAGCGAAAGATGCCTCGCTTTACGATCTGCGGGAGGGTACAAGAGCGGTCAAGGAGTTACAACGATATCTGGACACCGTACGAGACCAATGGCCGAAAGACAAACGCGTGATCTCCGAAGTCTTCGATGCGATGCGTGGCAATGAACGTGGTTGGGCGAGATATATCGCGGACCTTCAGGAAAAGGCCAACACGCTTCGCCAAAATCTTGATAGATTGGGGGCATCGCTATCCGAGATGTCAAGAATGGCAGAGGCGGCAGTCAAGCGCCGTGCGGGCAGAAGTCGGAATGCGTCGTATGGATCTTCGAAGTCAGCTCCCAATTCCCCAGGTCTTCGACCAAAAGGACACGGTGGATTTGTGCCACCTATGCCATCATCTCAGCAATCCGACAAGCCATTGCCGCCTCTACGACGGGACCAGAATGGGCTGAGCAGTGTGGGCGATGGGGCGAAAGACATGAGCAAAGCGCAACCGCTCCCACGGGCTACCAAACCCGAGAGACCACGCGAGTTACCACAGTTTCAGCCAAACCGCGACCCTCGATCAGGCAGCACCACAAGTACCGAACCGCAACGGCCGCGAACCGCAGGCGCAACAGGCGCCGTTTCCAGGCGATTAGCACGAGAGGCAGATTCACGCGCCGACACTGCGGCGCTCGCCGACTTCTTCAGGGACGGCAGACCGGCACCTCAGTCAGTGCATGTGAACCCACAGCGCAGCCACCCTCCGGACCCGAATCGGAGAGCTCACGGTGACTCGGCGCGCTCTTTGAAAGACGACAATGCACTTCGTCCGACCAGATCCAACGGACAGACCCCTGCTACGACACGATCGAAGAGCCAGGGCGCGATCGATATCATGGCAGGCGCAGACCAGGCACGGAGCAACGTGCCCGTGGTCAAGGGAAGGGAGAGCACATCCACCCGGGACTCCGAGGCCCTGGGTGACAAAAGCTTATCCCCCTCCACGTAAGTCCAGCACCCCTGACACCCCCACCCCTCTCCACTAACCCGACCCGTGCACAGTCGAACAGGTTTCGCCCGCCGCCTCTCCAAACGCATGAAACACCTCCCCTCCCAAGACGACCTCGCCTCCTCCAAACCCGCCGAGCAGGCGCACCCGGACTCCGCGTACGCCTCCTCGCCCTCTACCTCGAAATCCTCTCCCGAGCAGAAACTCCCGCGCGCTGAGGACGGGCTCGGACCTTTGCCATCGAAGGGGATAGAGCCGCTGTATGCGTCCAAGGTGACGGAGCGGGCGGAGCAGAACCAGATGCCGCCTCCGCCGACGCCGCATAATCGCGAGATGGGCAGGGATGGCACGAACCAGTCTGTACGGAGTTTGGCGCCGACGAGTAAGAGTCGGGGGAGCACGATTAAGGGGATGTTTCAGCGGAAGTGGAGTAGTGGGAGGAAGATGTTTGCGACTTGAGGGAGAGTCTAGTGCGAAGGGTGTCTGGTGCGTACTTTATGTGTTTACGGCAGTTGGTGATGGGTGGGCGGTGAACAGAACGGCCGAGTCGAATTGGGAGTCTTATACCCTGTGTGCGAATCTTGTTGCGATATGCGTTGTTCGATATCGACGTTGCGGTCTGAGAGATGAGCTGTAATATTGTACATACTTATGATATAGTACATCTAATGCTCGCTCTTACACGAACCACCACCACCATCTCGGATTACAGTCATCGCCGCCCCTGCACAAGATCTTTAACCATCGGTGGATGTCGCAACCGCCACACAGCGCCCTCGACGCCTACGAGCCCTTTCTTGCTCACCCACGGCCGCTCGCTCTGAGCTGGTCCAACGTCGTCTTTGTATAAGTCCTCGAGGTACGCCCATTCCGGTGGATCGAAGCTGCCTCGCACCAGGACAATCTTCCGCTCCGCAAGGTTCTCGACGTGGTTCTCTGGAATGGGGGTGACGAGGTGTAGTTGCTTGTTCTCAGTGTCGATGCCTCGCACTAGGGCGAGCCCGAGGCAGTTGCTCTGCGATGGTGGTAAAGTTGGACTAATGCCGTGGTGGTCTGATGCTACGAATGGAAGACCTTCTGGCGTTCGATCAGTGCGTTCGGAGAGGTCCAATGCTGCTTCTTCGTCGACTTCGTTGATAGCCACGATCGCGCCGTCCAAGACTTCGCAGAGGAATTCTGGGGTTGGGTTTTGGCCGTAGGACATCACCGCAATGATGTCAGGAGTATCTCCTGCATAGCTGACGACCCACGGCCTTACTCGGCTAATGGGTTTGCCGCTCCAACGCAAATGAGCGTCTTCCACGGCGATATGTTTCGAGTGAAAGTACGCCATAGTCTGCATAGCTCGCTGCTCAGCAGGAGTTCGAGCCGAGGGTCGCGGTGGACGTCGAGCTATCCTGTGAAGTGCAACGGATGGAGTGCATTGCTGGAAAGATTCGGCAAGGCTGCTGTCGACAGGTTCCATGACAATGATGTCGCTGACATCGAGGTCCTGAGCAAGGTCTGCAAGTACGCTGGCACCGAGACCAGCGACCCAGCCGCACGAGTTGATGATCAGTGGATACCGCTTGTCCACATGTTTTGCCAGGTCTAAGACACATGCTTTGTAATGCTCTGGGTCGTCTTTGAAAGAGGATGCGGCGATGGCGTGTTTGTACACGACCATGTGATCTGGCGATAGGGGCGATGCTGGATGAGTGAATGTTGGACCTAGTAGTGGCACCGCGACTTCGACCAGCGATATGATTCCAGGAGGCCCAAACTCTGGCTGACCAGGGTCAATATCCAAGTAGTAACATTTGTGTATTGGTGTCCAGCTGAGTATCTTGTTGCATAGCAGACGATTGGATGTCGACTTTCCCGAGGACTTCGCTCCGACAGCCATTATGCGCGGCTTTGGGGGTTTGCTGACGTTACTCTTCACAGTGAGCGTGTGCAAGACAGTGTCGGTGTTATCGTCAACTTCAAGTGCACTGAATGTGCGCTGGAGCTCGTCATCTGCCGTCGATCCAAGGAGAGCGAATGAGCGGCCTTTCGGCTCTAAGGCCCAGATGTTACGGAACAACGGCGACAGCTTCCCAAGCTTCCGTATACCAGAGTTGGCGGAGGACAAGCGGATACTAGTACCATCGAGTCTGGCTTGGATCTGAGGCAAGGCTTGGGTACTGGGAGCGTATATGTATTGTTCGCCAGAGCTGGCGCGGAGGACTGTGCCGTACACAGTTGCGACGCCACTCGTCACTGTGAGCTCGTACTCGCCGACCACAGTGACTGTCTCATCGTTATGCAGGGTCACTTCCAAGCAGTTGTCGTCGTCCCGACTGACATTATGTTGGCTTGGACGAAAAGACGATAGTTGCGCTGGAGCAGGCTTTGGGGGTGGCACCGAGATAAGTTCGTGCAGTTGCTCTTCTATCAGGTATCTTGCACGGTCCGAATCCATATGGGGCTCTGCAGTAGCATCAAAAGATGTTGCGGTTCCATCGTTGATTTCACCAAGGTCATCCTCCGGTGTTCGTGATGATGCCGGTGCTGATCTCGCGAGTTTGGCTGCTGCGAAGGCACTCAATTGACCTGCATTACTGTTAGTGAAGTATTGGCATGTTTCACTGGTACGTGTTCACCTTTAGGAGCGCTGAAGGCCTCCTGTGCCTTCCTCTTCTGCGCCATTGGTATTAGGAAATTTATTCACCGTCGTCGATGTGGCCCGAATTGAAGATGAAGATCTGCAGCAACACAAAAAAGTTTTGAGCTCGGATCTTCACCTTCAAGCTCACGACACTTCCAACAACACGTCTTTCAACACGCACATGCCAATGCATGTGAACCGATTTCAACAATGGCGCCACCGGAGGACTCTGAGATCGAGAAAGTCCTCAGACGTATAGTCCGAAGAGCCAGCGACAAAAACGAGGACATCACGTTTAGGCGCATTCGCGAACAAGCAGAAATAGCTTTGGACCTCGACGACGGCTTCTTCAAGAACGATGACGCGTGGAAAGGAAGAAGCAAGGACATCATCACCACTGCCGTTGAAGAAGAAGAGAGCAAACCAAGAACACCGAAGCCGAAGTCGAAGGAACCAGCTGTGAAGGCTGCCCAAGCCTCAGTGAAGCCCAGTAAAGAGGAGTCGAGGTCGCAGAAGAAGGCCAGGAAGACTGCTGAGGTCTCAGGCAGCAGCAAAAAGGGTGACGGCAACACCAAACCACGTGATCGGCCACAGAAGACACCACAGCCCCCGCCGAAGACGCCGGATCATCAGGTCAATGGCGTGAAGCGGAAGGCGTCGAGCCAGAGCTCGTCGGATGACAGTATTACTTCTGAGAGTGAGAGCGATGAGGCACCTGAGAAGAAGCGGGCAAGGACAAGCTCGGGAAGCAGCTCCCAGTCCAGCTCTGAAGCACTTCCCGACAACCCGTTCAAGACTCGAGCGGCACCTACACCAGCAGCTACTCCTGGAAAGGTCACGAGCACAAGCGTACAGACCATCGCACCGCAAACCTTCCACCCTCCCTCCGGCTTCACGCCCTTGAGCTCGACACAGCTGCAAGACCTCACCAGACACGCAATATCCTCATCGAGTCTCGAAGGCAAGCAGATCTGGCACATAACCGCACCCTCCAACGTCCCACTTTCCACTATCTCCGAACTTCCATTGGACGCACTCGACTCTGAACAACCTATTCTTACCCACGATGGATTCGACTACAGCTTCAGCGAAGACAAACAACCCACCGCAAACGCTGCAGCACTCATGATCCCCACCGCTGAAGGCTACAAGCGTCTCCCACAAACCATCAACCGCACTATTCAGCTCAAGCAGAAGATCACACTACCCGACCTCAGCACAAAGCAAGCGAGTCAAGTCACGGGGATTAATGCAGCGGCTAGTATCGCTCTGGCACCTGTCAGGGGTGTACGGCCACAGCCTACAGGTCTAAGAATGCGGTATCGGCCGCCTGGGTATGGGCCAGGGAGGCTTGGGGCCGTTGGTTCTGGGTCTGAGAGCGCTGAAAGCGACGAGGATGAGGAGCCTAAATGGGGCCAGCCAGCGTTCCAGTTCCCGAAGGCGTTGGGAGCACACAGTACGGCGAAGCGGGACGTAGGAAAAGTGGACGTGGATATGGTGGACGCAGACGTGGAACGCTCACCCAAGCAAGCGAAGACGCAGAGGCGCAAGGAGAAGCACAAGGAAGCCGCGGCCACTGCTGCGCCCAAAGTCAACGGCATAGGTGCGGCAGACCGGTCTCGGGCAACGGTGAAAGCGGAGCAGATCAGGATTAAGAAAGAGCAGGCGGAGCATTCGGACGTCGACAGTGACATTGCGCCGTGGCACTCTCTGGAATCAAAGACGAATGGTGTGCTCGCGCCGTCGTCGAACAGCGGAGACAAAGCGTTACGGAGGGCGGAGAAGGCGCAGCGGAAGGAGGAGAGGCGGCTGAAGCGAGAGCGCAAGGAAGCGAAGCAAAGGGCTAAGGCAGCAACAGCTGCGTACGCTGGTTCTACATAGATGAACCTACTAGCTCGCAGATCCCACGCATCGCCTTCACGATAGACCTTTCGATCGCACCGAAATATCACCCCTTCAACGCCCGCCATTAGTCCCATGCGCCATGCTAATCCTCAACCCCCCATCCATCCGCTCCTCCACGCGCCACCATACACACACTCCCCACACCGCCTTCGCCACTTCCCTTTCCTCCCACCCGGAACGCGGATTCCGCATCGTGCACAGAAGTCACTGTGTTCCTAATACTGCATGCTCCCGCCCGAATACCCCTGGCCGACATTATCGTCCAGACTCTTGTACGCGCCCCTCCCCCGTCCCCTCTGCCCACCGCCTCGCCTGCCCCTAAAACCGCCTGACTGCCCTCCAGCACCACCGCCGCGGCTACCGCCGCGACCGGTGTTCGCGCCACCCCTATGTGCTGCGAAGCCGATCGCGCTCGGGTTGCCGCCGCGGGGGTTCTGGTTCTGCCAGGCGTAGCCCCCGTTGCTGCGCTGTTGGGGACGCGTATGCTGCTGTTTATTCGGCGGACGCTCGGAGCCGAGCGGAGGAAAGTCCTCTTCGCGGGGGTGTTTGCGCGCGTTGCGGGTGTTGGGGAAGGAGGCTTCGTAGTCGTCTTCGAAGTGCTTTTCCTCTTCGATGCGGAGCAGGACTTTCTCGCCGACGGTGGTTTCGAATTCGAAAGCTAGATGCGCGGCCACGGGCTGCCAATTGCGGATGTCGTTCGCTTCGATCGGTTTGGCGTTGCGGCGGGTGGCGAGGACGACGCAGAGGGTGCGGTTGTCGCTGTAGGTTTGCACGCCTGCGTCTGTGGGTTGCACGCGCGCGGCCCAAACGCGGTTCTCGTGGTTCGCGAGGCCGACTACTCTCCATCGCGTTCGCGCGCCGATGCCGCCGACTTTATCCAGGATCGACTGCGGGGCTGGCCGCGGCGTGATGAGGATGTTGTTCGCGAGATACTTAATCTCGTGCTCGGGGCAGTTGTAGGGCAGTTTGACGAGGGTTTTGAGGCGTTCGATGTCCTGGGCGGGGATGAGGTAGCCGGTGTAGAAGACGGAGCGCTTGATTTTGTAGGGGCGGGTGCCTTTGGGGGCTACGCCGTCGAGGATGGCTTGGTTGTTTTCGTTGATCATTTGTTGGATTTCGGCGACTTCGGAGACGGGGTCCATGGTGCTTTGTTGGTCTGCTACTTGGATCACTTCGGCGTTGATTGGCTCGCGAGGGGCAGGGCCGTTGTTGTAGGCGTATGGGTCCATGAGGCTTGAATTGAGGGAGGCGAAGAAGTCTCGGAATCCTTTGGTGTGCTTTGGTCGATCTTCGTAGACACGAATTTCCTCGGCGGTGCTGTAGGTGAAGACGATATCCTTCAGGAGTGCCTGCTTGAACAACATCGTGCTGCCGAACTGCTGCCCACTCGGGCCTGATCTGGGCTTGAGAGCGACAATGTCGAACTCCAGACCTTTCGATGCCACCATTCGGCCGACCAGATCTGAGAAGGCGGACTCGTTGCGGCCGGTGAGAAGTACATTCAGAGTCGAAGGGTCCTCCATCGAGAGCCGGACAAGCTCTACGATGCTCTCGTTGAAGCACCCTTGCCACGCGCGTGGTTCCTCTTTCTCGATGCCTTCGCCCGTGGCAGCAAGGATGCGGGGGTTGTGCCACCAGCCGCCGTCGTGAAGGAAGTCCTCAGTCTGGAGTAAGCCATATGTTGATCCGTTCCAGACTGATTTGTTCGGAAGTGGCGAGGTGAAGACTGTGAATTAACATTTAGTT
>JAABUW010010369.1_pt1 | contig 10380 bp, 11 predicted proteins | sample 5560081 | NCBI WGS metagenome assembly JAABUW01 (sample SAMN10711882, study PRJNA513363) | rock metagenome | isolation source: Antarctica rocks | place: Antarctica: Victoria Land, Knobhead sud | reverse complement strand
GGATCAAGAAGAAGACAAGGAACAAGAGGAAGACGAAGGGTCAGAGAAGAGACGAGCAAGAAGTAAAAGAGAGGCATGAGTTACAGGATTGATTCCACCTGACGTTGCGCAGCATCTCTTTGCCCCACTTGCTGTTGCGCACACTCAGCAGGCTCTCGTTATGGTCCTCATCGTTCCAGTCAGCCAGCAGCAGGTTCAGCTTCACCACCTCAATCAGCTCATTGTAGCTGTGCGCATGCTCTGGGGCAAAATCTAGTCTGGTCACCTGCACCATCAGCAACACATGTCATCCCTCTGGCTTTTTGTAAACTTCAGAAGAACAAGTGGGTGCATAAGCAACCGCTCCACTGGTGTAAAGGCAGATATGGCATCGGTGAAAAAGGAAATTGCGCAATGGGTAAAACGGCCGTTGCGCAATTGGTGAAATTGGTGGAAGGCCATTAAGTCGTTGATGGAGGTGCAGTTGTGCCATTAGGGGAAGGCAGTGCAAATCAGCCTTGCGGCCTGATGGCAATAGGCGTGCTCTGAGGTGGAGTTCAGCTGTGTGACCTGCAGCAGAAGGCGAGACATATTGGCACATAAACAGTCCTGATAGGACCTGCGCCAAAATTGAAGGCCCCCCCACCATCAGTCGCATTAATGTGAAGGGCCTCATCAGTTGCATGGATGAGCACATGTTTGTCTATCAGGCACTCTTAGGCCCTCAGTCTTTCATCAGAATCAGTGGTCACAAAAACTGATGATAACAAACAAGATCAGCACATACACGCCTTGGAGGCACAAGTGGAGAAAGTTGATGCAGTTCTTTGGGCACATCCTGTGGGGCCAGTCACAAACTGCTCCAGCTTGTTGCAATAAACATGTCGTATACTGTGCAGTCAGTCTGAGCTCAAGCCCACCCAAAGCAACAAAGGATGACACAGCTGTGATGGAAAAGCTTCAGCCTGAGTTTGCAATGTGATGGGAAAGGTGAGAGGCAGGCACCTTGTGGTGGCACGGAGGAATGGTGACCAAGTCTGACTTGGCTGCTCTGATCATGATGCGGCTCAGCAGGGCCATTAGCCGCTCCCGCCCTGCCCTCTGCCTCGCCTCAAAGGGCTTCTGAACAGCATCCTGCAGCAATGCAATTGAGCTGTCAATCTTTCAACGACTGATGCTGTTCTGACAACAAAAGACCACTCACCGGCCACAATGTAGCAACTGGTCCTGAAGAAAAAGAAGAAGATTACAAGCTTTGGCCAGTCAACAAGTCTGATTGCTCATGGCAGAGCTCCAGCAACCCCGCCAAATGTCACGCCATTTTCAGGAACAAGGATCACAGGCAGCTGTGCTAACGAACAACAGACATTTAAAAGGCTCAATGGCCCTTTGTTTTGCCGATTTTTTCAAATTTTAATGCAGCCTGTGTTGTGTTGTGTCCTTACAATGGGGATCATGGCTGGGCACTTTGCACCAAATCTTTGCCATTTATATCGTGTATTCCAACACAGAGGAATTGATGTCAGGGTTAGATGTTAGGGTAAAAGGTGGCAGGATCTCACCTCCCAGGTCTTTCTATGGGTGCCGTAGGGTTGCTGCTGCAGGAAGGCCAGCAGGGGCTGCAGGTGGGCCACATGGGAGGTGGGGGTGGAGGGGGTGGGGGTCCCTGACATCACCCACCGCCTGCAAATACATTACCAATGCACATGCCATCAGTGATAAGTTTGTGACTATCCAGCTATACAAGATGTATGGTGTGAAAAAATCGGGATGTCTGACAAATGTCATTGCCAGCACCAAATTTCAGCTTTGTCTAAATTCGCGATGCCAGCTTGAATGAAGTCACCGGTGTGAGGACGCATGCAAGATGGAAGACGCTTGCAAATGCTGGCATCATCCTTGAGTTACACACTGCTTCTTGTACAGACATGTGATGTTGACTGCAGCCCAGCGGGCAGAAGATATGGGAGGAAGAGATAGGAGAGAAAAAGAAGAAGACCTGTCAGCTCTGAGGGCACAGGCCATCTGCAGCTTGTTAGTAATGGCCAGGGAAGCTCCCAGCATGTGGCCTTCATCCAGAATCACCCTCAGCCAGTGCACCTGCACCCCATGACTCATCAGTGACTAAGCAGTACCAAGACAGCTTGCCACAAAGGCATTGCTGCTGTTGTCTGCTGATCCTGAAAGGCTGCTGTCTGCTGGCCCTGAGGGCTGTTGTCTGCTGGCCCTGAGCGCTGTTGTCTGCTGGCCCTGAGGGCTGTTGCCGACTGACCATGAGGGCTGTTCACTGCTGACCCCAAGGGTTGTTGACTGCTGGCCCTCAGGGCTGTTGCCTGCTGGCAATGAGAGCTGATGTCTGCTGGCCCTAAGGGCTGCCACATCTATGCAGCGCGTGTCTGTGCAACACTGGTGCATCACACACAGGTACGCACATGCCCCAGCATTGCAACAAGACAGCTTCTGTAAGAAATTCTACTACACTGCTCCACAATTGCCTCTACAAGGATTGCAGGGTTGATGCTCTGAGTGCAAATTGGGGGCAAGCAAAAGATCAGCACTGAACAGCAGTGATATCAAGCAGAAACAGAGGACGCAGAATTGGTGCAGTGTCAAGTTGCACAATACGCGTGCAAGGTGCAGGCAAGTTGACTCAATGATGATGCAGGCGAGTTGACTCAATGATGATGCAGGCGAGTCAACTCAATGATGATGCAAGCATAGGCTTCCAATGACATGCACATATGCTTGAGAATGCCGTCAGTCAGAAGGTGCTGGCAATGCAAAGCAGCGCAAAGTCTGATGTCAACAACAATTAGACGGTGCTGGCATGTAAAGCCGTGCAGCATTTCATACCAACCACAAAGTGTGAGGTGGGGTACAGTACCTGCTTCAGGGCGCTGGTAGTGGGGTGATGAGTCCAGTCAGCGCTGAGTCGTGTGAAGGTGGTAATGACCAGGTCATGGCCCCATGCCAGCTCATGCAAGGGCCATTCCCTGCCATTGCCCCAGTACCTCACCCCTGCATACGCGCTCCTTCACCCGAACAGCCTTCTCAAGCAGTCACAGATAACATGACAACATGGCATGGGTGTAGACATGGGTGTAGACATGGGTGTAGACATGGGTGTAGACATGGGTGTAGACATGGGTGTAGACATGGGTGTAGACATGGGTGTAGACATGGGTGTAGACATGAGTGTAGACATGTAAAAGGCCACTCCCTGCCACGGCCTCAGTCTTTTGCCCCTGCACTTATGCACACCTGAACACAGTGCTGATGACCCTGCAGTACAGATCACATGTCACTGGCCAAGTTACATGATCGTGCCAGGTCACCATACTTTTTGTCCAGATGGCATGAACCTGACCATCACACTTCTGCTGGCATCCAGCAGCCAACTTTCCTGTACAATGAGCATGACTGCGTGATGGCGGTGTACGACACCAATTACACGTTGTATTATTGGATTTACCGTCAACAGCTTGTAGTTACCGTCAAAAAGCTTGTAGTGACGTGGCGGTGTACGACACCAATTGAAAGTTATATGATAATATTTACCATCAACAGCTTGTAGTTACAGTCAACAGCTTGTAATTACCGTCAACAGCTTGTAATTACCGTCAACAGCTTGTAATTACCGTCAACAGCTTGTAATTACCGTCAACAGCTTCGTCAGCTGAGGCTCTGTCACCCGCCAGGACTGCCACCCTTAGGGTATTGGGCTTCAGGTGAACCCTAATCTGATGGAGCCAATGCGGAATCAGGGTTGGTGGCAGGACCAGTAGGGTTGCAGCTGACAGATACACCTTGCGTTCTTCTTTGGCAGGCCCTGTAGACAAACACCAGCAAGTGTAATGCTGGAACAACATACACAGCTTTTGATGCCGTCATGCTGCATCCAGAACAGCCATATTCACTGTTGAGTGCAAAAATGTCAGCAGCATTACTTGATTCATGAAGTAACACAACAATAGCAACCATCAGAAGAGGGCTTGTTACAGCCAAAGGCCACCTAGACATGCTGCATGGTGGGTGCAAAAAGCAGCAGCAATGTCCTTGATGACTTATGCCATTGTGTAAAAAAATAAAAACTACTGCAATCTGAAAACTGCCCTCCAATGTGTTGCTAGAGCAGATTCTGCTCAGCAGAAGCAACGCATAGCATGCATGGATGCAGGAATGCAAACTTTTTCAACTGCTTGGCATGCATAGGATACATACAAAAAAACAAACCTGTTTGAAGAGCAGTCAAGAGTGCCTCAGTGTCAAGGTAAAGACTGCTGATCTGCCAGGGCTGTTTCCAGCAGCCCCTGCCCTTCCCAACATTCCTTTTTCTCTTCCCGCCTGAGGTCGATGCTGGCTGGTCAGTAGTCAGCTCTGCAGAAACAAGCAAACACTCTGAACACCTGGGAGCGCGCCATGCAGCACAGCACAGCATGGAAGAACACAGCGCAGCACAGCGCAGCACAGCATTGCACAGCACAGCACAGCACGGCGCGGCGCAGCACAGCACAGCACAGCACAGCACAGCACAGCACAGCACAGCACAGCACAGCAAGACATCAGGGGAGCAGGGTTGAGAGTCCTTCACAGCCATGCTGTGACAAAACAGCAACAAATACTGACAATAACTGCCACATAGAAGCCGGACCTGCAGAAAGCATTGCATGCTATCAAAGTACAGAACTGCACCCTGTGCACACCTGCAGCTTTGGAACTCTTCTTCTTGACAGGCTTTGGCGGTTCACCCCACACCAGACCCACCTCCTTCAGGAAGGCTTCCCACCCAGGGGTCTTGCGGTGCACAGCCGGCACTGACACACCATCATGTATGGCCTATACAGGCAACACAACATCATGTACGGCCTATACAGGCAACACAAGGTGACTGTGATCATGTAGACCACACTGACGAATCAACCCATGTTGCTTGAACAGGCTCCCTATGCTGGGGTCACACGCTGCACACACAAAACTGACAGACACTTGGGTACAACCTGGACAGGCAGCACTGATACACAGAGACGATAGGAAAATGAGCTGTATGCTGTGCTTCAACAGGTGTCACGCCAAGCGAAGTTTTTTCAGGCAGGGACTGTTTGACTTGATGCTTTTGTGTATGGTTTGCAATCACTGGCGTAGGCATGCATTTGTGCATGGCAAAACACTGACTTGTTGAGTCTGCTCGACAAGCCAATTTTTGAGAGAGCTTTGCCTTCAAATGATGCAGGATCCCTGAACCGCAATACCAGAAACCTTTCCAATCAATGCAGGGCAATACAATGACATGTGTCATGTCTACTGCATGACCAGCCATTTCACAATAATGTTGATGAAGCTGGCATTGCTTGAGTCTGTACACATGGGGACAGCTTATGATTCGCTCCTTGCATATCAGCATGTCAAACAAGCCTGACCTGTTGTTGGCATTGCATGATTCTGTATACATGGGGAAAGTCTCATGATCAGCTCCGTGTATATCAAAACTAAGTGTGTATGTTAAACAAGGCTGACCTGTTTGGACTGCCTGACAAGCCACCATGCAACAGAGGTTCTGTCCCTGGCCATATCCCCGTGGTTCTGTAGCATTTGCCGGAAATGCGCAATGTTCTTGTCGCTACCATGCGGCTCATGCTGCTGTACATATCCAGGGCTATCTGCACGGTCACATTTTGCTCACACTCACGTTTCGCTCATAGTCAGATGTGGCTCACAGTCACAGTTTGCTTTAAAGCCATACCAAAGTGACAGGCCACAGTCGCTGCCGAGCTCATGTTGTCAAGCGCAACTTCTATACTGACTTTGAGTCCAGTAAACGCTCATAATGGATTCATGGGCAGATACATCACCAGATTGATGGGCACACTTGGCAGATGCATTCACAAGGACCATGAGCTTAATATACGAAAAGCAAAAAAGGATGTCAGACGGTTGTGATAGGCAAGATGGGCAAATGCACTCACAGCCTTGACAGGGGATCAGTGAGCAGATGTAGTCATGAGGCTGACAAAGGCAATGACTGATTGAGGTGACAAGGTTGATCGGCGCACTGAGCAAAATCGAACCCCAGGTCAAATATATTTAATGGGCAGATGCAGCCAGTATGTTGATGGGCACAATAGGCAGATGCAGTCAGAACATTCACAGGCACAATGGGCAGATGCAATCAGAAGGTTGATAGGCACAATGGGCAGGACTGCACCTGCAACATGAGCATGCAATGAGCGTTTGACCATGCAAGCTGAAAGGCACTGGGCAAATTTTCTTCTAACAAGATTGATACGCGTCCTGGGCAGTAGTGCGCTGGCAAGCTGAGATACTCATGAGGCACATGCAGTCACAAGGTGAAAGATACACTAGGTAAGTGAGGCAAGTGTAATCAAAAGCCGAATGACACAGCAGGTGGGTGTGGCAAATGCAGTCACAATCTGGAAACACACCCAGCAAGACAGGAAAATGCAGTCACCAGCCGAATGACACACTGGGTGAGCGAGGCACATGCAGTCACAAGCTAAATGACACACTACTTAAGACAGGCAAATGCAGTCACAGGCTGAAAGACAGCAGGTAAGCAAGGCAAATGCAGTCAAAAGCTGATAGCCACACTAGGTAAGTGAAGCAAGTGCAGTGACAAAGGTTGACAGGCACTCCTGGTACGTGTGGCGTATGCCACCACAAGCTGCATGACACACTGAGTAAGCAAGGCAAATGCAGTCACAAGCTGAAAAACAGTAGGTAAGCAAGGCAAATGCAGTGACAAAGGTTGACAGGCACTCTAGGTAAGCGTGGCATATTTTTCACAGACTGAATGACACACTAGGTAAGTACAATGCAGTGACAAAGGTTGACAGGCAGAACAGGCAAAGATGTACCTGCAAAGGCATTCACAACAGTGGTGTCCTCTGGCTGGGCGCAGGAACGCGTGCTTGAAAATGGATGCATGCTGCAAACCCAGGAAGCGTCCTCAGCAACCTGCACATCATCATGAATGATGACCACTCACACACTACATATTCTCTCATAGGGTCAGGTACATACAGTCCCCATTAGCTCCCTGCATGCTTTCACTTTAGGGTATACACATGCAAACCCTAAATCTTTGATGATTTGTCAGCAACCAGTCACTGGTCTGCCTACATGCTGACTCATGCTGTCTTCAATTGGCAGCTGAGAATATGCCATTTCTCAAGAATCGCTGACATAGATTGCAACAATGAAATGCACTGCAATGTTGATGCTTCGTAGAGGTCAATGCCGTTTGCAACAGTACAAAACTTTCGGCAGTTTGGCACAATGCACATGTCGTTTGCTCACAGTTGCTCTATGTGCAACCCATGACTAAACCTTCATGTCTCCAAAACAAACCTATCATGGCTCATGTGTATATCTTCTGGTGCAATCTTACCTGATGACCTTTGGGCAGTTCCCGCCATTTGTCGCATAAATCGCATTGCACCCAAACATAGTTGGTACCAACAAGCCCTTGTGCACCTGCATACCACCAGCTTAATGATAAAATAAATATATATAATAATCTCAACACTTCCCAGCTCATGATGAGCTAGGTACGTGCGGGACAAGTCTTTTCTCTCCAGAGCAGCCTGTCTTGTGCATCCCTGTAAGGCCTACTATTACAACAATTCTGACAAGCTTCGTATCATGGATTGACACAGCTGTTGGTTTGTCCAGCTCATGCATCATTGCACCTGCTGCTGACTCTGAGGTCATAGCTGACGACCCTGATGGCCGGCCATGAGCACAAGCAGAAAAGAAGAGAAGAAAAGAAAAGAAAAGAAAAGAAAAGAAAAGAAAAGAAAAGAAAAGAAAAGAAAAGAAAAGAAAAGAAAAGAAGAAAAAAAGAAAAAGAAGAAAAGACTATGTCTTTTGGCGGCAATTTGATGAGGAGCCAAGTATTATACCGGGCTGCCCAGAGCACAAGCACAACGCATGTACAGGTAACAGCAAAGCCATCTTCCAGTACCAGCAGAAGCTGATTCATCTTCCTGAGCCTTTGGTACAAGACTTTGCCCATGATCCTCCGCGACAGACACCTGAGACTCCTTCTGATGTCCCTCTGCAGTTCTTGCAGCTGTATCTTCCGTGTGCCTCACACCAGGAAGTTGCCGATCGCCTTCTTGCACACTGCCTTTCAATGTCTGCTTTTCCTGCCCTTCATTGCCATGGCTGCTGCCACTCGGCTTGCCCACTGAGGCTGCTGTCTTCTGCCTTTTGGAGAGTTCCTGTGAGGGCTGCACTCCCTCTGTGTTGCTTGGCAAAGGCATGATTGGCGTTGACTGCGGCGTAAGCTGCTGTGACTGAGGTGTAAGCTGTACAGCAGAAGAAGAGGAAGTGCGCCGGCTGGTCCTGGTGGCTCCAGTTGGCTTTTTGGAACTTGCAGCTGTGGCAGATGGCACTACACATAAGCTGTGTAAATTTAGTTTATAGTCATCACATGGCATATGTATTATGCATTCTGTCAACGTGTGTGTGGCCAGTATGTCCAATTTGCATACCAGACGTGCAGCAAACATGGAATTGAATAAAGGAGGTTTGTTGCATCAGAAAGGCACACAGACAGACGCCTATGCAGTCAGGTTTATGTTGGTCATAAGAAATCATGACAGATTGTCATTGTAGGCACTGGACACCAGCAGACATGCCTCAGCTGACAAGTTGGCATTGTAAGCACTGGACACCAGCAGACACACCTAAGCACACAAATGCAGCACAACCTTGCAGGCCTTACATCACTAATTGGCTCAGCTATCAGCCTGCTCTGATCATGTGCAACAGAGTATGTGGTATTGAACAGATAGCCGAACAACATTGGCTCTATGAGACTTGCTCCAAGTGCTTGTGGGAGTGTGAGCAGCCCGGTATAACACTTGGCTTCTCATGAAATTGAGGCCGAAAGGCATAGTCTTTTTCTTTTTCTTTCTTTTTCTGCTTGCTTGAGCAAGGACAAGGCAAAAGGCTACAGAGGAAATGAGAGCACCTGTGTAGAAAGCTGCAGGTCTGCCTGTGGGGTCCTTCACCCATGTGCATTTGAAGGGGTTGCCGTCGGGGTCAAGGGGGGGCGTGGGTATGGTGCCCCTGGTCTTACAGATGAGTGCCAACCCTGTGATGGTCTTACCCAAACCCTGCACAGCAACCCTAATACAATGACTGAAGCATGGACCCTGCACAGCAACCCTAATACAATGACTGAAGCATGGACCCTGCATGCTGTACAGTCATGGTCTGCTATTGTTAGATGCAAAAACAGACTTATCATTGTAGCCAAGCCAGGTGGGTGAAGGAAAGGGTGGGTGATGGAAAACATAGCAGCTGTCTGCAGGCTGTTGCATAGTCATACCTCACAAGGGAAACCAGGAGGTTGCGGCAGGCAGACAGGGGCCTTCAAAGGGAGGGGGCGGGGGGCTGGTTTGGGAGGCGGGGGGGGGGGAGGTCTGTGTAGGGGGCGTTGAGGAGAATGTGCAAAACGCTATGCTGAATTCTCACCCTCTCTCACTACACAAAGACGTGAGGTGGCATCATGTGACATGCATGATTTCTAGAAGCAGCAGCTTACTGGTTCATCACAAAAGAGGCCTCCCCTGCAGTCTGTCAGGGCCGGGGAAGGGTCCAAAGCAAATTGGCCAGTGGCAGTGCACACCCAACAGGGCAGTCCATCAGAGCTCACTAAACCCTTCCAGCAAGGGTCCTCAATTTCGCCGCAAACCCTCTCCCTTTCAAGCATCCACTGCAGCGCTTGCCTCTGCAAGCAGCAAACTCGCATTCTGAATTTGCACATTCAGTAGGGTGTTCCAGTACTGCTGACCAAAACCTTTTGGCTAAGATCTTCAACTGTCGATGTTGCTCATAACAATGCACTGTAGCACTTGCTCAATTGTGTCAAAAATGTAGGAAAAGTTCATGTGGCTTTTGAAGGCATGACCTGGCACAGCCACAGCAAACCAACCTGGCTTTCATCACGTCAACAGCATTTTAATGCCATGCAACGACAATACTTGCATAGTGAAGATACATGTGCAGCTTCACTCCTGATCCTGAAACAAGCTGCGCGGATTGTGTCGCAAACAGTAGACATGCTGAGGCTCCTGGGTGCATACAGCTATGAAAAAATACTACAAAGTCGTGTTATACTACATAGTTGAGACCTTGACAAGGGTACACACAGAAGGCAACTCCTACAACAGTTTGTCTGGCTTCTATTCTATTAAAAACCTGGTTTTGGCTTCAACAGCCAATGGCACTTTGATCAAAATTCATGCCAGCGTCCGCTGCCCGATGTTTTTGCAGATGCAGATGCAATCCTAGAATAGTGTGCACGGCCTATGCTTCCTATAAAAAAGTGGCTTTACGGTTTATTACTTCAAACTTCAAACTCTTTAAACCCTA
>JAABUW010010365.1_pt1 | contig 10384 bp, 6 predicted proteins | sample 5560081 | NCBI WGS metagenome assembly JAABUW01 (sample SAMN10711882, study PRJNA513363) | rock metagenome | isolation source: Antarctica rocks | place: Antarctica: Victoria Land, Knobhead sud | reverse complement strand
GCCGTGGTGGCGGTGGCGGATGGTCCGCGATGTCCACCATCTTCGAGGGCCAGCGCGAATTCGGGCTCAAGCACCCGTCGAAGGGGCTGATGATCTGGGAATTCTCGTCGGCCGAGGATCCCAAGTCGCCCGGTCGCAAGGCGCGGTGGTTCAACGACGTCGAGCGCCTTTTCCAGACCACCCCGTGGAATCAGTACAGCGCGGTGCTCACCTGGGAAGGGCGGGCGTCGGTCCACAAGCTCAGTTGCCAATTCGATTACCTGAGCTCGCGCAGCGCCACGGCGGCCTGGAAGGCGCTAGGCACGGACCCGGCTTTCACCGCGGTCCGGGTCCACTGATTTCGATTGCCGTTCGATCGGTGGCGGTCCGCCGGCTTGTGCGTTGGCCGTAAGCAGGGCGGGCGGTGGGGGACACTGAGATCATGCTGCCGTCCGGGGAGACGCCGCGCGACGGCCGCCCGCCCCTGTTGAGTCACCGCGCCTGGTGGGTCGCCGCGCTGGCCGCCGCGGTGGCGATGGTGGCCGGCGTTGTCCTGGCCTGGGTTCGGGCGCCGGCTCCGACCCCGGTTGCGGCTCCATCACCTGGGCCTACCCCGAGCACGTCACTGGTTGCGGGCCAGACCCTGGCGGTGGCGCCGGCCTACCCCGGCGTCCCGGTGCCGGTCCGCGGCTATTACTGGGGCGGGACCAACAACCACGACACGTCGACCGTCCCGGGCTGCGCACTGCCCAGCACCTACTCCGGCGCAGGCCAGGTGTACGGAGGTCTGGAATGCAAGATCAACTGGGCGGCCAAGCAATTGAAGCTGACGGCGCCGGCGGCCACGCCGGGCCGTTTCCACACCTCCATGGCGCGGGCCTACCTCGACGGCGACCTCGCCTGCCGCGACCAGCAGTCCCGACTCAAGCCGGGCGGTGACATCTACGGCCTGGCCACCGCGCCCGGTCGACGCGTCCTCATGCTGTCCACCCGGTGCGGGCCGTGGAAGGCCCTCGCCGACGGCGGGGGCCGGGCGCCGGAGGACAGCTACGTTCGGCAGCTCGTCGACCTGGTCGAGAAGTTCCCCGTCCCAGTGATCCTGGTGATGAATCACGAGCCCGAAGACGAGGCTTGCGACCCGGCGACCGGCATGGGAACGCCCGACGACTTTCGCCGGGCCTTCCGGCAATTCGCGACCGACGTACGCACCGAGGACGCGCGGGACGGCCGGATCAGCATCTCGCTGGGCTGGATCCTGATGAATGCCACCTTCCTGACCGGCGCGCACGGCGACCACCTGCCCTTCACCGGCTGTGATGCGAGCACGGCGAAGAACACGCGGGTGGACAATCCGTTGCGCAATCCGGAGAACTGGTATCCCGGCGACGATGCGGTGGACTGGATAGCCGCCGACGTCTACACCCACGGCACCGACAAGTCGTTGCGGAATGCGGTCAAGCCGTTCGTCAACTGGGTCTCGGCGCCGTGCCCGCAGAGCCATCCGCTCCGCGACTGGACCTGCACCGCGGCCCGGGCCCACCGTCCGCTGGCGCTGGGTGAATTCGGTCCCGGCCTGGCCAAGACGGCCCCCCCGACGCAGGCGCAGAAGGCGGCCTGGCTCAACCAGTTCAGGTCCGACCTCAACAATCCCGCCGTGCACGAGTTTTCGCGCATCAAGGCTTTTGCTTACTGGAGCTCAGGTGGGCAGAATGTCATCGACATGCCGCCTGACCCGACGCACCCGGCGCTGCGCGCTTATACCTTGCTGACACTCCAGCCGCTGGGATTGAGCCCGCAGCTGGCGCCTGCGCCGGGCTAATTACCCGCTTCGGGCGAACTGCCGGTTTTACGCTTACCTCACGCGTCGGTCAACTATGCTCGGAGCATCACCCGGCTGTCTCGACGGCTGGTCCGCGCCCACCTGTTGATGATGGGGATGTCAGCTTCATGGAAGACACACAGACGGCTGATCCGGCGCGCTTCGTCGCGGACTACGCGGCAATTCTGCGCCGACGGTGGTGGGTCATCGCTTTGTTCCTCCTGCTGGGCGCTCTAGGCGGGTACGCCCTGTCGATGTTGCAGACCAAGGTCTTCGAGGGCAATACGTCGGTCCTCGTATCCGAGACCGGTGCTGGCTCAAGCGGACAGCAGGCCGGCTCGCGGACGAATTCCGGGATCAACCTGGACACCGAGGCCCAGCTGGTCAAGTCGCAGCTGGTCGCCAACCAGGCCAAGGCCATCCTGCACAGTCCGGTCACCGTTTATGAATTGACCCAAGCAGTGACCGTCAGCGTGCCGGCCAACACCCAGTTGCTCACGATCACGTACGCTGCGCCGACGCCCAAGGCCGCGCAGGCTGGGTCGCACGCCTTTGCCGAGGCCTACCTGGCCAACCGCCGCAAGCAGGCCCAAGCCGATCTCAACAGTCAAATAGCGTCGCTCACCAAGCAACGGACCGCGCTCGACGCCCACCTCGCCACGGTGTCCGCCCAGGTCGCCGCTTTGCCGAGCAACGCGCCGCAGAAGCAGTCCGCCCAGGCCAATCAGGGCATCCTGTCCAATCAGATCTCCGACCTGGCGAACCGGCTGAGCCCGCTGCTGGCCACCCAGGTGACCCCGGGCTCCATCGTCTCCGACGCGTTGCTGCCCACCCAGCCGAGCAGCCCCAACAAGCTGCTCGACGTGGCCAGCGGCCTGTTCGGTGGCCTGCTCATCGGGCTGGCCCTGGCCCTGTTGGTCGACCGGCGCGACCGCCGGCTGCACAATATGGCCGAGGTTCGGGCGTCGACCGACCTGCCGGTGTTGCTGGAGCTCACCCGCCGGAAGCTGCCGATCGCGGTCGCCGACCGGTCGAGTGCCCAAGCGCAGCCCTTCGGCCGCCTGCGTAACGCCGTTCTGTCCACCCTGGCCAACCCGGCCGCGCCCGCCCGTGGTCCCCAAGCCCGGCCCAACGTCGTGCTGATGCTGGGTGCGGCACCAGGAGCCGGGGCCGGCGTGGTCGCTGCCAACCTGTGCGCCGCCTTGGCCCGACCCGGCCACCCGGTGACGCTGCTGTGCGCCGACCCCCAGTCGCCGTCGCCGAGCCTGCTTGGCGTGACCGGTGCGCGAGGGCTGTCCGACCTGCTCAATGCCGACGCAGACATCGCCGAGGTCCAACAGCCGTCGTCGGTCGCTCCGGGCGTGTACGTCGTCGTGCCCGGCACGACCGCTGACGCCGACGAGCTGGTGGCCGACCGGATCGGCGGGGTCGTCGACGCCCTGCTGGCCTATTCGGAGTATCTCGTGATCGAGACTCGCCCGGCGCGGAGCTCTGCGGAGGGTCAGGCGCTGGCCGGCCTGGCGCAGGAGTCCTTCGTCGTCCTGGAGACCGGCCGCTCCCGCCGTGAGGACGTCAGCTCAGTGATCCGCCAATTCCACCAGGTCGGTGCTCCGCTGGCCGGCGTAGTGGTCGTCCGCCATGCCAAGCGCAGTCGTACGTCCGGCCAGCGCTCCGCACCGGCGTCGGACGGCCGGGGCGCGCGGCCGGGTTCATCCGGGCCGGACGCTGCAGTCGGTGCCGCCAGCCGGTCGGAGGCACCCGGCGCGACCGCCTCCGGCGCCACCGCGGTGGACGTCGACCGGTCGGACGCCCGGTCCGATGGTGTCACCGCGCGCACCGGCCCGACACCTCGCTCCTGAGCGGGATGCGCCCCGCACCGGCTCGATCGCATCGCCGGCCTGGCCGACACCGGAGGGCGGCGGCCATCACGGCCGCGCTGCTGGTGTCGGCGGGCTGCGGCAGCTCCGCGCAACCGGCTGCGCCGACCGACTCTCCCTCGCCGTCCCCCACCCGCCCGTCATCGTCGGCTCCGTCGGCGGCTCCGAGTCGGCCCGCTGTGGCGCTGGCCCCACTCACTGGCCTGGCGGCCCCGCCCGGCACCGCGAGCCGGCCGGCGATGGCCGTGCTGCTCGCCGTCGCCGCGTGGGCGCCCCCGCCCACCGGCCTGGCCGACGCCGACGTGGTCTATGAGGAGTACGCCGAGGGTGGCCTGATCCGGCTGATCGCCGTCTTCCAGTCCCGCGACTCTGCCGCCGTCGGCCCGGTGACCGGGCTTCGCCCCACCGACCCGCGGGTGCTGGAGGTGTTCCACGGGTGCGCCGCCCTGACCGGCGCCTCGAGCGGATTCCTCAAGCAGCTCACCTCGGCGGGGGTGTGCGCCATCTATTCGGCGCCGACGACGAGCACCGGCCGGCTGTACGCCCAGCTGCCCAAGGGGCACACCCCCCCGCCCCCGACCTTCCTGTACGCCGGAGCCGGCGAGCGGCTGGGATCCCTGGCCAAGGCGGTCAAGACGCTGGTGGTCACGCCGCCGGGCGGTGCGAGCCAGACGTGGACCTACGACCGCGCGGCTCGGGTGTGGCGGTCGGTGCTGGGCGGTTCAGCGGTCTCGGCGGCCAACGTCGAGGTGCTGACCTCGACCTACCGGGCGATCGTCGTTCACTCGCCGCTGCGGACCCTGCTCGGCGCACCGGTGTTCGGCACCGGGGCGGCGACCGTCGTCTCCGGCGCCGCGACGGTACACGGCTCGTGGTTCCGGCCCAGTGCCAAGACGCTGACCAACGTCGTCGACGAGGAGCAGCAGGTCGTCCATCTGGTGCCCGGCCGCACCTGGGTGCTCTTCGCGCCGACCGGCTCGACCGTCGTTACCCACTGACCGGCCAACCCCCCCGGCGTACGCAACGGGCCCGGTCAGCTGACTGTCGCTGACCGGGCCCGTTCTTGACGAAGTGCGGTTGAGCCGGGGGATTACCTGACGTGCTTGCCTACGACGCGTAGTTGAACAGGCCGCGGGCCCGCCAGTCCTCACCCGACGCGCTCACCGTGGTCTGCGAACTGCTGGGAGATCCGGCCGCCAGGCCGGCGCTCGTCCAGTTGACCCGTCGGAGGCTGCCGTCGGTGGCGTCGGCGGAATAGAGGTTGCCGCCGGCCGCATCCAGGAACATCCCGGCCGTGTTCGACCAGTTGATGCCGCCGGCGTTACCGGTGAACTCCTCGGACCCGACGATGCCGCTCTCCGGGGTGAAGTAGCGGTTGAACAGCTCACTGCGGCCGTAGAGGGTGTAGTAGAGGCGGCCGGCGGAGTAGAACATGCCGGTCACGTTGCCCATTTCGCCGTACAGGTTGGGGACGGCCCCGTCATAGGTGTCGCCCGAGCCGGTGGCGACGTTCATCCACGTCGGGTCGTGATAGGGCGACAGCGCGATCTCGGCGCCCGGCGTGCCGTTGGTGAACGGGCGGCGGTGCAGAGTGCCGTCGTCCCAGCCGTAGAACAGCGTGCCGCCCACCATGAACGCGCCGCGGGTGTGGGACCAGGCGACTCCGGTCGAGTTGTTCGGCGTCGGCGTGCCGCTGGTCGACCCGGTGAAGGTGCGCGAGATCAGGGCATCGCCGCCCAACTGACTGGCCGGCGGGTCGGGCTGACCGGTTCGACGGATCTCGATGCCGTTGATCAGCGGGTTTTCCGTGACGTGGGAGAAGTCGATGTTCACAATGCCGTCTGCTTCAGGCCCGACGGTGAACTGCTTCATCGTGCCGGTCTGGTCTCCGACGTCGGCCACGATGTCGTAGTTGGTCAATACCGGCGAGCCGTCGAGGGCGACATTGAATGTTCGCGCTCCGACCGCGCTCGTGCAGCCGCACCGGTTGGCGAAGAACAGGCTGACCTGCAGCGAGGCGTCGGTCGGCACCGGGAAGTGGAAGCTCATCTCCGAGCCGCCCGGGCTCCACCGCTCGCTGTCGAACAGCGCCGTGGGGGCGCTGGCCGGAAGAGCCGCCCCCCGGTTCGCGCTGGGGTTCCACCCGGCCGTGTTGCTGCCGGAGTTGCGGATCGTGTCGTTGGCGGGCTGGTCGTCGCCCACCCAGTTGGGCCCGCCGTCCACCGACTGCAGCGCCGGGCCGCCCTCGTTCACCCGGTACAGCACGTTGTAGGGAGTCGTGCCGGGCAGCTGGCCGGCCTGGTAGACCGTGGCTGGCAAGGTGCCGGTGTTGTCGCTGGGCAGCGCCTTGCCGCCGGACAGCGGGAAGAAGGCGATCTTCTTGCGGGTGTACTTGTCTTTGGCCGCGCCGACCCCGATCGTGTCGGTGTCGCTGCCGACGTAGAGACCGGTCGCCGAGGCAAAGAGGGCGTAGGCGCCGGCGCCACGGGGGTTGCGGCCGGGGTTCCACGACAGCGGCAGGCCGTTGGCCGGGTCGAGCGCGGCCAGGCCGGGACGCGGCACGGCACCCGGACCGGCGTGGTCGCTGGCGAAAGCGTTGTTCAGCCAGCGCTGGTGTCCGCCGACATAGATGACCGGTCCGGTGACGACGACGGACAGCAGCGTGTCGCCGCCAGTCCAGTCGACCCAGGTGGGGTCGAGGTTGCTGCCGGTCGCGTTGGTCTCCCAGCGGGCGGCGGCGTCGCAGATGTTGCCGTCGTGGCCGGGGTAGCCGCCGGTCGCCACGGTGACGAAGTAGGAGCCGTCCGGAGAGAAGTCGACGTCGCGGACGTAGCTGTCGTAGGCGTTGCGGTAGCAGGCCGGGTCGTAGCGGTTGGTCTGCCAGGCGGCGAGGGAGGCGGTGGGCGTCGAGAGGTCGAGCATCATGATCTGGTCGTGGTCGGTGCCCACTTGGCCGTGGTCGGGGTCGCTCACCGTCTTGAAGTTGCCCAAGGCCACCAGCCGGGTGCCGGCCGGGTTGACGTCGAGCTTGGTGACCCCGATCGCGCCATTTGCTCCAGTGCCGTCGTAGTTGTGGTGTCCGGCCACCTGGATGTTCATGAACGGATCGAGGGCGCCATTGCTCGCGTTGAGCGTGACCAGCCCGCCGTGCGTGGCCGTGCCGGCCTTGGTGAAGGCGCCGCCCACGAAGAGCCGGTTGCCCACCCGCTTGATGTCACCGACGTAGCCGTTGAGCGCCGGCGGCTTGAAGGTGGTGACCTTCGCCCCGGTCGTCGTGTCGATCAGGACCAGCTTGGGCACCGCGGCGCCGTTCAGGGTGGTGAAGAGCCCCCCGACGTAGACGGTGTTGGCGGTCGGGCCCGGCAGCAGCGCGTTGACCTGGCCGTTGAGGGCCGGGACGAAGCCGGTGTCGATAGTGCCCGAGCTGGCGTCGAAGGCGAGGATGTTATTGCGCGTCACTGCGGTGGTCGAGTTCTGGTTAGTCGCGTTCGTAAAGTTGCCGCCCAGGATGATCTTGTTGCCGACCTGGGTGATCTCCTCGACGTGTTTGTCGTTGACATTCGGGGTGTTGGTCCCTGGAACGGCGCTGACCAGCGTCTGCTGCTGAGTGGAGACGGCGCCGGCCGGAGCCGCGCCGAGGACGAGCCCCGACCCCACGACCAGTGTCGCGGCCGCCAAGTGGATATGTGCGCGCATGCGATGTTCCCCCTGTGAATTACGGTGACAGCGCGCCAAGCCCCCCAGCTGCGGCGCTGCTCTACGCGGGAACGGTAGCTGAGCGTGCCGTCGGCGGCGATCCAGAAACGGACATTCCGCTCGTAAATACCCCGCGGCGGCGCCGAAACCGACCATGGGAGAGACGCCGGTTACGGTGCGCTACGGGCGTGGTGGGAGCCAACCGCCCGCTACCAGCCGGCCGACGACCTCGTCAAGGCACTCGCTCAAGGGCCGGCCGGCCGTGTCGATCACTAGATCGGCGTCGGTCGGCTCGTCGTACGGGTCGTCGATCCCGGTGAATCCGGTCAGCGTGCCGGCTCGGGCCTGAGCGTAGAGGCCCTTGCGGTCCCGGGCCTCGCAGTCGGCCAGCGACGTGGACACCCAGATCAGGACGAAGTCGCCGACGGCCTGCGCCATGGCCCGCACCTCGGCCCGGGTCTGGGCGTAAGGCGCGATCGGGGCGCAGATCGCCAGGCCACCGTGCCGGGCCACTTCGGCGGCGACATAGCCGATTCGCAGGACGTTGAGGTCGCGGTCGGCCCGGCTGAACCCCAGTCCGGCCGACAGCATCCGTCGTACGACGTCGCCGTCGAGCAGGGTCGCCGTGCGGTCGCCGCGCTCGACCACGGCGTCGTAGAGGGCGCGGGCCAGGGTGGATTTTCCCGAGCCCGAATAGCCGGTGAAGAGGACGACCAGCCCGCGTTCGGACACCGGCCTGCGCAGGCGGCGCAGCTCGCGCTCGACACCAGGCGGGGTGAAGCCGGCCGGCAGCGCCGCGCCCGCGTCCAGCAACGCCGCCAGCTCATCGTCGGTCAGGCCGTCAGGCGTCGAGGCGATGACCACCGGGAGCGGGGCACCCGGCAGCTCGGCGTCGGCCAGCAGATGCGTGGCGCCGTAGGCAGCGGCCACGTGGGCGCCGAGCAGGTGCCGAGCCAGTGAGCCGTCCGGCGATGGCAACGGCACCGCGACAACGGTCGCCTCGGGCAACTCCTCGGCCGCCGCGATCACCGCCCGGATCAGCGGCTCGCTGCCGGCTACTCCGGTCGTGACCAGCAGCAGGATGCGGGCCTCGCGGCTGCCGGCCGCGGACCGCAGGTCGGCGATCTCGCGGTTATGAAGCGGCCGGTCGACGACCGCCGCCACGGTGGGGGCTCCGGCCAGCTCGGCCACCACGTCGGCCGGGGAGCGGTGCAGCCGGCGGAAAGCGCCATAGGCCGACGCGGCGAGCGCGGTAACCGGCCCGCTCACCAGCTGGCGCCCGACCTCGGTCGGGTTCGATTCGGCCACCTCCAGTCTTGCCAGCGGTGCGCCTTCGGGGTCGGTCAGCGTGACCTCGGTGGCCCCGGCCAGCTCGGCCGGAAGCTCCAGGGTGACGGCCACGGGCCACGGCGTGCCGTCGGCGAGCCGCCCGCCCGCGGCCACCGCCGCCCGGTCCGCGCCGCCGAGAAAGCCGGTCAGCGGCCGATAGGCACCTGAGAGCAGCAGCTCGAGGTCACCGCGCTCGCGGGCGCTCGGCGTCCAGCTGGGCGCGGCCGCGGGGGCCGGCGCTGCGGAGTCCACGTCGGCGGCCCCCTTTCGATGTTGTAACGCTTTGGGCGAGTGGTCCCTGGCATGAGTGTGGCGGGGCTCCGCCGGCGATAACGCCGCAGAGCCCCGCCACCATCATGACCGGCAGGTCAGCCGACCCGCAGCCGCCAGATGCTGCGGCCGTGGGTAGCGGCGTACAGCGAGTTGCTTCCGGGCTGAAGCGTCAGACCGTACGTGGCCACGTTCGGCAGTCCCTTGGTGGCGACCCAGCTGGTGCTGCCCTTGGCCAGTACCAACACCCCGAAGTCGCTCGAGACGTAAAGCGCACCGCTCTTGCTGTGAACGATGTCGGTGATCGGTTGGTCACCGAGGTCGTAGCTCATGTTCTTGGCCGTGCCGGTGTTGGTCTTCGGGTTCCAGTGCACGTCGTAGACGTGGCCGCCGGGGACATAGGCGGAGTAGCCGGAGTAGGACAGCCACGCGTGGAACGGGTCGGTGGGGTCGATGTAGATCCCGGACACGAACCGCGCCGGCAGACCCAGCTTCTGGTCCAGGCGCTGGTAGTTCACTGCCGCCGGGTTGGTGGCGTCAGCGTTATTGCTGATGAACACCCGTCCGCGCCGGGTGGCCGCCCACATGGTGTGCGTGTTGGACGTCGCCCGCTCGATCGCGACCACGTAGTTGGACGTGTCTGCGTTGTCGGTGCCGTATGCCGTGCCTGACAGGTCGCCCTTCGCGCCACCGAGCGGCACGAAATCGCCGCAGGTCTTGGTGAAGGTCCCGGTCAGCTCGTTGCAGTACTTGTCGAGGTAGGCCCTCGAGCCGCCGTTGTCAGTGGTCCGCCAGATGTGCTGCAGCCCGTCGAAGACCGTGCCCGCGACGACCGGGTCGGCGATGAAGGGCGTGTAGAACGACGCCGCCTCGCCGCTGTTGAGCAACGGGTCGCTGATGAAGTCCCAGCCGGCCGGGTCGTTGCCGCGGAAGTTCACGTCATGCTGCGGCGCGTAGTAGGAGTGGTAGCGGATGGAGTTCGTCTTCGGGTTGAAGCCGGACTGGCCACCGTCACCACCCACCGACTCGAACCAACCCCGCTTCAGGTCGGTCTCGAACGTCCCGTTGTCCTGGGTGCCGGCCTGGAGGGCGTCCTGCTGCCCCACCGAGATGCTCTGGAACTGCAGCGTCGACAGGCCGCTGTTGATTTCGGTGTTGAAGGTGGGGATCGCCTTTAGGAACATGCGGCAGTCGGTCAGGTCAGCCCCGGACAGTCCGCGGCTGTTGCACTGGCTCGAGCGGTCGACGAACGGGCCACTTTGCCGCACCATGCCGCCGTCGGAGGCGGTGATGAACATCTCCGTGCGGCTGCCCGGCACAAAGACCAGATCGTGGTGGTCGGGGTGCAGGCCGTTGGGCCGGCGCTGGGCGTCGTTGGTCATGTCGGTGAAGTGCACGCCGGCGTCGGTCGAGC
>JAABUW010010363.1_pt1 | contig 10386 bp, 6 predicted proteins | sample 5560081 | NCBI WGS metagenome assembly JAABUW01 (sample SAMN10711882, study PRJNA513363) | rock metagenome | isolation source: Antarctica rocks | place: Antarctica: Victoria Land, Knobhead sud | reverse complement strand
CAAGTGCGGAGATTTCATCTCTGTGGAATGAGGGCAGGTTTGGAGACGCTTGTGCGATTACAGCTAAATCGACCACATGGACTGCGTTGGCAATGTCTGAAACTGCGTGCCCGTGGCCGTTGGCATGAATTTTGTGGCCATTGGCTTGAGCTTTTTCACCAAGCAGGTGAATGTGGCCTGCCACGCGAACAATGGACTCAGGGGTCAGCTTCTGAGCCTTCTCCCATGCCACTTCTCCAATGACCTTGGCGTCAACATTGGCTCTCAAGAAGGTCTCTTGGACTCTTAATTCCAGGCTCAGCCTTCCTGGGCAATCAGATTCCAAAACTGAGTTGACTCTGGCATCAAAGGTCACTTCCCTCTCTTTCAAGGCGTGACGCGCTGGGTTGCTCTAGTAAATGAGTTAGGGGCTCGCCGGCTACTATGATATGTGATAGAGTCAATGGCTCACCATATTCTCGAACATGGCGGCGACGAGTGCACTGTGCTTCTAGGTAGGGAATGATTCTCGGTGGCTTCCTGTGCTGGTGGTGGTGGGGCCGGGAACGGCGGAGATGTAGTTGCAGCTCCGTCTACTCCAGGACTCGGAGCAAGGAGCAATAATGCCAGTCGAAACGACGTGATCGGCAATAGTTCAGATGATCAACCTGCCAGCGGCTAATGCACTGAGGTTTCCCTCTCATCCCAGTGGCCAAGAAGGACTTCCATCTTGTGGTTGGTTTTCTCGGTGAGTTCAGACCTCCTTCAAGAGCAGAGCATGCGTCGCAACGCAAGGCAGTCGTCATACAAACCCTGTCAGACATAGGGTCCTTCGGGCTTGTATGCTGATATGACGATTGAACAACCCGCCGGCTTTGGTGTGAAGTGCAGCTTTGACGTTATGAAAGTATTAGTAAAGGACTAGTAGATAATCCTCAGATCTCCACTATCAGCGCTAAACAACGGTTCCTGTAAGCACTAGTCTTTCACCGCGATGTAACACTTCACCTCAAGTGGGGAACTGTAGGCGACTTGCGCCTGGCTAATTTCCGAACAATAGCTACAATGTCGGTGCCGAAATAGTCAAACAATATGTGGTAAATTACTTACGAATGTAAGTAGGGACTGTCCCTGATAGGAAGGTGACACATAACATGAGGCTCACCGTACTCTTGCATAGTCCGCCACCTATGTAGTCTTTAGCCCAAGATTAGCACCTAGAAGCTGAGTAGACAACTATTGGTGAGGTTGTCCGCAATAGTCCGCGAGCTAGGCTTTTCGCTTTTCTATTTAAGTCTTTGGAGTATGCATCATTCTCTTTTGTTGTCTTGTACTGTTGACTTGCCAACCTTCTTACTTGGTAGCTTTTGATACAGCTCATCACACATCCCAGATTCCATTGTCAGTCCCCATCCTTTCTTCTAAAGGTCACCATGACCGCCAAAACTCTTCCGGAGAAGATGGCTTCTTTGGCCGTAGTCGACTACGAAGCACTAGCGAACAAAGATGCCGCCGAGATCCAGAAACTCGTGCAGGCTAGCCAGACGATGGGCATGTTCTACCTGGACCTCCGAGGTCCCAGGACGAAGGCAGTCTTTGAGGACGTGCGGACCATTTTCAAGACCGGGAATGAATTCTTCAATCTTCCTCAAGATTCCGAGGAGAAGACTCAAGCCCTTCGCGAGGGAATGGAACGAGGGTAAGGAAGACATCATCACATGCAGGCGTCCCGTCTCGATTGACAGATCTTTCTGCATACAGTTACCACGTCGGCAAGGGGTTCGAGTACTATGAGGTCCGTGCTTTGAACAACCTCTCATCACAGTCTTTTTCTGATTGATCCAACACAGATCGCGCGGGATGAGTTCCAACTCGGCAAATGGGTCCTCCCCGCCACTTTCGAGTCGGAAAAGGAGCGCATCACCCGCACCATCAAGATCTTCAACGAGGCCGTACAGACCGTCCTCGCTGAGCTCTGTGCTGCCGTAGACATCAAGATCCCTGAGCTGAGCGACGATCCTACCGTTCCCAGCGACACCGCTCTCAAGCTGGTGTTCAAGCCCCCGATCCACGAAGCCGGCACGGTGATTCACCCGTGGCACACTGATTTCGGTCTGGCCACGCTGCTGTGGTATGATGAGGTGACCACGCAGGTACCCATTTACGATGGAAAGGGGGACCAGACTGAGGCCTGGGAGACGGTCCCTGTTATCGAGGGCTCTGTGCTGATCAACGTCGCCGATGAGCTTGCGGCAAAATCTGGAGGACGTCTGCACTCGACTGTGCACCGGGTGGTGGCTCCGCCGGGGGCTAAGAGAGTGAGAAATGGAATCATCTATCTTCTGCGGCCGTACAAGGCTTAGACTGCTGCACATGTGGGGGATTCGACTTGTGAGCTAAAGCTGAGAAACACGGAGTTAGATAGTTAGATATTACGTTTGCAAGTTGGGTCGCATTTCCAAATTGACGGGGCCCTTTGCCAGATGACAATCAAACCAATCCCAACCGCACGTGTTGACCAGGCGTCCTGTCAAATGACGATCCTACACATGCCAACTGTCACAGAGTAGACTTCCCCACTAAATGCTGCAACGTCGAATCCTACGCTCGGCGAGAGGTGAAGATCGCCCACAAAAAGTTACAATTAGCCTCTCGGGAACGGAGAGTCTCATTCTAACCCTGCGTATATCCCAACGTCATAAGTAAGCACTTCATACGGCAACATGGCCCGATGCGGAAGTTACTCCTTCCAACGTGCACCCATCAACAGGCGGAAATATGCTACCGATGGCTGTATAGGTACTTTAGCTTCCTACCTAAGCGAACGATGACTACTCCGCGTACACCCCATCCCTGTACGCGAACATGTTTATTCCTTTCGGCGTACACCCATTCGCGTTAGGCTTAGGGAACACTAAAGTATGTCAGCCTTAGCGGCCTGGCTGCGGGTGGAACCCCTAGGCGGAGACCCCTAAAGTATGTACCCACTGCGGTAGGAAAAGTAAAGTAAAGTAAAGTAAAGTAAAGTAAGTTAACACTTAGGTGGTAGCCGCGCCCCTGTCAGGCGGCCCGGTGGCGGGGCCGGAGGAGGTCCGAGTCAGCGCTAATGTCCTACTACTCCTTAGTGTAGATGTTGCATATTCCTACTCCTCCCCTGAGTGTAGATCTAGCTCTGCCCCGCCGGCACGTATAGACTTTGGTGTTGTTGGTGGCGTTATACCGCGGAGAACAACGCCTATGCGATGACGGCTTACACCTAGGGATTACCCCTGCAGGCGGGCCGCTAAGCTTGACATGGTGTTCCCTAAGCGAATTGTGAAGGGGCCGAGGGGAATAGGGGTATACGCGAAGTGACAGCCTCACGTAATAAATTACAAGTTCTGAGCTGTCTTGATGTAGCGGTGAAGAATTGAGAGGGGGCGAAGGATTGAGAGGGGGTGAAGGATCAAGATGGGGTGACAGATCCCAAGTCTCGGAGTTTGGATCGCCTGCCGAGATGTGACACAATGTGAGAATACTAGCCTCAGTGGCCTGATGCGAGGTCTTTAGCTGTAAGGTAGGCAGGGTGGATACGTCTGTAGGGATGTGCCCAGAGAACAGGTCCTTTGAATCTCTGTCCGAGACTCCTGCTCGTAAAGATCAGGACCACTGCAGAAAAGATGCACTCGTCCCACGGCTTCTCAACCAGAATGGTCTTCGACATGGATATTCCCGTTTTTGAGATATCTCATAGTTATTTTGTTGCTCCCCTGGTTGTATTGCTGTTCGCGATCCTTTACTACTTCGGACTGAGTAAAAAAAAAGACATTCATGCGTCCACCAGCAGTATCCAAGCTGCCACGTCCCAAGATGTGAAGAATTTGAGGTCAATTTCTACAGCTTCGAAACCAATACAATGGTATCGGAACATGTTCTTCCAGCTTCAACATCTCGAAGACCACCCAGATGTGCTCGAACCAGCCCGAGAAGAACTCCTGGCTATGTTCTCGCGGGGTATTTCAGTCGCCCTCAAACAGCCTCGAGGGAGTATTCTCTCTATCGAGCACTACGATCCAGAGAGGATCTGGACCTTTCTCGAGGACGAGCATGATAGAGTCCTAACGGAGTGGGAGAATTACATGGAGCGAAGGAAGCAGGGACAAAGCCCTGAGCTGTTCGCAACAGCAGAAGCCGCCAAGGTATGGCTGGTCCAACAGGCTCCCGTCAAGTTTGTCGACGGCGCCTGGCTCGCCCACATACACAAGATTACCTCTCCCTTTGCCCTCCGGAGCGTCACCAAAGCTGCCTGGCAGATCCTGTCGGAAGAGCTCGGTGATGGCGATCTCTCCAAGCACCACGTTTACCTCTACCGCCAGCTTCTGGAAAATATCGGGTGCCCCCTTCCAGATGGCCACAGCGCCGACTTCATCAAACCGTGCCTCTGGGATGGGGTGAACAATCACGGTGCTTGGGAAGCTGCCGTAGGCCAGCTTCTAATCTCATTGTTCCCAAACGAGTTCCTCCCCGAGATCCTCGGCTTCAACTTGCACTACGAGCTCATCACCCTGGACACCATGCGAGCGACGCATGAGCTCAAGGCCCTCGGCATCAATCCTTACTATTTCCTCATCCACATCGCTATCGACAATGCTGATTCCGGACACGTGGCCATGGCCACGCACACCGTCACGCGCTACCTTGATATGGTGCGAGCTACTGAGGGTGAAGCGGCTCTGGAGCAGGCATGGAAGCGAGTCCAGGTCGGGTATACTTTGTCTCAGACCCTGGGAAGTTCTCCTTCTCACGAACGAGAAAGCTCAAGCTCCGCGGTCACGATTTCAGGCTTCGCCGCCCCCAGCACACCACTTGACCCCCTCGGTGCCCGCGTGATCGATATCTTCAAAGCCAAGGCGTCAGTCTCACACCAATTCCACTGCCAAAGCCGGGTGCGTATTGGGGGTCAAACCCTGGCCAAGTGGCTGGCTCCGAGCATGTGGGCGCATCCGCACCCGCGGCAACGCCTTGAGCTCCTGACGGCACTGAGCCAGGCCAAGCCGTGGATCTATCCCGGAGCGAGCAGCAAGAGCCTGCTTCTGCGGGAGCTGTCGTGGGAAGGACGCATGTTTGGCGCTTTCACACACGACGAGGTCGTTGCTCTCACCGCGTGGATCGACTCTTTGGAACCCGAGAATAACGCTTGGCTGTACTGGAGCTTCTCTCGCAGAAAGCCGCTGGCTTCCAAGAAGGCCGTGGGCGAGCTCCAAGACCCGGCTCGTCACCATCCGGTTGTGATGGCTTGCGGTGCGGACAAGATAGACACAGGGAGCCTCATGACAGGATCTCAGGAGTCTGTCTCTGACTCAGAGCTTCGGATAGAACAACAACCCCTGACTCCACCGTCCAACGCTCAACTATCAGACGTAATAGCCCTCTGGTTCGCGCACATCGGCCTCCTAGAGAACACCATCAACACACCCTCCCGGACCGCGTCCCCACTCTACGCCAGCATCTTGCGTCTCCTACGCGCCCAAGCCGGCTTCGCCATCGAAAACCACATCGTGGCCGGCATGGACGAGATGAACCGGCTCTCATGCCCTAGCTTGGTCGACATCGGCCTAGAGCTGGTGACCCGCACCGGCTGGGCCATCAGTGCCACGCCCTCGTGTTTGCAGGACGTTTTCCTCTTGACGGGCAGCCAAGGCCAAGGCGCTGAGAGCGCCGGTCTGGCGCACAATATGCTGCGCTGGAGTACGCGGCCCAGCGCGAATCTTGGCTTGCTTCTAGGCCTAGCGTTAGCGTTCTTGGAGCTCAAGGTTGCTGTTGCGAAGGCGCCTGAGCTGCTGGGTCAGGAGAGTCAGCTTGCATTGGGGGCCATTGTGGTGAGAGAGAGGCAGAGTCTGGCAGAATGTGCCCAGGAATTGCAAAGTGTGGATGGAGCACAGTACAGACAACTGATCCGAGGCTATCAGTTGGGTAGGAGTGTCTTGGAGAAGTGTTTGTAACAAGGATTTAGATCCAAGCAGCAAGGCTTGTCTGGCGTTGATAGATAGACTTTCGTGCTAAAACATTCATGCGGAGAGAATCCGTAAATCCTCACATGATTACTATGTCTAAGTAGTCCTGACTTGGTGCAACTGAATATATACATACGCCAGCGGAACGGGGCGGGTCGGGGCGGGTACCTGATTACCTTCAAACCCCCACCTTGTCGAGGTTTTACCTTATTATCCTAATCTATAACTTATTAAGTACCTATCTCCTAAGAAATCTATTGGTTCCCCCCAACTCTTCACGAAGCAGCTCGCGTCATTTGTTCGTCATTCAGGCTTGTATCTAGGCTTGGGGCCCTAGGAGCAGGTCTTTGCAGTCGAGATCGGACTTCATCCGGCCGAGCACCAGTTCGCTTGCCAAAGACCAAGGGATGCAATGAAGTCTCGAGATAATTTTGAGAAACTCCAAGCATGCGAGCGTCTGCCATTGCCAATTGCATACGGCCGATGTATTCCTCTCTGATGTCGCCGGGCAACTGGTGTTCATAACTAATGTAGATCAGTGCCTTCCGGATTGCTTTTTCGCCCTCTTCTGTTATTAGTACACGTCCGGGCTGTCTTGAGCCGCTAAAGGATTGACGAACCTGGGTTTGTGATCTTGTTTTTGCTTGGGGTATCGTAATGAGATATCCGTTCTGATTTTTGGTCATTCTGGTGGACAGAACCTTGCTTGTTGTTAGCTTATACTCCCTGAGCTGTTTGAATCGGTGACGGGTCAGCGAACCTGGCTCTTCAGCCTTGCTCGTGCTTGGCTTCTCGTGAGAAAACTTGAACGTTGGCTCCGGGCCACTCTGATGCGACGTGGTTGGGCATTCCCGAGACATTTGCAGATTTGTATCTTCCGCCGTGCTATTGGAATTTGTGTGACTCTGCCCTGGAATCGCGGCATCGGCCGAGGAATTTGATTCGGTCAACCTGGATTCGGATTTGTGCAGTGCCAGAATTCTAGCCGCATCGGCGGGTTTCCTACCCTCAAGTGCCGTATCTAGGATATGGTCAACTTCGATATCAAATTCTTTCTCAGCATAGAACTGTTGCTTGACGCCCTCGTAATGTCTCAAAGCTCGGACATCGCTGGGTGACACCGTGAAAACAATGCCCTCCACGAAGTCTGCCCGATCTCCATCAATCACGTTGGCACCACCGCGGCTATTAATCTGCCATTTGTAACTTCGGAGTATGCCTTTAGCAAATAGCGTACTATCATGACAGCGTGCCGCCATCTGTTGAAGGTGCATATTGCTGCCGTAAGAGAAGTACAGTTTTTCGGCTTCTGACTCCTCGGAGCCTGGCGAAGGGTGCTTGAGAGAGGACATTATGTTGCGATGAACGTCTTCTCTTCCAAGTATAAGGAAATGAGTAAAGTTTATGGTCGAGATAGGAAAAGGCAGCTTCGGACGACAGTGCTTGGTGGTTGTACGAAGAAAGTATGAAAAAGACTGGCATTGAAAAGCCCGTTAACTGGACCTACAAACACGTCATTATATATACGTAAGTCTTATACTAAAGGCCAGGATAGCCATGGAAGTGGTTTACACCGCTTTGTTGCGCCTTGCAGGGGCAGATTGGGACGATCATGACCGCACACCCGCTTTGACAAGGCAAGGGTATAAAGAATCCCACGGCGGCATGAGTGGCCCCCAATTTCCTAAACGGACATGCAGCAAGATTCTTACCCACTCGGGGGTACTCCGTATTGGGAAGTGCAGGATTTCAGCACGGATGCTAAAACAAGAGTCTTAGCGTAGGGCTGAAACCCTGCATTTCCCCATATCCCAGTACCCATGAGTAATGCCGTTCAACTGATGATTGGTGACGTCCTTTGCTCAAAGTCGGTCAGTTGCTCTGCCGCAGACGGCACGCCATGTCGATCCCATCAGCAACGTTCCATTCGCGGTTTCAATACTTCTTGTATGCTCACTACGAGCCGTGTGTCTTGACTACTTTTTTCTGCGCATGAAGATAGAGCTAGCATAACAATCTCGTCAAATGCGAATCAGTAAGATTGAACTGTCCGAGACAAGGCTAATATATGTTGCTTTGAATCTATTCTACTGACTCGAGGCACAGCTGGCTCCCAAAATGCGGGATGAGTCAGCATTTTGGAGGGCCATCTCCATCCTTCCTTGTTGCCCTTATTCCCATTGCAACATCTTCTTGTTCTTATTTTCTGCTCTTGTTCCTTCTCGACTTCGCCTTGTTCATTCCTCTCTGAACAGGCAATGGCAATACAAAATCAAACAATCCCGCTCACAGCCCTGCATGCCAGATCTGAAGTCATATCCGAGTCGGACTTGACTCCAGCGCCGGTCTTACCACCAATATCACGCAAGAAGCAAGCCGCAGTTCTTTCCTCTGCCTTTGTGGCTATAGCCCTCACAATAGGTTACAATCAATGCTTTGGCGTGTTTCAAGAGTATTACCTCTCGTCCAGCCAAGATGTCCTGGTGCCCTCCCCGGCCTCACAGGCCTCACCGCCGACGGCGCTGCTCGCCTTCGTAGGCTCGCTGTGCTATGGCCTTACCTGGGCAGGCGGCATCCTCGTGAATCCTGTCATTTCACGTATTGAGCATGGAAATTGGGCCCCAGCCACGCCCTCGACTCGGCGATGGCGGCGCAGGATCTCGCGCTTGCTGGCACCACGGACAATCACCATTTCAGGGGTACTCATAGTGTCCGCTGGGTTTGCGCTAGCCTCGGTCAGCAATTCTATATGGCAGCTCCTGCTCACACAGGGGTTTTTGGTTGGCTTTGGCATGTCACTCCTGTACTTCCCGCTACTGGCTCCTGCGCCTGAGTATTTCACCAACCATCGTGCCACGGCCATGGGCTTTGTAAGCTTTCCGTCCGTCATTCCATTTCTTTCCTTTTCAAATGGGGCGTCAGGGCACACCATGTCGTTCTGTCCTGAATTGCAGCTGTATTTCAGCTGCTTGGACAATGCAGTCTTCCCCCTGAAGTTCTCCAGAGATACTACTACTAATTCTGCGGTGCATCTCTTAGATGCTAGCCGGTGGCGGCATCGGCGGTCTCGTACTCTCACCCGTGATCCGGGCGCTACTCAGCGCCGTCGGTGGTCGCTGGACCCTCAGGATCTATGCCGGCTTCAATCTGATCGCCGGGTTACCAACCGCCTGGGCGGTGCCACGGAGTCAATTTGCAGCAATCCCGACCGTAGAAGGCCCGGAAAGGCGAAATACCCATGTCTCACGTGCTTTGGCCTCGAGACCGACGTTCCTTCTCTGTGCTGTGGCCGCGGCCCTCCAGGTTTGTGCTCGAGAAGCCATTGCCTTGTTTTCCTCATGGAACAGTGTTGGCTGTGACTCTGAAGACCTTGCCCCTGAGATTACTGCTTTAAATCTCAGTCTCAATTCCTTGCAGCCATCCTCAAGCGTCCGTAACTGACCCTCAACCCCCTCCAGGCGGCCGGCGCCCAACTCCCCCTCGCCTTCATTCCCTCCTACACCGTAATCCTCGGCCTCTCCGCCTCCAAAGGTAGCAACCTTCTCGCCGCCAGCAACGCCATCAACGCCGTGTCGCGCATCTTGACCGGCTACGCCGGCGACCGCCTCGGTCGGCAGAACACGCTTGTCCTGACGCTCTTCCTCGCCGCATCCAGCGTCTTCGCCTTCTGGCTCTCCAGCGTCCTCATAACCACCTCGTCCTCTCTCTCGCTCTGGCTGGCTTTCATCGCGTTCTACAGTTTCTCTGCCGGCGGGTACTATGCGCTGTTTCCGGCGCTCATCGCCGAGGTCTTTGGCATCCGGCAGTATGCTGCTGTGAATGCGTTTATCCTTTTCGTGAGGGGCCTGGGCACTATTTTTGGGAGTCCGGTTGGAGGGCAGCTGCTTGGGAGTCCGGAGGAGGGAAGTAGAGCGTATGCTGGTATTGCGTATTGGGATGGAGCACTCTTGGTGGGCGCGACGGTGTGTTGTGTTGGGGTACGGTGGGCTCATGGAAAGGAGAAGGGATGGAAGTGGATTGCTTGAGACTGATATACCTCAGGCAACATTATAGATAGATGTTACAAATAAAGAGGAGCAGCTGCAGCCGGGTCGGGTGCGAACTCCTAGCATGAGGAGACCAGAACAATCGCTCCCTTGCTGCGCCACGGTGCTCCGTCGCCGCTTCTCCTTTCTCGATCCCACAATCCTAGTTCGGGGTGTATATAAATTATGTAAATCATATATAACTTAAATATCCACAACATCCCCACAACACCTCACACTGCATCAAAAGAAAAGCGAAACCGCTATACCGATTGTGCAATCACTATTAGGTATCATTTCCAGTTCGATATGAATGAGGATGTGAAGGGGTAGGGGTAGGCAAATGTCTGTGTTCCACTTGTTTGAGCTCAGACGTGGGGGAGAGGTTT
>JAABUW010010362.1_pt1 | contig 10386 bp, 6 predicted proteins | sample 5560081 | NCBI WGS metagenome assembly JAABUW01 (sample SAMN10711882, study PRJNA513363) | rock metagenome | isolation source: Antarctica rocks | place: Antarctica: Victoria Land, Knobhead sud | reverse complement strand
TCAAGCGGCACCACCTCGCCCACCAAACGTTCAAAGACACCGACAACCTCACCTGCGCCATCCACGCCGCCGTCAAGCGGCTCAACAAGGAACGCATGAAGGCCCACCCGTGTGACAACCTAAAAAAGCTGCTTAGCGGGCCGCCCCGCGTATCAGCCTGAGCAGCGCCTCGGCCATCGTTATGCCTTCCTGCTCAGCACGCCGCCGCAGGAGGTCGTGCAAACTGACGTCGGCGCCTCGCCAAATTATGTCCGTCCGGCGTATCGGCTCCATCGCTACGTGCTTGTAGGTTTCCGGGTACGCCCAGAAGCACTCCCGGCAGATATTTGGATCGCGTATTCGATAGTTTTCGCACGCCCATGATTTCGACCGTTGGCTCGATTTGTCCAACGGCATCAAGTTCTCCACCCGCCAATCGGGCGTTTCCGGGTCGCCCAGCACTCTGAAGGGAATGCGGTGGTCCACGGTCAGCGCCGTGCGCGGCATCGCGGCCCCGGTGAGCCAATCAACGCATCCGTAATGCGCCAGCACCCCTTCCTTGACCGGCTTAGGGATGGTGGTCCGCCCGTTAAATCGTCCGTCAATAATGTCCTCTACCCTTCCGAGCGTATATCGCCCAGTGCGGCCGCCAGTCGTGCTGCGGGCTTCGCCTGTGACCAAGGGTATGCCGGCATCCCGCACGTCACGGGCGGCGCTTGCAGCGTCCCTGTAGCCGACAGCTTCAAGTTGCTCAGTCGTAACGCTGCCGTCGCGCACGACGAACTCAAGGAGTTTTCTGCCACGCTTGCTTCCCTTGGCCATGAAACGTTGGACCATCGAAAGCAAAGCTGGATCAATGGCTGGATCGGACTCGTCGGGCATGGGCCAAGGATGTGGACTCCCGATCCCAGGCGCAACAAGGGGGTTGGCATGCCCATCCACGCCTTCGCAGGCACCATAGGCCAAGCTTGCTGCCACGCCCCCCGGATGCGATAGGTCAGGCATCACCCGGCCGGCCCGCCCGGGCCGCATCCCACGAGGCACCGCATGGCCAAGATCAAGGTAAAGACCCCCGTCGTCGAGCTGGACGGGGACGAGATGACCCGCATCATCTGGGGCTTCATCAAGGACAAGCTGATCCTGCCCTACCTCGACATAGACCTGAAGTACTACGACCTCGGCATCGAGTATCGCGACCAGACCGACGACAAGGTGACGGTGGACGCGGCCCTCGCCATCCGGCAGTACGGCGTCGGCGTGAAGTGCGCGACCATCACCCCGGACGAGGCCCGCGTCGTCGAGTTCAAGCTGAAGAAGATGTGGCGCAGCCCGAACGGCACCATACGCAACATCCTCGACGGCACCATCTTCCGCGAGCCGATCATCTGCAGCAACGTGCCCCGCCTGGTGCCGCACTGGACGCAGCCCATCGTCATCGGCCGCCACGCCTACGGCGACATCTACCGCGCCGCCGAGACCAAGATCAGCGGCCCCGGCAAATGCACCCTGCAGTTCCAGCCCGCCGGCGGCGGCGCCCCGATGATCCTCGACGTGTTCGACTTCAAGGGACCCGGCGTGGCGATGGGGATGCACAACACCCGCGCCAGCATCGAGGGCTTCGCCCGCGCCAGCTTCAACTACGGCATCGCACGGGGCTACCCGGTCTATCTCTCGACCAAGAACACGATCCTCAAAGCATACGACGGCATGTTCAAGGACGTGTTCCAGGAGATCTTCGACGCCGAGTTCAAGGCCGAGTTCACCCAGCGCGGCCTGACCTACGAGCACCGGCTGATTGACGACATGGTGGCCAGCGCCCTCAAGTGGAACGGCGGCTACGTCTGGGCCTGCAAGAACTACGACGGCGACGTGCAGAGCGACATCGTGGCGCAGGGCTTCGGCAGCCTGGGCCTGATGACCAGCGTGCTGATGTCCCCGGACGGCAAGACCGTCGAGAGCGAGGCGGCGCACGGCACCGTCACCCGCCACTACCGCGAGCACCAGAAGGGCCGGGAGACCAGCACCAACCCCATCGCCAGCGTCTTCGCCTGGACGCGCGGCCTGGCCTACCGCGGGCGTTTCGACGGCACCCCGGACGTGACGGCGTTCGCCGACACGCTGGAGCGGGTGTGCGTGCAGACGGTGGAGGCCGGGTTCATGACCAAGGACCTGGCCAGCCTGATCGGGCGGCAGCAAGCCTACCTGAACACGCAGGACTTCCTGGACAAGATAGACTCCAACCTGCAAGGCGCCATGGCGACCGCCCAGGCCGCCTGAACCCCGGGCCAACCCCCATCAAGAGGAACAGCACATGGACGGCTTGGACGGATTGAAGACCTACCCGCTGGCGCGCCGCGGCATGGTGATGACGGGGCTGATGAGCGGCTTCACCCTGGCGACGACCCGGGTGGAGGCGCAGGTGATCCACACCGACGCCGCCGGGCTGGACGCCGGGGAGGCGATGGTGCCGACCTCGGACGGTATGCTGCCGGCGTACTACGCGCGTCCGGCCGGCGCCGGGCCGTTCCCGACGGTGCTGGTGATCGAGGAAATCTTCGGCGTCCACGAGTATATCAAGGACACCTGCCGCCGCTTGGCCAAGCTGGGCTACCTCGCCGTGGCGCCCGAGCTGTATGCGCGGCTGGGCGACCTGTCCAAGATGACGGACACCGGCGCAATCATACGCGATGTCATCAGCAAGGCGCCGGATGACCGGCTGGTGCAGGACCTGGACGCGACGGCGGCTTGGGCCGCGTCGAACAAGGGCGACCCGGCACGCCTGGCCGTCACCGGCTTTTGCCGCGGCGGGCGCAACACCTGGATGTACGCCGCGCACAACCCGGCATTGAAGGCGGCGGTCGCCTGGTACGGCCCGATCAAGGGCAGCCCATCGCCGATCCAGCCGACCAACCCTGCCGACGTCGCCGCCGACTTGAAGGCGCCGCTGCTGGGGATGTACGGCGGCCAGGATACCGGCATCGCCGTGGCGGACGTGCAGGCCGCGGCGGCGAAGGCCAAGGCTGCCGGCAAGACCGTCGAGATCGTGGTGTTCCCGGACGCGCCGCACGGCTTCCACGCGGACTACCGCCCGAGCTACCGCAAGGCGGACGCCGACGACGGCTGGAACCGGATGCTGGCCTGGTTCAAGCAGCACGGCGTGTAGCCGCCTTCCCCCTCTCCCTCCGGGAGAGGGGGCAGCAGCCAGCAGGCCGCGCACGGCGTCCAGCGCCGCGCCTGCCTGCGCCGCATCCGGACCGCCGGCCTGCGCCAGGTCCGGACGCCCACCCCCGCCGGCCCCGCCAGCCGCCGCGCTGGCCGCGCGCACTAGGTCCACCGCGTTCACCCGGCCCACCTGCTCGCCGAACACCCCCACGACGATGCTCAGCTTGCCGTCCAGGGTGGACACCACCGCCGCCACGCCGCTGCCGATCTGCTTGCCGATGGCCTCCGCCATGCCTTTCAAATCCCGCGGCGGCACGTCGCCCAAGTTGCGGGCGGCGAGCGTCACGCCGGCTACCGTCTCGACCTCCGCCGTCGCCGCCCCGGTCGCCAGCTTGCGCTGCAGCTCCGACACCTGGCGCTCCAGCCGGCGGCGGTCCTCGACCAACTGGCCCACGCGCTCCGCCACCTCCGCCGGGCTGGCCTTGAGTAGCCCGGCGACCTCGTTCAGCCGCCGGTCCCCCTCCAGCACCGCCGCCAGCGCGGCAGCGCCCGTCACGGCCTCCACCCGGCGCACCCCGGCGCTCACCGCGCCCTCGCTCACCACGCGGAACAGCCCGATGTCACCGGTGCGGCGCACATGCGTGCCGCCGCACAGCTCCACCGAGTAGCCGCCATCCCCCATCGAGACCACGCGAACCTCGTCGCCGTACTTCTCCCCGAACAGCGCCATCGCACCCTCCGCCACCGCGGCCTCCGGCGTCATCAGCCGGGTCTGCACTTCGCTGTTCTCGCGGATGCGGGCGTTCACCTCCGCCTCGACCACGGCCAGGTCCTCGCGGCTGATCGGCGTCGGCTGGCTCACGTCGAAGCGCAGGCGGTCCGGGGCGTTCAGGCTCCCCTTCTGCGCGACGTGGCTGCCCATGCGGCGGCGCAGCGCGGCGTGCAGCAGGTGCGTGGCGCTGTGGTGCGCGCGTATGGCGCCGCGCCGGGCGTGGTCCACCTCCGCCACGACCGGCGTGCCGACACGGACCTTCCCGGCCTCCACGGCACCTATATGGACGAACACGTCCCCCAGCCGCTTCTGCGTGTCGTCCACGCGGATCACCAAGCCATCCGGCCCCGTCAGCCGCCCGGCGTCGCCGACCTGGCCGCCGCTCTCGGCATAGAACGGCGTCTGGTTCAGGATGACCGACACCGCCATGCCGGCCCCGGCCTGCTCCACGGATGCGCCGTCCGCCACCAGCGCCAGCACCTCGCCCTCCGCGCTCTCCGTCGAGTAGCCCAGGAACTCCGTCGCCCCCACCCGCTCCCGCAGGTCGAACCATACCCGCTCCGTCGCCGCGTCGCCGCTGCCGGACCAGGCGGCGCGGGCGCGGGTGCGCTGCTCCTGCATCGCCGCGTCGAACCCGGCGACATCCACCCCCCGCCCCTGCTCCCGCAGCGCGTCCTGCGTCAGGTCCAGCGGGAAGCCGAAGGTATCATACAGCTTGAACGCGACGGCGCCGGGCAGCGCCCCGCCCTCCCCCAGCCGCGCCGTCTCGTCGTCCAGCAGGCCTAGGCCGCGGTCGAGCATGGCCTTGAAGCGGTCCTCCTCCAGCCGCATCGTCTCGGTGATGAGCGGCTCCGCCCGAGGCAGCTCCGGATAGGCCGCGCCCATCTGCCGCACCAGCGCCGGCACCAGGCGGTGGAAGCTGGCCTCCTTGGTGCCCATCATGTGCAGGTGCCGCATGGCCCGGCGCATGATCCGGCGCAGCACGTAGCCGCGCCCGTCCTTGGACGGCAGCACGCCGTCGGCGATCATGAACGACACGCTGCGGAGATGGTCCGCAACGACGCGGTGGCTGGTCTGGAACGGGCCGTCCACGTCCTGCCCCGTCACCTCCGCGCTCGCCAGCACCAGGGCGCGCATCATGTCTATGTCGTAGTTGTTGTGCTTGCCCTGCATGACGGCGACGAAGCGCTCGAAGCCCATGCCGGTGTCTATGCTGGGGCGGGGCAGCGCGGTGCGGGTGCCGGGCGGACCCTCCTCGTACTGCATGAACACCAGGTTCCAGATCTCGATGAACCGGTCGCCGTCCTCGTCCGGGCTGCCCGGCGGGCCGCCGGGGATGCCGTCGCCGTGGTCGTAGAAAATCTCGGAGCATGGCCCGCACGGCCCGGTGTCGCCCATGCGCCAGAAATTGTCCGACGTGCCGATGCGTATGATGCGGCTGTCCGGCAGGCCGGCGACCTTGCGCCACAGCGCCGCGGCGTCCTCGTCGTCGGAGTAGACTGTCACCAGCAGCTTGTCGGCGGCGATGCCGAAGTCGCGTGTCAGAAGGGTCCAGGCGTGCTCGATGGCAACGGGCTTGAAATAGTCGCCGAAGCTGAAGTTGCCCAGCATCTCGAAGAAGGTGTGGTGCCGGGCGGTGTAGCCCACGTTGTCGAGGTCGTTGTGCTTGCCCCCCGCGCGCACGCACTTCTGCGCCGTGGTGGCGCGGCTGTAGGGCCGGCGCTCCTGGCCGGTGAACACGTTCTTGAACTGCACCATGCCGCTGTTGGTGAACAGCAGCGTCGGGTCGTTGCGCGGCACCAGCGGGCTGCTCGGCACGACCTCATGGCCCTGGCGGGCGAAGAAGTCCAGGAAGGTAGCACGGATGTCGTTGCTGCTGGGCATGGCGTAAGGGGTTCGTCCTTGAAGGATGCGCGCCCGTGCGTAGCCCAGCCGGCGTGCGCTGTCATCCAGCAGGGACGCTGCTTGCAACGAGGCCCGTCCTCCGCTGCAAGCGGCTCGCAGGCTGGAGCATCACGGGAAGGCCCCTACCGCGTCACCGGCTGCCCGCGGTCGTCGTCCTCCCGGTCGCTGCTCACCCCCACCGTCCGGATCAGCGCCGGGTGCATCACCCAGGCCGACAGCCGCTCCGCCCGCCGCACGCCGTGGCGCAGGCGGTCCAGCACGGTCCAGGCATAGGCGTGGCGCGGCAGGACGGCGATGGCCTCCGGCGTCATGCCGTAGGCCAGCAGGCGCCAGTCGGCGTCGCCGGTGAAACCATCCTGGCCGACCCAGTCCAGCAGCTTGGCGGCGCCCGCGGCGCTGACGATGTAGCCGTCGGCGCCGGGCGCGTTGTCCTCCGGCGGAAACGTTCGCAGGGCGTCGGCCAGCGGGCGGACGCTCGGGGCCTCGACCTCCAGGGGATCAATGCGCGGCTCCAGCCGGTCGTTCACGAAGCACAGGTCATAGCCCGGCGGCAGGCCCAGCGGCCCGGCGCAACGCGGCAGGTCCAGCAGGGGGATCACGTCGTCCTCGATCACCAGCAGGTGCGGCAGGCCCTGCGTGCGCGCCCAGTCCCAGGCGGCGGCGTGGCTGAGGAAGCAGCCCAGCGTGCCGCGGCGGCCATCGTCGCCGGGCTGGGACAGCAGGCGGGCGACGGCGGCGCCGGGCAGGCGGCTGCCCTCCACGGCGGGAATGCGGTGGACGCCGGGGAACAGGCGCTCGATCCAGGCCCGGCGCTCCGCGTTGCGGTCCAGGTTGATGACGGCGACGGCCAGCTTCCCGCCCGCGTCCGGGCGGGCGGCCAGGGTGCGGGCAACGCGCTGGTACAGGGCGGCGGCGTCCCGCTTGGCGGCGTGGTCCGGATGCGCCGGGTCGAGGCGGTGGGCCTCGGCGAAGGCGGCCTGCGCGGCCGGCCAGTCGCGGCGCTGCCGGGCGGCGTCGCCCAGCAGGGCGTGCAGGGCGGGGCCGGGTTGGTCCGGCAGCATCCGGCGGGCGCGGGCGTCCAGCGCGTCCAGGTCGTCCATGTGGAAGGCATACAGCGCGGCGTAGTGCCCCAGCCACTCGGCGTCCGGGAGGCTGCGTGCGGCGCGTCGGAAGGCGGCGTCGGAATCGGGGTAGTGCAGCGCGGCTTTCATGCTCTGGCGGAGCTGCAAGGCGAGCTGCCAATCGTCCGGGGCCTGGGCCAGCGCCGCGCGCCAGGCGGCGATGGCGTCGTCGTGCCGGCCCGCGGCGCGGGCTTGCAGGGCGGTCTGGATGGGGCCTTCGGGCATGGCGGCAGGATAGGAGGATGCGGGACAGTTGGGGAGCCAAGCTGCCGCTTCTCCCTCTCCCTCCGGGAGAGGGTTGGGGTGAGGGAAGCAGCCAGCGCGGTCCCCGGCGGCCACAGCGCGGATCGGCGCTGCACGGGCGATGGTGCGGTCCGTGCGGCTTCCCTCACCCCGGCCCTCTCCCGGAGGGAGAGGGAGAAGGAGCAGCTATGCCTTGACCAGGCTGCACCCGCCCTCGCCCAACGGCCGCCACGCCTCGGCGGCCGGCGTCGTCGCCACCAGGTCCAGCAGGTCCCACCTCTCCTTGATCGCCGCGGGCGCCCGCGCCTGGAACAGGTAGGCCGGGAACAGCGCCCGCCCGTCCGCCCGTATGCTGCCGGGGCCGAAGGCGTCGTCCATCGTCGGCGTCGCCTTCATCTGCGCCACCGTCGCCGCCCCGTCCGCCTTGGCCCGCGCGGGTCCGAGTGCCTTCACCGCCTTCAGGTAGTGCAGGACGCTGGCATAGCAGCCGGCCTGGATCATGTTTGGCGGATGGCGCCCCGGCATCCGGTCAATCACCCGCTTGGTGAACGCCCGCGTGCCCTCGTTCATGTCCCAATAGAACGTGCTCGTCAGGAACAGCCCCTGCGCCAGCTCCGGCCCGATGGCGTCCACGTCCGTCGGATGCGACAGCAGCGCCGCCATCCGCATGGTCTTGTTCAGCCCGAACTCGTGCGCCTGCTTCACGCCGTTCACGGTGTCGTTGCCGGCCGAGGCGAAGCCGATCACGTTCGCCCCGCTCGCCTGCGCCTGCAGCAAGTAAGACGAGAAGTCCGTCGTCTCCGGGAACGGATACGCCGCGCGCCCCACGACCGTCCCGCCGCTGGACCTCACGAACGCCGCCGCGTCCCGCTCCAGTTGCTGGCCGAACACGTAGTCCGCGGTGATGAAGAACCACTTGTCCCCGCCGCGCTTCACGAGCTGCGTCGCGGTGGAGCGGGCCAGCATGTAGGTGTCATAGGTCCAATGCACCGTGTTGGGCGTGCATTGCACCCCGGTCAGGTCCGCCGTGCCGCCGCCGCTGTTGAGATAGACCTTGTTGCGCCCCCGCACGACGCTGGCGACCGCGAGCGCCACCGAACTGGTCGGCACGTCCACGATGGCGTCCACCCCGTCCCGGTCCAGCCACTGCCGGGCGATGCTGGCGCCGATGTCGGGCTTGTTCTGGTGGTCGGCGCCGATGACCTCGACTTTGAAGCCCTGATCGCCCCATTCCTCCGCGGCCAGGCGCGCGCAGGCGACGGAGCCGCCGCCGGTGTTGTCCCGGTAGGGGCCGGACTGGTCGTTCAGCACGCCCAGACGGATCGCCATGGGCTGCGCGCTTGCCGGCGCCAGCGGCGCGGCGGCGGCGAAGGTGGTGCCCAGGGCCGTGTTCATCAGGATGCGTCGGGTCAGGTGCATGTCGGGCGTTCTCCGGATATGCCGGTCGCGGTGCCGGCCTGGCCCTTAGCCAACACCCGGTTGCCGCCCGCTGCAATCCCCGGCATGGTCCGGCTGCTTGCTGAGGGGGCACCGTGCGTCAGACCTTGATCTCGGCCGGGCTGCTGCTGACCCTGCTGAGCCACCCCGCCCTGGCGCAGCAGGCCAACACTCCGCCCAACACCAGCGCCGCCCCCGAGAGCCGCCAGTCCGTCCCCGGCGGGGAAACCGCCGTCAAGCCAGGCGAGGAAACCGCCACCGGCCTGTGGGACCGCGCCAACCTGTTCGGCACCCTGGGCGGCCTGCGCCCGGCACTGGCGGACCGCGGCATCACCTTCGGCCTGGCGGAAAGCAGCGAGGTCTTCGGCAACCCCACCGGCGGCGTCCGCCAGGCCGTCATCTACGAGGGCCTGACGCAGTTCGGCGTCGGCCTGGACCTGGAGAAGCTGGTCGGCCTGCCCGGCGGCACCATCAACGCGACGGGCTACCAGATACACGGCCGCGGCCTGAGCGTGAACGCCCTGGGCAACAACCTGAACACCGTCAGCAGCTTGGAGACCCAGCGCGGCACCTTGCTGTTCGAGCTGTGGTACGAGCAGCAACTGTTCGGCAAGAAGCTGTCCGTTCGCGTCGGCCAGATCGCCGCCGACCAGGAGTTCATGACGACGCAGTATGGCGGCCTGTTCCTGAACCACACCTTCGGCTGGAGCACCCTGCCCAGCACCGACCTGCCGAGCGGCGGGCCGTCCTACCCCCTGGCGACGCCCGGCGTGCGCGTGCGCTGGGCGCCGCGAGATGACCTGTCGCTGCTGCTGGGCGTGTTCGACGGCGATCCCGCCGGGCCGGGACGCGGGCTGGCGCAGGAGCGCAACCCGTCCGGCACCGCCTTCCGCCTGGGCGACGGCGTGTTCGCGATTGCGGAGGTGCAGTATGGCATCAATGGTGGAAGCGGGGGCGGAAGCGGGGGCGGCGAGAACGCGGCGGGCCTGCCGGGCACCTACAAGCTCGGCGCCTACTACGACTCGCAGCCCTTCACCGACCAGCGGCGCAACGGCGCCGGGGCCAGCCTGGCCGGGCTGGGAACGGACGCCACAGGCAAGGCGCGGCGCAACGGCTACGCCTTCTACGCCGTTGCCGACCAGCTCCTGGTGCGGGAGCGTGGCGCCAAGGACCAGGGCCTGGGCGGCTTCCTGCGCCTGATGGGGGCGCCCGGGGACCGCAACCTGGTCAACTTCTACGTGGACGCCGGGCTGACGTACAAGGGTCTGTTGCCGGGCCGGGACAGCGACACCGCGGGCCTGGCGGTGGGCGTGGCGCGCATCAGCGACACCGCGAGCAAGCTGGACGCCGACACCGCGCGCTTCAACGGCGGCTTCTACCCGGTGCGCCGGCACGAGACGGTGCTGGAGCTGACCTACCAGGCGCAGATCGCCCCCTGGCTGCAGGTGCAGCCGACGGCGCAGTATGTGTTCAACCTGAACGGCGGCGTGCCCGACCCGACCAACCCCACGCGCCGGCTGGGGGACGCGCTGGTGCTCGGGGTGCGGGCGGGGGTGACGTTCTAGGGCATGATAGGTGCAAGTAGATGCACCTATCATGCTCTAGCCTTTGTTTTTGCGAGCATGTTTATCGATCAGGTTACTCAACCTGATACGATCATGCTCTAAGCAGGCTTTCCCGGTCTGTCTTACGGATGGTAGCGTCGGGTTATCGTTGGCGTTTGCTGGGTGATGGTCATGGCGGGTCGGTCTTCTTTGGTTGCGACGG
>JAABUW010010360.1_pt1 | contig 10387 bp, 14 predicted proteins | sample 5560081 | NCBI WGS metagenome assembly JAABUW01 (sample SAMN10711882, study PRJNA513363) | rock metagenome | isolation source: Antarctica rocks | place: Antarctica: Victoria Land, Knobhead sud | reverse complement strand
TAACCCCACCCCCCTCCAGGTAGACATCCCCTTCGCCCTCCTCAACCACGGCAACCTGAAATTCTTCGGTGCAAACCAACTCAACCAACCGGGCGCCACAACCGAGCAATGGCATCCAGGGCAGAACGATCACGCCAACCAAAGCGCCTGCGGGATCCCTGATAATGCGTTTGAGCCTAGCAAGGTGGCTATTCATCCGTACTGGCTCAAATATGCGCCTAGAGATATGACGAAGCCTGGTCATCCGAGTTTGGGACTGAGTCGGTTCTGCATGCAAGATGTTTGCATCTCCATTTGGAATGACAGTGAGGATCATAATGGCTCTGGCGACGATGGTGGGATTTTTTTGCTTTTTCTTTTTCTCGCATCTATGTGAATAGTGGAATATTCGGCGCTAACAGGGGCATGTGTTGTAGTTGAGCTGAAAGTGACGGATATATGCAGCACGAACCCTGCGGATGCAACGTATTGTGCCACGCCTGCTGATATCAAGATCGATCGGATCAAAGCCGATCTGCTGTATTCGAATGTGAAGAATAAGACGAAGGCTGAGGAGGATGAGTTGGCGAAGGGGAACGGGTATGATCGGAAGGTGTATTGGTTTTTTAGCAAGTGTTGGGATGATGTGTGTATTCTTTCCTTTCCCTGTCCGACTTACCCACCCTGCTACGATCGCATCACAAGGGAACTTGAGTAAGCACCATCGATGCATGTTGTTTCTGATACCCCATTCAGGGTCTCCCACAACCCGCCTACAACACCACGAAAAACTGGTTCGCCAATCCGCCACTGCCGAATAGTTCCAAGTGGAGCAAAGATACGCTCACGCGGCAGTATCTGAATAATCAAGCTAGCTATCCCGCTCTCGGGCTGCCGACGTATAAGAATGGGGCGTATACAGCTGGGACGCATAGGGAGCGGGCGGTTTTCGATATCGGTGGGGATTGGAAGGTTGGAGATGGGGTGCCGGAGTGGTGTCCGGTTGCGGGGGGGAGGGGGAATGGGCAGCCGACTGGTGATTGCTCCTAGGGCACGGGAGGTTGTATTGGAGAGGAGGCTGCAGTTCGTGTTTGTGCGAGGTGGTATTGTTGAAACATCCGAGCTTTGCCGAAAGGGGGGGGGAGATTGCAGTGAACGTTACCATCCAAACTCCTCACCGTGCCAGAACACATCTCTCCCCGTTTTTACCCACCGTCCTACTTCCCTCCTTACGCTCTCTCCCATACCTTTCGGTCCACAAACAAGTACCGCAACTCTATCATTTGGGTCGACTTCGAATATCTCATCAACGATGGTTTTCAAATCCGGTCTTCCTTCCTTCGTCACATTTATAAGGTCGGCATCGACATTCTTTATTCGATCCTGGAACTGCCCCTGTTGCTGAAGTTCAATGGCCTGAACGTCCTCTTGTCTCCGCGTACCATGCTGCCTCTCAGCTTCCGTGCGCGAAACATACAGCTCCAAATCTGGCAGCTTGCCAAGCTGAGCACGGAGCTGATCCATCCCCCATTGCGCGTCATGCGCGTCGCGAACAGTCCATATCAATCTCGTTGGCGGTATCAGTTCGTCCCTCGCTGCGCGCTGTAGTAGATCGATGTAGATTGGGAGTGTGAATGTGGCGCCTACGCCGCCGGCGACGAGGAGGATGCGGTCGTAGGTTTCGAGGTTGGGGAAGTGGCGTGCGGAGCCGTAGGGACCTTCTATGAGTAAGGGGGTGGGTTGAGGTTGTTTTGCTAGATTGGATAGTATGGCTGTTGTGCCGGAGAGGGTGCGGGCGATAAGGTGGATTTCCTTGTCGTTGGTTGGGTTGGGGTTGGCGATTGAGAAGGGGTTGGATCGCAATTTCTGTGGCAGGGAGGGGAAGCCGAGGTAGATATGTTGGCCGGGTGTGTATGGATTCGATAATAGTGATTTGGTAAGGGGTATTGCGATGTAGAGGAGGTTCGTGTTTGGGAGAAGTTCTACTGTTGCGTCTGCGGAGGCTTGGGAGGTGTTGCGTTGAATGATCAGGAGAACGTACAAGGCGCCTGCTTCGAGTATATAGAGGCGGAGGTGAGAGACGTGGAGGTAGAGGACCGGCAGCAGAGAGATCGAAAGGACTACGTGGAGGTAGAAGAAGAGTCTGTAGTTCCACGTCCGGATCTTCGCCAAGGCAGACGTGCCTATGAGGAGAGCGATAAAAATGGCTGTGAGACCTAGTATCACGTCCCAGTCGCGGATACGTTTCAGTAAGAGATCCTTTTGAATGTAGAAATTCAAGTACAAGGAGGCGTGGAGGGAGAAGAACGTGATGATTATGCGGCCGAGGAGACGATGGTATGGGTTTAGCTCTTCGTGGGATAGACGAGTAAGATATTGGATTGGTGACCAGGCTTTGAAGGCGAGAAGGTAGTGCAGAGGAAGTTGCGAGGCGGCGACTATCCCGAAGCGTTTCGTTAAGTGGAGATAGTCTGGTAATTACTTAGTACGGGCTCTTCGCTGTTGATCTGCCTATAACGCGTGGGGATGATTCCTCAGGACTGAGATATACTTGGGGGTTGAAATGCTAGACAAATCTCAGGTCTTTCGTTCAATCTCGAATTTATGGAAGAAAGATCATGAAAAACTTATCAGGAGCCTTTTTTTCAACCGATGTAGCCTCAATACCGCAGCAATCTGGACAAGATTGTGGTTTCCGTTCTACGTACCGTCTCCAGTATCTTTTACAGCCAGCACAAGAAGCCATCCGGCCCAAAGCGTGGCAATCAGCCATTCCTGTCTCGTTCCCCATCCCTTAACCAACTCATCATCCATGGCCCAACGTACCCGAGCCCAGATATTGCTCGGTAGGGTCTTCGGCGGCGGTTTGAATCTTGACACTATAGGACTTTGGTGTTGTTTCACGGGCTGATATCCCTGTTGTCTCTTCAATCTTCCTACAAGCAGCCGAAGACCGTAAAACAATTGATATATCAGGGGGACAAGAAGTATAGAGAGTTGCGCAATTTGTCCATAACGATCAAGATATTTACGGCGACGCAATTCGTCGTCCCCATCGAGGGCCGCGAAGTGATACAACAAGCCCATGGTCACACAAGTCTGCTTGTAAAATTCTCGGGTACTTTTCTAATGTACTGTTGATATCAGAGAAAGTGGCTAGTCTGGTATATGCAGATATATCCATGTCACTGTAGGGTTGACCCAACAAGAAGTAAAGCCATATAAGCAAGCAGCGTAGAGGCACCGAAAGCAATGAAATGCATTCGTCTCATAAATGTCAGCATGAAGTGAAAGGAAGCAGGAGCCAATCATAGCTTAGTGGGATCATAGCATGGTGTAGTAAGCTTAGTCATCTATGCGGACCAATCGTTCTACAATTTAGCACAATGCCGCCGTCCCTCTGGCGCTGACCTCAAGGTTAGCATTAGATGGCTCATCGAGGACCGCATCATAAATCGTTGGCCATGGAATGTGTATACCCTTCGGCTGCACTTTCTATACGTACACGTATCTACTCCGAAAAGCGATCCTGCGAAGCTGCGTTATGTGCGCCGAAGCAAATGCCACCTTCGCTAAGTCCGCCTGTTCCCTCACCGACAGTACAGACTTGTACATATCCAACGATTCAGGGCTACTTATATAATCGAGCGGACAGCTTGCTCTCACATGATGCAACGAGGACCGCACATCCCAAACGTTGGGATAAAGCTGACACACACCTGCTCTGCCTAGCATACAGCATAAGTGTCTCAAGCCACCTTGGCCTTTTCCTGCCGAATATCGGGTGAGCAATACTATAAAAGTGATCATTTGGATCAGAGTCTTGCAAACCTTTAGGAGATCGCATTTGCGAGAGTGTAGGGGGATTATCAACATCGTTGATCTTATTCCCTGATTGTCTGACCTGTACCTATATTTTGGATCCATGCGTGAAGCTTACCGCTCTTCAATCATGGCATCCAGAGTGACTCGTGATAAGATCTACGTTGAATGGCGGTGTAAGCCCAACGCTCCCCGTCATGTCCTCTCATCTCTGGGAATTCTTCCGGTTGCTGGTCTCGGTACTGAGATCAGCCTCTAAGGTGCACCAAGCTTCGCCTACATTGAACCCAAAGGCTTGAGCGACTGGGACGATTGGATAGCTCTGGCATCTGTAATTTCCCGCTTATTCTACCAATTTTATTAAGGATCTTCGACAACACACAAGATATTACCGTCTATCTTCTAGACCGTATGCCTCATAGTGCATAAGCTCAACATCAAGCAGCTTCCTCCTTAATGGCATGCTAGATTCTAGCTCTTTTGCTGCGTACGTGCTATGTTGGTGCATACATGCCTGAGCTAAGTGGAAGGAGCCGTGTTACGCAGCAAGCAGGAATCCCCTGCACTAGACATTCCCAAAGGCTATCGACGTAACGGCACATGCAGTTGTTTTCTTGTTAGTGTAAGTAACACCATCTTTGAGGTTAATTGCCAAGCTGAATTCATCGTAGCAGTGCTCATATCCTTCGTTGGCGTCTGCTGGAACCAACGTATACACAATCTTGAACAACGCATGCCCCAATTTTCGAACCCTGCTGGTAGGACTGTCAGCACTGTCAGCACCTCAAGGCATTTATTAAATTGAAGCGAAGTGTATGAGTATTTGGTTGCCGACTGTGCTAGGCAGCCCAGGCTCTCACGGCTCGAGCAACATCAACAAAAGCATGAATGAGATGCCTTCGGAGTACAGTACTACCATCACTGTGCGTCTAATTAACTCTCTCCAATATCCACAGAATTTGCTGATAAAGTGGGTTCTAAAATCAAAGGCGATGCCAAAGCAGAGATGCCCTTAGGAGAGACCTCGTTTCTGGGATATGCTGAGCCTTTACGACGGTTGCAGTCCGTGAGGAGGATCGGTGGCATGCCAGATGGGGCTGTCATACGGACAACATCACACCAGTCTTGACAACGGCTTTTCTGCTTGTCCCCAGGACGCTCGCTTCTTGCCACATTCGCTTCGATGATACAGACACGAACCATTTGGATCATCCTAATTAGATCATTGAATTCTGTCATGGTTATGAAGGAAAAGGCTCGCAGTACCGATCCATCTATGGCTTCCCGTTGACGACAAGAATGCAGCACCACTCATTCCTGCAGCATTTACGCCCTATCAAAAATACTGCCGAGACAAAAGGTGCACTTGGCCCCATCGTACTCGTGTTCACAAGCTAATTTTGGCGTACAGCCAACAATCCTGTCGCCACCATACCTGTGGCTTTTGATGTGCGCGTCGAGTCGTACTGAGCCAACATCCAATTTATACTTTCCTCGTGACGCATGATTTGATTTTCCTGCGCCACGCTCTTTCAGCTGTGGCGGACAACAATGATAGGTACACCTCTCGTCGCAGCGAGTAGACCCTGATTTGCCTTGCAACACATTCTTCGTTTTTGCTTGCAAAACTAGCTTTCACGAATCAGTAAGTTTCGCCATTCGCTATTTCTGGGACTGCGATCTTCCGTGGCAGACGCCCGTGCGATTTTAGCGATTTCCTCGATCGATCTGAAGTACCAATGCAGATTATGTATGTCGAATAGACATAGTCAATTAGGCATGGGCTCCGTTGGATATGTTTGGAAAGGGAAATTGTTGAGCTATAGTAAAATCTGCATCGAAAGTTTGTCACGCGAAGGTTTCATAATGATTCGTACACTAGTACTAATTGAGCGCCCACCAAGTTGTCCGAATTATTTTGAAACCCGTGTGGATGTCTACTTTAAGCCTTGGACGGGTGAAAGAGTGCGTTGCTGTTGTTGGGGGGAAATTTGAACAAGGGTGTTATGGCTAGGGAGGTAGAAAGAAGCCGATTCTTGATTGAGAAAGCGATAGACCAAATGGTGGCTGTCACAAGATCGAGTAAGATTTATGGTCAAACGGACGAAGCAAAGCTGAAGAGCCGACCAGAACTGCAAACGACAGGCAGTGGGAGGTTGGATGAATTTTTTTAGTCAGGGTGATTGTCAATGCAATGAAGCCGAGTAATGCACATAGAGAGTCTTCTGGAGGGGAGTACAGTGGTCTTTTGCTCGCCTCACCTACGTTGAGCCGGTACTGGCCTTTTTTGGAGTTGAGGTCTCCGTTCCAAACAGGGGTCTTCGCCTTATATTAGGAAGACGATGAGAAGCACGGGATTTGAGATATAGATTACCACTTCTCTTCAAGTGGAGGTAAACCTCGAGCCGTTCTGGAAGATCTCCAGTTCCTGTAGTTGTAATAAACAAGCACTGCCAGAAGAACATTAGTGGCGCCGGCTAATCTCCGGCTATACCCCACAGTCTTGAATAACAATCAGACTCCCATCGCACCCAAAGACATTGATTTAGAGCAGTAAGCTGTTACAGCCCACATTTAAGATGGCGACCACCGTGGATAAGGTACGTCTGCTCTCTCCGGACGGCATTGCTCAAGAGCTAACACTTCTGCACTATACAGATCAAAGGCATCGAGGACGAGATGGCCAAGACGCAGAAGAACAAGGCCACAAGCTATCATCTGGGACAATTGAAGGCGAAGCTTGCAAAACTGAAACGGGAGCTTCTTACACCATCGTCGAGTGGAGGTGGCGGAGGCTGTAAGGAATACAGGTTCTGAGAGAAGAGCAGATATCTGACATCCAGCAGCTGGCTTTGATGTTGCTAGGACGGGCGTTGCTAGTGTGGGGTTTATAGGTTTTCCATCCGTCGGCAAAAGCACGCTCATGAGTAAATTGACGGGCCAACATTCGGAGGGTAAGGCAAGCCGCAGCATGTGTGAATGGCATGCAAGCTGACGTTTCCCAAGTCGCCGCCTATGAATTCACCACTCTGACTACTGTACCCGGGCAAGTCCAGTACAACGGTGCTGCTATCCAAATGCTAGATCTACCCGGTATCATTCAAGGAGCCAAAGATGGTAAAGGTCGAGGTCGCCAAGTCATCGCTGTTGCCAAAACGTGTCACTTGATCTTCATCGTTCTTGATGTCAACAAGCCTCTCACCGACAAACGAGTCATCGAGAACGAGCTTGAGGGATTCGGTATTCGAATCAACAAAGATCCTCCAAACATTGTCTTTAAGAAGAAGGACAAAGGTGGCATTTCCATCACCAACACAGTTCCACTAAGCCATATCAGCCATGAGGTAATCCTTTGTATACATGGCCTCGGGACAAGCTGACATGCTTCTCCAGGAAATCAAAGCAGTGATGGGGGAGTACAAGATATCGTCTGCCGACGTAGCTATTCGTTGTGACGCAACGATCGATGATCTGATTGATATCCTAGAGGCGAAGAGTCGTAGTTATATCCCAGTCATCTATGCTCTTAACAAGATTGATTCAATCTCCATCGAGGAGCTGGACCTGATCTATAGGATTCCAAATGCGTGTCCCATCAGCGCCGAGCATGGCTGGAATGTTGATGAGTTGCTTGAGCAAATGTGGGAGAAGCTGCAACTCCGGAGGATATATACGAAGCCGAAGGGCAAGTCCCCTGACTACAACACACCAGTTGTGCTGAGGAAGAACGCGTGCTCCGTCGAGGACTTCGTGAGTGAGTCGCTCTATTCATACCGCATCACCTAACAGTGTGTTAGTGCAATGCGATACACAAGACCATCGTGGAGCAATTCAAGCATGCGATCGTGTACGGCCAGTCAGTGAAGCATCAGCCGCAGAGGGTGGGTTTATCCCATGAGCTCGCTGACGAAGACATCAGTATGTGGACCACAGCTCAGCACTTTTACACGTTGCTCACAGTTGACAGTAACGATCATAAAGCGATAATGCTTGAGGATGGAGAGAGGTAAGCAAGCAGCTCAGCGCTGCCCTCATTGGGGCCGGCTGACCTCTCACAAGTAAGAAATGAGGCTACCACGAATGATTGGTCTAATCTCCGGTCACAGAGTATGGGGTAATTAAGATCTAATCGTCACTAATGCTGACGCAAAACATGCTTGCATGGTTGTCCGTCAAGCTCGGGACCTCGGAAGTGAGAGGCTGGCACTGATTTCAATTGGAAGATATTGCGATGTGATGCACGGTCCTTCGATAATAGCCTCAAAGCTGACAACCCGTGCCTCCATGGAGCACAGTGATAAGGCATGTTACCCGTTTGAGACTCTTCTCCGACCAGCTTTTCGGCCGTCAATAGAGCAGCAAATAGCTGTTGCCAGAGCCATGGGAAGACATGTAATTCGACAAAGGCACCATTAATGTTGTTATCTAGTAGGAGGCAGCAACCCGTTTTGAGAGGCCATCTGACGGCGGAATCACGTTCTCCTCTCGAAAAGCACAGATATCGCTCGCTGCTACTGAGTGGCTTTTCCATGATGATGAAGGAGCCAGACTTTCGCCCAAAGACCAATGACTACTAGTAGTAGCAGGTTGCAATATGAGAGTAGCGGATCAGCATGAGTCAGGTGCCGCACCAGGGCCACTCAGCGGGCTCTCATGCCTCTTCACTGCCATTTGTTGGTGTCCAGTCAATATCACGCGCTCACGACCGGACGGACCTCTTCTCCCAGGCCACTCGATGGAGGATTCTCCAGCTGGGCCTATCGCAGTGGGAAAATCTCGGCAAGATATGGAATTGAATTTGGGGTGGGATTTGCTTTACGAGGTGCATCCCACGCCTGCGATAGAGAATTCACTAATTAATTCACTAAATGGACGAGAAATTCGGGGCCAAGAGCACTAAAAGTTGGGATTAAATCCCATTGGAGGAGGAAATTGATGGCGGCCGCAACTGACAGGGCTGGAGGGCCAGTCAAGAGGAGCCGAGCTTGGAGCCTTTCCCGCTGATCACCCCAGTCCGATCTTCAAGGGCTAGAGCGGATTAAGCCGAGAAAGGCGTTGCGTGCACCTCTTTAGTTGATTCTTTGCCATGCTGATAATCTAATTGAGATTTGACTTTATTGACTCCCGCACAGTCGAGCTTGGGTGTGAGGTGTGAAGTGTGACGCGTGGAGGGAGCGTTATGTCGCGATGGAAGATGGGAGATGGGAAATGGGAGATGGCGAGTGCAGGCCAGAAAGGTGGCACACGAGGCACTAAAGTCGTTCAGCAGGACGGCAGGCCATCGAAGCCTAGAAGGGGGAATCCGTCCGCACCGCAATCCGTAATCCGCAACGCCGTGCCCGCGCAAGCCCCGCTGTTAGAAAAGAAAGTCAAAAAGGTAAAATGGCAAAAAGGCAAGAATTAAATGACAGAATGCCAGCTAGAAGGGTTGTGAGCTTGTGTGCTTGTCTACCGTCCAGGGTGCGACGACCAACCGATTTGAGTAAGCGGCGCAGGCCTCGATTATTACCCGCCTCTCCAGAGCACGACCCATGGAACTGCCCAGTGCCCACCGGACTTCCCTTACTACTACTACTTAGACTACTTAGCCCATCTAGCTCCCCACCCTCGACATCTCGACCGTATCTCCATCAACGGCTGTACCACCCCTCGACAGCAACATGCCTATCACTCTGATCACTGCCCATTGAGGCTCATCTAATAATCGTGCAACCTGCAGTTCTCATGCCAGGTGAGTTTGCCCATGCACGATTATCGGACTGCGCCTTTTATACAACTGCCGGCTATTCGCGCATGCTGAACCAGTGTCCCAGGTACCATCGTGGACGAAACCAGCTGCACTTGCCCTGACATGCTGCATATTATCCCGTACTATACGAGATTCCCCGTACACGAATGCAGAGGAACGCTCCTTCTGCTTCTGTAATCGGCGTGGATGCTTCAGTCTTCGAGTCTTCCATTGCATGTTAAAGTCTTGGGACAACGGTTGGGACTTTCCAAAGGACTCGATGCTTGCTCCCACCTTCTTCAACAACATGCACGACTCTTTCGTCGACATCAAGATGGAGAACCATTACGGCCTACACCATGATCAGGACTTTGGCGGAGGACATATGGTCGACGTAGCTGAGGAACATTCCCCGCACCATTCGCCGACCAATGACTATGCCGACTTCAGCTTCCCAGTCGCTACACATGTACAGATGGGTCCAATATACGATCGACCAATGCAATCTGCTTTTTCGAGTCCACAGCCTCTACATCCGCTCGTTCCCATGCCGGAATGGCCCAGTCAGCTCACGAACCCCTCGGAAAACAGCAGTCCTCCGGCGCCTATACCCTTACATAGACCTATACTGCCGCTTTCGAAGACAGCACCAGTTCCTACCCTCGCTCCGGCTCCGGCACCGAGCAAGCCATCACACTCAACATCCACTTCGAGAAGGACATTGACGGACAGCGACCGGCGACGGATGTGTGAATATCACAGCGAGAATCCCAATGTCAAGCAGACGGAGATTGGTGGTGAGTCTGGCATACTCTCGCGATTGAAAAACACTCGCTGACCAAAGCGACCAGCTATGTT
>JAABUW010010357.1_pt1 | contig 10388 bp, 12 predicted proteins | sample 5560081 | NCBI WGS metagenome assembly JAABUW01 (sample SAMN10711882, study PRJNA513363) | rock metagenome | isolation source: Antarctica rocks | place: Antarctica: Victoria Land, Knobhead sud | reverse complement strand
TTTCGCCGTACGAGCCTAGCCAAGCTTGATTCAGTTTCTCGGCCATTTGATCAGATGCTTCCGCACTGGGTGGGTGGTTGAGAGTGTTGGACATTCTCACAGAGTATGGTGAATGCTAATGGCTTCGAGTAGTTCACTGCGGGTACCTGCTAGGAATTGGATCTTCGAGGCATGGCTTTCTTATGAACATAGATACTGCGTTTGCTGCCACCTTACTCACATGACTGAGACAGGTCACATATCAAGATGGCAAATGTATAGCAGTACATCTTCTTTTTGGTCCGGAAAGGCTCGTGAGGGCAGTCTCGACGAATGATTGCACGTCGACAACGCCGGAACGATCACCAGCTGAGCCCGCATTCTTGTTCGCAGTACTGAGACTCGTTAAGGGTCGTTTGTGCTTGCACCTCCAAGAAATTTCAGACTAACCGGCTATCTACACGCGCGCAACAGCAGACGACTCCTCTAGCCTGAGGGAAAGCATCAACCTACCTAGACTACGAGAATCCTCAGCCGTCCTGCTCCAGGATCCAGTTTCCTAGACGTGTCCACCATCCTTCGCGTTCAGGCCAATCATGGATCAAGGCACGGTGTAGAGTCGAGACCCCGGCAGGGTCCTTGAGATCGAGCCATTGTGTGATGCCGACTTTGACAGCGTGGCCCCTCCTACTAAATCTCAATACTCTCGCACGTGTTGCGCATATGGAGAGTAGTGCATCCTTTGCTCCATGGTTAGCAGGCAAACGCTCAACAATGGAGGGACCTACGACTTACCTTGGTATTTGCGTCGTCCCGAGAGCCAAGGTTGCTTGCGTACCACTGGAGCAAACGCAGAATGGCCAAATGCTCGCTCCTACGTATCACGGAACCATCTGGAAGAGGAGTGGTATCGGTCAAGACCACACTGAGGTTGTTGTTAGGCCCGGTGAGGGTACTGGTAGCATGCCAAGGTCCGGTAGGGTAGTTGGGGTGGCACAGGCCGCGGTATAGGCTACCGTCGTACGGATCAACCATGCCATCATCGAGGTCGTCCGGTTCGTCCGGGTCCATTCTAGTTATCGTCAGTACAGCACTCCCAATGCACTCGGAGCCGACTTACCGTAAAAGAGACATGGACGGCGTTGCATCTGCCAGGAACGAGGACAAGGACATCGCGCATGCTAGTTTACTTTTATAGTCTTGAGGATCGAAACCACGGGCGATCATGAAAGTTTCTGTGATCATCGACACCGCGTCCGCTCCGAGCTCGCCTGGAGCGTCAACGACGGGAATGTCGACCTGCTCAATCGTGAATGGGAATGCGCCTTGGTTTGGACCCAGCTTCTTGTCGACCCCAACCTTGAGCCAAGCCGCTTTGAGCTCTTTGGCAACACCCTGGTATTCTTCTGTGCTGGCCACAGCTGTTTGGGAAGTGGAGCTTGACATCGTGGAAAGAGTTATGACGTTCAACTCTCGGGCTGCAGAAGATCTTCAAGGTGTGGATGGTCTGCAGGATGTGGATGTTTATGCCAGCTGAGATCTTCGAGAAGGACGCTCTATTGTATATTGAGCACCCAGAGTTTGCTGCCTCTGGATCACACACTTCGTCGAAGACTCATGACTTGAGAGGACAAACATAGCAGATGCCCCTGACTGGCGTGCTCCGAGGACGATGTGGAGGAAGCATACTGGACACCTGAAAGGCCACATTATCCTAGCTGTTAAGGATTCGATCCAGGAGCAGGAGAGCGCACATGTTACATCAGACCAATTGACTTGAATCAGAACGACCTACCTACATACTGACCTACATTACGAGATACAAGAACCAATACTAGGAGGTATAGTCATAACTCCACCGGCTCTCGAGACTGCCACTTGTCTCACTGCGGTGCTTGCCATCTAATGAAAGCCCATGCCTCATGATGTGAAGCAGGTCCGTCAGGTCCGATACGTTTGCCAGATCATGCCATCGGCTGACCACGGCTCTGAACTCGCCGCGCTCCCTTCCGAATCTAATGACTCTGGCACGGCTACTGGTATTGATCGAAAGGATGGAGTGCTTTGTCGTTTGATTAGCAGGTGTGACGCTCAGCAACGCAAGCGTAAGTCGTCACTACTCACCTCATGCATTCGGACAACAGGGTCACTATGGCGCATCAGCATCCGAAGCATGGCCAAGTGTTCACTAAGTCTTAGTGTATTGCCGTCCGCTGGATCGTCGCTGATATCGGTCAAGACTACCTGGAGCCCCCGCTGAAGGCCCACTGCTGGACCTTGCACGAAAATAGGGGCGTTCCAACGGCCTGCAGGGAAGTTTTGATGGTCAGAAAGATCTCTGTATATCCCAGCAGCTTGCCCCGAAGCTCCGTTGTTACTCAATCTAGATGCTGTCAGTTATGAATCTTGTGAGGCATGTCCGGCAGTCTTACCTGAGGAGCTTCGTCGGTGGCATCACTGCCCTCGTTTCTGAGATCAAGAAGTCTGCGTACGATATCCTAGTTGCATACTCCTCGGGTTTCACAAACTCTCTGGCAGCATTAGAGGCATTCGCAAGCCGAGATAGTAGCTCTGCTGGGACCGGATCGGGTGCGTCGACCTTCCCCGGGAGCTGCTGGACCACGATTCCGGTGCCATATTCGTCTACTGGACGCACGCCATTGGTATGCGCGTCGCTCCAATGTGCTGTCAAGTGATCTTTGAAGCGAGCAAAGAATTCTTCGTCATCCGGAAGTGGCGGGTAGGTTCGCCTGGACATTGTTGAAGAGTGCAACGACTCCTGATGTGGGGACGAAGTGAGTACAAAAGCTTGGTCTTCAACAAGTTGTGGGTGGTGTTCGGGAGAATGGTCTTGGGTGTAGAAACTTCCACGGTCCTGGAAGGAAAGGTCTCTCTTATGGACATCAACCTCGATCGTTTGCTGTATCTCGAGTCATCCAAGTCACCAAGGACTGCTCCCAAGAGGGCAAGCAACAGCTTACCGGCATGATACAGGAGGGTGGGGCACAGAGCGATGTCCGAAGATCACTGTTACGACTGATCGTCGTGACTCTCGAGGACAGACACATGGCACTGGCTAAATTCTTGGAAGGTCCGCTGAAGGTGGCACGAAGGCGGGTCAAAGGTACTGCTTCGATACGTACGATCTCGCCAGAAGCGAGGCAGATACCCTGAAGGTCAGCGTAGCGAGCTGATGAAGGGTGCTCGCCATCCTCCTCGAGAATCAAGCATACATAAGTCCGGCGTAACGCAAGTACAAGCAGTGCACCAAGGAACCTGATGCGCGCAGATGCGGTCCCTTGTTGCGTTCGCAGCACTCCAGCGGCGAGACAATGGAAGGTAGCTATCGAACATGCAGGAAATAGCACACTTTCGAAAGCTAAGAAACACAATCGCACAATGGATCATTTGATCACGATTAGAAGAGAAATTCTACCTACCTGTATACCTATCTGCTACCTGACATAACCAATATCAAGAAACCACCTCCGACCATCACTACCGGAGCTCGCTCATGGGGGCTTCTCAAAGTGGCCACGAAAGGGCCCAAAAGTGCCCTTAGTAGGTTCACCTCGGGGCCCAATTCCGACAGTTTGCAAATTCCCCGTAAGCCTCACATCTCCGTCGTCCTTTTGCATTACATTCTTGACAAAGTAGTTCTGCCAGAGGCTGCGACAGATAATGATGCAGAGACCTCAGCTCACGTCTGGAGGTTAGACTGAGCCACTGAGAGGCCCGAACAGCGATCTCATGGTTGTCTCGTCGAAAATGGATCCAGCGGGCATGCTCAGCCCTTATGAGGAGGATCGAGTACTCGAAAGGTTAGCAGACGAACGAAAAAGATTTAAGGTAGCAGCTCACCATCTTATCCAGAATGCTTTCAAGCCTCTGCTCCTCGCTCCACCTGAGCATGCGTAGGATGGCCGAGCGCTCACATCTCTCCAGGTCGCGACTCAGGGAATCATTGTCTGTCTCGCTGGCATCAACCATAACCAAGTTTATACGTGGCCTTTGCCCCCCTAGCAGCATCGCAGGAGCGTGCCAACGACCAGGAGGAAACCCCTCTTTGGCGCAGAGGTCTATATGCAACGGGTCGTCACGGCCTCCAAATCTAGGTACTCGTCAGTACACGCTCTGCACGGACGCCGTAACCACTTACACGGCCAGAGTTACTGCGGGGTCCATATGGGGGAGCTTGTTCTTCGGCAGCGGGGGCTGCACTTTGACAAAGGTTTCCGACAGCTCCTGGCCGTACTTCTTGTGGCGCCTTCGTTTGAGAAACCGTCGTGAGCTTGGATGAGTTTGGTCAACGCTTCCCCGTCGGGAAAGAAGGTGTCGTCGATCAACTGGACATTAAGTTGCTCGACCGTGAACTTGAATAAGGTACTCTCTGGTAAGTCTTTAGCAGTGTCCTCCTCCCAGGCCTTCTTCAAGTCTCCCAAAAGCAGATCTCGCTTGTCCTTTCTTCCTTCTTTCCCTTTATTACGTTTCTCATCGGTTCTGAAGTGTCGCTGTGTCGAAATGCCGAAGTGCCTGAACACGGCATGAGTGACGATATGGGCACTCATGGTCGACAGCAAAGGCAGTCCAAAGTGTGTGAAAGTGGTAGGTGGGATGAATATCCGGTCAATGGCAAGATTGATTCGAATGGCAAGTAGATAGTATGAAGCTCGTCAAACCTGGCAGGGAGTATGGCTTTTGTAGCCTAGATCTCGACCGTTTGCTGGCCTGCAAGCTTTTCGCCACCAAGGACTCATGGCGAGGCAAACGTGTAGCATAGTAGGTAGTAGGACATTCCTATTGGCTAAGCAGTGCAGGAGCTAAGGGATGTTCATCAGCGCGGAAGCTAACGAGGTAGCGGAGGTAGAGGGAGGGGGTCAAGTCATTGCTGCCAAGCCCTCGACCTCACTTCATCTCGTCCAAAACGGAAGGACCGTGCAACCTTGCTCCTCGCAGACGGACTCCATCGAGAACGGACCGGGGGCAGTCAGATAGTACTGCTTCGAGTCAGCTACGGTCTCTAATGTCAAAAGCAAACTTACAGCATGGCAGCCCACTGAGTCCAGCAAGCAGGCCGAGACGCCGTCCAGAGAATATCGTTGCGACCTATGATTACAACTCTACCCATTGCCATGCCTGGTATCACTATGCGCATTGACCGACCCACAACTCCCTTACCCAAACGTCAGCCATACCCAACACCAAACCCCCCCCATCCACCACCCCTTTTGACGTACACCCCTACCCCCCATTCACACCCTTCCCACCCCCACCCATAAACCTCTCCATAAACTTCCCATAATCAAACTTCGCCAACTCCCTATCCTGCTGCAAATCCGGCCCCCGATGCGCCGGCATACTCTCCACAAGCTGCGCCACCAACTCATCCGGAATCAGCGAATGCGTCAGATCCAGCTCCGTAACATAAGGCTTCCCGTCCGCGACCTCCCGGAAACTCTCGAAAACTTGCTCGGCGGTGTTTTGGTCCTCGGTGACGTCGACCATGAAGCGGATGAACTGCTCAAAGCTGACGCTTCCACCACGGCCAGCCACTTCTAAGAAACGGTCATGCATTTCTGTTTCGTCGTAGACGAGACCGAGGGAGGCGAGGGCGGCAGAGAACTCGAGTTCCTGCAAGGAATTGCTGAGGTCGCGGTCGAAATGCCGAAACACGCTCTCAAACTCCTCAAGCTGGATAGGCGTAAGATTCGTCATATTCCGCGCAACCATCTGATTCTCCAAAAAAGCCATCTTCTTCTGCACACTACCCCTCACCAACCCCAACTCATACGCCAGCTCATCAAACGTATACGTAGTAAAATCATTCTCCTCAATATTCGCCTCCCCGCACTGCTGATCCAACTTCTCGATAATAGCCAGAAAATCTTCTAGGTGTGGGAGGTTCGATTGGATCTGCGCGGTGTGGTACTGCTGGTCCTCGACGTCGCCGTCGAGCTCCGTGATGCTCATGCTGATGGTTTTGAGCGCGAGGGCAAAGTCGTTAGCTTTGTCGGCGAAGGATTTGCGGAGGTTGTTTTTGATGTCGCGGATGGTGTTGTTGATTTCTTGGCTGCGCTCGCGTTCGGCGACCATGAGGGTGTTCCAGGCCGACTCGAGTGATACTATCTTCAGCTCTTCTGGCGGTTCGTAGGGGCGGAGTCGGTATGTGCTGAGTTTGGTTTTGATGTTGCCGAGCATGCCGGCTAGGTCGCTTTTTTCCGCTACCATTTCGCGTTTGCCTTTTTGCTTGTAGGCGTTGAAGGCTCGGTACTGCTCTTTTGCGTCGATGTATGTGCCGTCGAAGTGCGATGTGAGCCATGACTTGCGCTGGCTCTCGATCTGTGCGAGCAGCGCGCGCATCCTCCGCTCGAAGTTGTTTTGCATTTCCCACGCCCCCTGCATATTCGATACGAACTTCTCCACCCGCCGTCCAGCATTCTCCACCCGCTCCATCTGCGAGAAAGCGTGGAACCAGTACGCGATATACGTCATCAACGACCGCTCGTCCGGTTTTGGTACATCGCACACATCCTCCACATCGAGCAGATCCGGGATGCCGATCTCCTTCGACGCGATATCGAACGCCAGCTGCATGTTCCCACGATGATCCGACTTATCCAGGCTCTCATAGTCGATCAGATCCGGCCGGTGGATATCCAGCAGCGCACAGAAAGCCAACCCATCGTTCCAGCTCGCCGAGAAGTCCCGCACATCCACCTCATCATAACACGCAGTCTTCCGCTGACACCACAGCAATAGCCCCTCACGTGCGCTCAGACCTTGGTCGTTGATATCGCTTATTGTGAAGCGCAGAATGAGCGTCCATATCAGACCTAGGATGATCTTCTGGTTGCCGTCTACCACATCCTCGGCGCCAATGTTGGTTAATTGGATCTTCCGGCTTTTGATGAAGTCCAGCGCTATATTTACATTCTCGAAGCGTTGCACCCTGAGCTTCGGTCGCGAGGCATATCGTCCCAGTGATTCGTTCGAGAGGAGCTCAAGGAGGTGGATGAGGTTGATGCCGTCGCTGAGGTCGGTGATGAGGTTGGTGATCTGCACGTTTCGGGCTTTGATCTTGTTGTTGAGCCTGTGCTTTCGTATTAGCCTCCTCCTCACTCCGTACAGCTGTAGTCTCATCTCACCATTTCGTAAAGGTCTTTTGCTGCACCTAAATCCCGCATATCAGCACTCGTCCAAAGCTGGCTTTCCAGTGTATGGACCTACTTTGACCCAGCTGTTCTCCAGCAACGACATTGTCTGGTGCTACGTCGTAAGATACATGAAGTCTATCGCTGCAAGTCAGTATGAACGTCTATCCAACGGCGGCGGCGTGGCTGGTATGGTTTCTTTCCAACTCCACGATTCGTCAACAAAGAGTCGTTGCTAGCAGCCCAATCGGGCAAGGCGTGCTTTTGGACCCCTGGCGCAGATCAGCGCAGTTGCTTGAGTGGTCGGAAGGGAGGTTGACCAATGTCGTCTGCGAAGCGAAATACCTACAGTCTGCTTTAGGCCATCTGTCCGTTCTGGTGGCTGTGGCTGTAGCAGCTTCGGCACGAGTGTGAGCGTGCTTTGACGATACAGTACTCCGTAGCGAACAGGGAAGGCTGGTTGCGAGGTACTTGTCATGATTCGTCGTCCTTACAAGTTTGGTCGTCTTCACCCCGATGCTACCCAGCGACCAGGTATTGTAAAGCTTCTCGCAAAGAACACAGGATCACGGCAGCAGCTATGTCACCAGGAGTGTTCCGCTACACACCGTTGGCCGACCTGGAAAGTCAGATCAGATTGCTGAGACTCCAGCCGGGTGCAGACGAAGACGGTATCGCCTGCGATATGCAGGTCTATGGCGTCGCCAAAGCTCCAGAATATCGAGCGATTTCATACACCTGGGGTGACGAGTTGCCCCTAGCTCAAATCCGTGTCAACGGAGAAGCCATGATGGTCCGGGCGAACTGTGCTTATGTTTTGTGGCAAGCACAACTCCATTCGGACGAAGATGCTCTGATCTGGATTGACGGTATCTGCATCAATCAGCAAGACCTGGACGAGAAAGCTTCTCAGGTCGCCATGATGGGGGATATATACCAAAACGCTGCTCTAGTCCTGTCCAGCCTTGGTCGAGAGACACCGGATACTCGTCTAGTCTTTGACGCTTCTGCTAAACTACGGATATTGGAGGAAGCAGAGGCACTTGAACAACGACCAAGCCCACTTAGGCTCCTCTACAACACTACTGCTCGTGAAGCTAATCTGACTGGCAGTGGACAAGAACGCACAGCCTTGAAGCTTGCAAAAGACATGATGTCAAAGCTCGACACCGGCAGATTTGAACAGGTTCAGGATGCATATGTCGCGTTCAGCAACGCACCGTATTGGGGCCGACTATGGATCGTGCAGGAGGTCGCGCTTGCAAAGAAGGTGCTTATCATGTGTGGACTGAATAGTTCAGACTTTGACACCTTGGCTCTTATATCTGACCTCTTTAATCCTGGCCACGCCAGTCACACATGGGACGCGCCGGTATCAGAAGCAGACGACCTCTTTTCCCGAGCTGGATTCATGCTCCAACAGCAGTTCGAGCGAATCGTAGCGGTCCGACGGGATGGTCATTTCGACACCAACGTTCCAGGTTTGTGGTACCAACTGGTGAAACTGAAGTGCTTCGATCCGCGCGACCGTATCTACGGACTCCTAAAACTCATCAAGTGGCCAGCTGCTTCTGGACCACCAAAACCGGATTACAGGAGGCCGCGGATGGATCTAGCTATTGAGGTCATCCGTCGTCTCAGAGGGTCTATGGGTTGGCTCGAAAATGCATACACGCTCCTTGCCGCGCTTGATATTACCACAGAGAACGTCGAGGAGGAATCAAGGATCTTTCGGGAGCAGCGTGCGTCGATACTGCGGAACATGGACCACGGAGTTCCGAGGGAATATGAAGCCGCGTGTACATGTCGGATGCCTTGCCCACCTGCAGTGTCATGGGTCGGTTTCCGCAATGACAACTACGGCTTTGTCCACGTGGACACAGACGGACAACCTTATCTGGGTTTGCAAGTTGAAAATTCCGCGTCGCACGGTGTGCATATTGAGATGCACGAGAAAGACGACCATTGGCTGGCGGTAGGTAGTGAAGCGAATGGGGCTGAATTGAGACTCATCACCGCTGTAGCCGTCCAAATCGGAGACGTTGTGTTGCAGTTGGAGTTCCAGCTACCCGGTAGGTCTTTCGACAGATATACGAGATGGCCACGAAGGCGATCGTGCTTATTACTGCGACGAACCGCCAATGCATATTACCAGATCGTGAGCCGTGCTATTGTCGAGGGTCCGAGCGAGTTTTGGGACGCGCAAGGCATACGCTGCTCTGCACCCGCGCACACATGCCCTTGCAGACGCGAAGGTATTGCCCATGGGTTCTCGCTGTGTGTCAACGCAGATGACGCTCTTGACTACTTCCTCGCTGGTCTTCAAGATGATGCTCGAGATAAAGTGAGCCAAGCAGGAACGTTATCGTATGGATCCTTTGGTCCTGTTCAGAGACCATTTGTTCACCGAGCATTCTCGTCGTACGCTATGGTAGGGCGGCCCTCGCCATCTACTGGTCCTGCGCCCACTCTTCACCTCGAGGTCAACGGCGTCCCGAGCAATGACGGGAAAAGCATTGTATGTGCTACATGCGGCGGTTTGTTCATTCCGGATCTCGGTGATTCGCTCTAGTCACTGCATCGTTGAGCGTTTAATGACCAATCACAATGGCTGCGGCAGCGGCGAGAAGATGGATTAAGTTCTTTGGTGGTACAGTACGTAGTACAGGTTTTGCTATATGTCGTTATACAGTCATGAGCTCAGCCCACGGCGGTTTTCTCGCCACACTGCAATTATCATATCCACCCAGGTCCACTCCCAGCAACCACAGCGGCCGGTTGAGGTGCCTGCGAATACCGACTATACCGCTGCCCTGTCGGCTGCGACAACTCCCTCTTCGCAGCCACCCTCCCACCATCAATCAACGAAGCCCTATCCCCCGGACTCTGCCCCCTCCTCACCACAAAACTACTCCGTACAGGCCGATTCTGCAAATCCCGCGGAACAATCGTGCTCTCCTCCCCATCCTTCTCATAAGGCGGACTCTGCGGCAGCGACTCCAGTGGCGCCGAAATGATCGTTTTCGAAAGCACGAGTTTGTTCCTCGGACCACTGTGCATGAAATCCGGCACGCTGGTGGATGAAGCGACAGACCAGCGGTTGTTAGTATTTTGGCTCGTCTTAGACGATGCGCGAGCGCTACTGGCATTGGAGCCGTGGGAGCTGGATTTGGTGTGCCGGGTGCTGGTGCTTGTGCCGTGGGAGGCGGTGTCGGTGAGGAAGGTTGCGGACAGGGAGGCGATGCCTGAGTCGTGGAG